>Ga0194113_10006500_pt1 | contig 14840 bp, 8 predicted proteins | sample TA2MahC200mmetaG_FD_146193 | JGI IMG/M metagenome (GOLD analysis project Ga0194113, IMG submission 146193) | Freshwater microbial communities from Lake Tanganyika, Tanzania - TA2015017 Mahale Deep Cast 200m | ecosystem: Environmental > Aquatic > Freshwater > Lake | place: Tanzania: Lake... | reverse complement strand
AATAAAAAAGTCGTCATTGGTGCCAAGACAAAGGAGACTCGCATGAAAACTCAATTCACAGCACTGGCGGCGGCCGGCTTGTGGCTGGCCGCAATCACATCTGCCAGTGCCCAGCCTCCATTCGGGGGGCTGGGTGGTCCTGGCCGTGGTGGCCCACCGGATCCTGGGCAGATGTTTGATCGAATGGACCAGAACGACGACGGCAAGCTGGGGAAGGATGAAGTACCCGAAGCCGTGTGGGAGCGTCTTTCCGGTGCCGACACGAACAACGACGGGCAAATCGACAGGGATGAGTTGAAGAAGTTCTTCGCGGATCGACGTCCTTCCGGCGCCGTTGGGCCGGGCGGCTCTCCGCCGGGTATTGATCAGCGGGGCTGGCCGGGAGGAGCCGGTTTTGGCCGCGGGCGGGGAGGCGGATTCGGGCCCCGGGAACCTGACGCGGGACCACCCAAGGATCGGAAGACGGCCGAGGGCAAGACGGCCAGGAAGAAACCCAAGGAGGAAGGCGCGAAGGACAAGGAGGACGGTGACAAGAAAGTGGATCTGAAGGAAAGGGCTGCCAAGAAGAAGGCGGCGGAGGCAGCTCGGCGCAAGAAGGCGGCGGAGCGCGGGTCGGGCAGGCCACTGGCGGGCGGCCCGGGATTCGATCGTGCTCCCAAGTCCCGGTTTCCTGGTGGTGGACCGCCGTGGGCCGGTGCCGGTCAATCACCCAGATTCGGTCAAGCCCATGGAGGTGGGTACGGCGTCGGTCGGCAGGTGATGAAGCAGCGAGCATTCGCGAAGAACGTGTTTGCAGGCCCGCCGTGGTCGCATGGTCAACAGCGTGGGCGTCAGTTTGCACCGCCCGGTGGTCCGGGTGTTGGCCGTCATCTGATGATGCAGCGAGGCATGCGAGGTTTCGGGCCACAAGGCGCGCCCTGGGCAGCGCGCGGACCGAACCGCGGGCGTGCGTTTGCGGCGCCCGGCGGTCCGGGTGTTGGCCGTCACCAGATGATGCAGCGAGGCCGGCGCGGTTTCGGGCCGCAAGGCTCGCCTTGGGCAACGCGAGGACCGTCGCGCGGACGTGCTTGGGCGGCGCCCGGTGGTCCAGGTGTTGGCCGTCATCTGATGATGCAGCGAGGCCGGCGCGGCTTCGGGCCGCAAGGCTCGCCTTGGGCAACGCGAGGACCCTACCACGGACGATCGTTTGCACCGCCCGGTGGTCCGGGTGTTGGCCGTCATCTGATGATGCAGCGAGGCATGAGGGGTTTCGGGCCCGAGGGTCCGCCGTGGCTTGGAGCCGGGAAGGAGTTCCCGCGTCCGCGACACGGCGCCGATTTCGGCAGGGGTTACGGAGCACCGAATCGCGACGCGCCGCACATGGGTCGAGGCGGCAGGTTCGACGGACCGCCGTCCGCTCGCGATTGGCAGCGAGGCGGCCCTGATGGCGACGAAAAGACGCCGCCGCGGCGCGGATTCGGGCCGGGCCGAAAACCGGCACCCAAGGGACCTCCCGGAGGTGGCGGTCCGGACGGCCCGCCAAAGGAGCCGCCGGGTCCTCCGCGATAACGCATCAGCCGCGATGGCGCGCGGTGGGTCCGCACGGGATGTGACACAGCGCGGAGCCGAGCGCAACGCGGGCCGATCATGGAACCAGAAGACCAAAGCCCCCTGACACCTGTCAGGGGGCTTGCCTTTTCGTCCGGGGGACTGGCATGTCGACCAGGTTCTCAGTCGGTCGTTGCCGCCCGGACAGGACGCTCTTGGGCGTCGAGCGGTTCATGCACCAAGACTTTGTCGCGGGGAAGAGCTGCCAGAAGATCGGGTAAGTCGTACGCGCGCAGCGCCCCGTGCACCGCGTTTTCAAACTGGTTCGTCGCGAGGGGAGTGCGCAGGACGAGGGTCCAGGAGGTGAGGCACCTGGTGAGTGTGACAAAGTCAAAGAGATCGGGCTCCAGAGCGGCCGCGTGCAGTGCCGGGGGCCCAACACGTCCCACGCTGACCAGATGAACGCGATTCGGCATGTTGCTCGCTTCAAAGTCCCGCAAGAACCGCGCACTGACCAGGATGTCCTCCGCGCGCATGGCGAGAAACGATCGTCCCAATAGGTATGCCAGATAGAAGTCCTTCCATTGCGGGCCGATATGCCGCCCAATCCCATCGCGCCCGCCGCTCGGCTCGCCAGTCTCCCCGATTCCTCGCACGTCGATTGCCAGGACGATCTGGCCTTGTGCCACCAATGCCATGATCGGCCCGTCTTCTCCGGCGTCAACGTGCTTGCCCTCGGCGTGCAGGTACAGCGTTGCGTCTCCGCCACGTTTTTCCGGGATGAAAAGGAGAGCGGGCAACTGGATGCCGGGCTCCGATTCCAGGATCAATTTGCGCGCCTCACAACCGTTCGACAAAGCGACCGACCCTCGCATCTGAACGTTTGGAGCCGGCAGGTCGCCCAGTTTTCGGATGCCCGTGATCTCGCGGACCCGCTTCAGCGCCAGTCCGAGGTCCTGTTGTTTCCACAGCAGCTTGCGGTTCTCGACAAGTTTCTCCTCCAAGTCCAGATTGAGGTCGTAGGTAGTACGAGCGCCTTCGAGCAGCATCACCTGGCCGCGCGGCGTGCACTGAAGCTGTTGATCCGCCGCGACGGGAAAATCGGTTTCGCATATGGCGTCATCAACCTGTAGCAGCCATCGCCGCATCCAGCGGACTGCTCCTTCCCGGAGCAGCTTCGAGAAACCGTGCTTTTCATCCGCCTCAATCAAGCTCACTCGTTCGGCGAACCCCAGCTTGCCATAGAACCGCTTGGCCTGTCGGAAACAGTCCCACGCTCCGCCGATATCGAAGAAGTCCTCTGTCGCGGTGCACATGAGCGTCGGTTGAGGCGCGTGCATCAGGATGTAGTCGGCGTGGTCCATGCCGTGGCTGATCTGGCCAAAGATGTTCTGCTCGGCATCCTGCGGCCCGATCGTCTCGCAGAGTCGCCGGAATCCGCACAGGTAGCAGCCGGGTGCGGCGCATACGATGCGCTCGTCCAACGCCATCAGATAGCTTGTCAGCGTGCCACCGCCCGAGTTCCCGGTGCAGCCGATCCGGGCAGGATCGATGTCGCCTCGGCTCTGCAGGTAATCGATCGCACGCATGCCGTCCCAAATGCGAAACGTCGCAGTGTTCCTGCCCAGCAACGTGCTGCCGACCCCTACCAGGCAATGGGCCGTCGTTCCTCCCACGACAGGTTTGCCTTCGTCCGAGAGCAACTGGTAGCGCTCGCCCTGCTCGATCGGGTCGTAGCAGAATGACGCCAAGCCGTTCATGGCCAACAGGATGCTCGCACGCTGGTAGCTCTCTTGAGCTTTCCCGTTGCCGCTATGCCCGCACGGGACGAGGACGGCGGGATAGGGCGGTTCCGTGGCGGGCAGGTAGAGAATCGCAGTCACATAGTGGCGCGGCTGGCTTTCGAAGACGATCTTCTCGATGCGGTAGCCATCGCGGTCTTCTTTTGCCACGACTTGGGGATTGAGCGGAGTGCGGTCCGGCAGATCGCCGAGCGACTCGCGAAAGAACGCGCGCATCTCCGCCTGATAACGCGTGAGTTGCTCGACTTCCTTGAGCTGTTCATACCGGGCCTCGCGCCGATCCATGGCGGACCGCATCTGTGACATCAGGTACGCATGCATCATACCCGACGGCGGCACCCCCGCCTTGTCGCTCGTGAGCACGCGAAGATCCTGCCCGCTGGCAGCGGCTACCACCACCGCCGCCAGGCACCAAGAACCGATCAACCAGCGCACCATGATCCCATCTCCCGGAGCCAAGAGATTGAACGTGTTTCGACCGTGCGGCCAGTTGCCGCTGCTATCCGCGTTTGTCGCTCTTGATCGGAGTCAACGTGACGCGGCGGAATTCGATGACGCCACCCTCCGATTGCAGACCGATCTTGCCAGGCATCACATCCAGCCCCGTGCATTCGTTGACGGTCTTGCCGTTGACGACCAGCTTCAGGCTGTCACCCTTCACCGTGATCGAGTAAACATTCCACTCGCCAGGCTCCTTCTCGTTACCCTCGATCTTGCTGACGCCCACCAACTTGCCGAACTTCTCGTGATCGATTTCGCGGTATCGAGCAGCATCACCCTTGGCCTGGAACCCCTTGAACGCCCAGACATCACCGGCGTTGCCGTGCATCAGCTGAGCTTCCACGCAACGCGGCAGCGCGTCCGGTTCCCCCGTGATGCGCATCAACACGCCGCTGTTGCCCGGCTTGCCGGCCCAGCGCCATTCGATCGTCAATTGGAAATCCTGATACATCTCCTTCGTGGCCAGATATCCCATCGGCTCGCCCTTGCAGACAAGCACCCCGTTGTTGACGCTCCACACGTCCTCCATCTTCACGTTCGGATCTACCAGGTAGTATTCCCAGCCGGCGAGATCCTTGCCGTTAAACAGCGCGATCTCCTGCTTCTCGCCACCCATCGCCGGCACCACAAAACAGACCACAGCAGCCACCATCAGCCAAGACGATCGTCCCATTGCGTGTCTCCTCTTATGTTGTCTCCGCCGAAACCGAAAACCGTTGCTTCCGTCACGCCCGACTCCGCACTGCCGTCGGGTTCCGGCAGTGCCAGGTCGTCGGTGACCGTTCTCAACCAGGCGCCATTGTAGCCGATGGCGAACCGCCGCGCGCATCGCCGCCACCAAGAAAATCACACACCCCATGGCCGCGCCCGCATGGCCGCCTAACAAAAATCGTTGATGGCCATGGACGTTCGACGTTGGGCGTTGAAGGTGGGCATTCGTCGTCCCGCGTTGCGCGTCGTGCGTCGGAAGGCAACGTTGTAGCGCCAAACGCCAAACGCCAAACGCCAAACGCCAAACGCCAAACGCCAAACGCCAAACGCCAAACGCCAAACGCCAAACGCCAAACGCCAAACGCTGAACGCTGAACGCTGAACATTGAACGGTGAACGCTAAACGTCGAACGCTAAACGTCGAACGGTGAAAGGTGAAAGGTGAAGGGTGAAGGGTAAAGGCCGAATGCCGAGTGCTGAACGCTGAGGGGTGACCTCTGGTGCTGAGGCGGGGCGTTCAACAAGGGGGGGAACGCGAACACCGAGCTGAATCCTCCTTGACCCGCTCCGGTAGCTCGGTTGATAATTGAGTGACATCCGTTCTGGTGGTGGACGTTGCATGGCGCGAGTGTTGCCCGGAACGAAGCACCGCCCTCACGATACTGAATGGCAAGGAGCACACGATGGCTGATAGGCGCGTATCGCGGCGAGCGTTTGTGAAGTCCAGCGTAGCGGCGGCGACCGCGGTCTCCGTCGGGTTGGGCGCGTCGAGCAGTTTCGGCATGAAGGAGGTGCCCGACGAAGTCAAGAACACTCGCAGTTACAATCCGAACATGGAATATCGCCGCCTCGGGAAGACCGGCCTCTGGGTGTCCGCCATATGCCTCGGCGGACACTGGAAGCGCATCGACAAGGTGATCGGAGCGGAGACCGTCATTGATCCGTATGAGGGGCCGTCTGACGCGCGGGTGATGGGCGCTTTCCTGAGCAACCGCCGCGAGGTGGTCGATCGATGTATGGAAGTGGGCATCAACTGCATCGATTTCGCGGGCAACGCTGAGCCGGAGACGTACTGCAAGGTGCTCCAAGGTCGCCGCGACAAGATGTATCTGTGTTACTCGCATCCGGCAAGCGAACTTCGGGAGGAACCGAATCGGAACGCGGCACGCCTGGTCGAGTTGTTTGAGGCCGGAATGAAACGATGTGGTCTCGAATATGTGGATGTCTGGCGACTGATGGCCCTGGAACGTGGTGGCCGACACAGTCAAGCGGACGTCGACGCGATGATCGAGGCATTGGCCATCGCCAAGAAGAAGGGCCTCTGCGCCCACACCGGCTGCTCCACGCACGATCGCGCCTGGGCCAAGATGCTGATCGAGACGTACCCCAACGAAATCGAAATGATCTGCATTCCCTACACGGTGGCGAGCAAGGAATTGCCGGTCGACAGCTTGTTCGACGCCATGCGAAAACACGACGTCGGCATGCTCGGCATCAAGCCCTTCGCCAGCAACTCGATATTCCTCGGCGACGGCGCGCCGGACAGCCAACACGCCGAGAGGGACGACCGGATCGCCCGAGAGACCATTCGCCACATTCTGGGCAACGTCGCCGTCACCGCGCCCATCCCCGGGCTGATCAGCACGAAACAGGTCGACAACATGGCCCTCGCCATCAAGGAACCTCGCGAGCTGAGCGAGCAGGAGAAGGCCGAATTGGATCGGGTGGGCAGGCAGATGTGGGCACGGCTGCCAGCGGACTATCAATGGCTGAGACAGTGGGAGTACGTGTGATTGCCCTGACGGGACGGTGACGAAGCGAGAAAGACGCGTGACTCGCGATCACTTTTTCGACGGCCGTCGCGCGCCAGTCGCGTGTCGTAGGACGGCCTTCCCAGGCCGTCCGCACGCTGGCGACGCGATGGGAAACCCGTCCTACGCCGGACGCCGGCAACTGGAAACGACCGGATATCGAAACGCCGCATTGGGTCTTTGTCCACAACGATGTCACGCTCGCGGGGTCTTGCCTCCAACCGAGCGTTCTGAATTCGATGGCCGTGCACTCCCCGCCTCCTCCGTCTCGTTGCGTGAATGCGACCAAGACAACGGGACTGGACAGGTGGTGATCCGGAAAACTAACTTGAACTTGTTCTGCCTGGGCTGGTCCGCGCGCTGACGCGAGAGGACCCTGCAACCGAAGAGCCGCGAACAGCAGCGTTTGGGAATCCTCCATGGGTAATTTGAACTGGATCGGAATGTGCGCGGCGGTGCTCGTCGCGACTGCGCTAACCTTCCTGGGAAACCTCCCGTTCTCAACGGCGGGCGGTCAGCAGACCGGCGGCGATGAGCCCGGCAAGGTGCCGCCGGCGCCAAAGACGGATGCCGCGGAGAAGAACAAACCCGAACCCGACAAACCCGAAGTTCGTTGGGCGAAGGACATTGCCGCGTGGAAGAACCGGACGAGCAACGAACCGGCCGACAATTCGTACTGTTACGTCTGTCACGCGAACTATCAAAGCGAGAAGTTGTCCCGGGTCCATAAGCTGGTGGGCGTGGGTTGTGAGACCTGCCACGGCGTCTCGGACAAGCACAGCGAGGATGAGGACGGCCTGACGCCACCCGAGATCATGTTCCCGAAGGCCGATGTGCTCGCTTTCTGCATGGAATGCCATGCGAAACAGGACCTGCTGGGAACCGACGAGCACAAAGAGATATTCGGCGAAGAACCCAACGCCGAGTCGACGTGTACGAGCTGTCACGGCAAACAGCACCAGTTGAAGGTTCGTACGCGGCGATGGAACAAGGCGACCGGAAAACTGGACTGGTATGATGGTGTCCGCATGATGCAGCAGCGGGATGGTTGACTGCCGCGTGCGAAGCCCGGCCGGATGGCTGAAAGGCCCTACGAAAGGACGAGCGATGGTTCGATCGGTATCCGCAGCGCACTGGTTTGGACTGTTGTTGCTCTCCGGTTTCACCACGCTGCCCGGTGCGGTGTTGACCGGGTCGGGTGCGGAACTGAGCGAAGTTGACCCGGCCATCACCCGCGAACAGATCGAGGAGGACTGGCTGCTGCAGGCCCGCACACGGCTCGACGCGGCACCCGGCGGGTCCGGCAAGGTCACGTGCGAGGAAGACGCTGCCGGGGGCGTGGACGGCGAGATCACGGGCAAATGGGGTTTTCATACGGAGCTCGAGGACGATCCGTGGTGGCAGGTGGATCTGGGAAGCGAGCGCGATCTCGATCGCCTGACTCTCTACAACCGCTGCGACGGCGGCTATGCCGAACGCGCCGCGCGCATCCAGGTGCTGTTGTCGAGCGATGGATCGCAGTTCATCGTTGCCTACACTCACGACGGCAGCGTCTTTCTCGGCCAGCCGGATAACAAGCCACTCGTCGTGTCCTTGGCCGGGCAGCGAGCCCGATACGTCAGGCTGCGCGTGCCGGGCCGCACGTACTTCCATTTGGACGAAGTGCATGTTCAAGCTCCGGGGGACACTCGCAACATCGCGCTTCACCAGCCGGCCACTCAGAGCAGTGTCAGCCAGTGGTCAGTGCGGCACTCGCGGCGCGAGGGCCTGGTGGACTGGAAACGCGTCATCGCGACGACCGTGCAACGTGGCCAGCAGCTGGCATCCGCGCTTCGCGGGATGGGAGTCGACACGAACGCTTGGACGGACCAGTTGGCCGCCGTCGAGCGGCAACTGGAAGCGTGGGACGACGGCAACAGTGAGCGCGATGGGCAAGCCAGCTACTTTCGCACGCGCGCCATCGTGCGCGCCATGGCCCTCTCGAATCCGCTGATCGATTTCGACCGCATCGTCTTCATCAAACGAGCGCCCAGCATGTTCCCGCACATGTCCGACCAGAACTACGGCTGGTGGGCAAGACCGGGTGGCGGTATCTGGCTGCTCGACGGACTCCGCACCGACCGGCCAACGGCTCGGTGTTTGACCGGCTCCTGGCCGGAGGGCAACTTCCTGCAAGCGGACTTGTCGTATGACGGAGACAATCTGCTCTTCGCCTTCAGCCGCTACCACGCGCACGTCGCGGACGTGCGGAACAAGCGCGACAAGAACAACCTTCCCGAGGATGTCTTCTATCACCTGTTTGAAATGAACCTCCAGACAGGTGACTGGCGGCAGGTGACGCGCGGCAAGTACGACGATTTCGATGGCAGGTACCTGCCGTCCGGCGATATCGTGTTTCTCTCCACGCGCAAGGGCCAATTCCTGCAAACCAGTCGCCCGAACACCCAAAAGACTCTCGCCGCCGACCTGCCCGACAGCTACGTGCGGTGCGGCGGCGATGATTACCGGCCGGTGCCCGTCTTCACGCTGCACGCAACCGACCGTGACGGCCGCGCGATCTGGCCCATCTCCGCCTTCGAGACTTTCGAGTACACGCCCTCCGTCGCCAACGACGGCCGCGTGCTCTATTGCCGGTGGGACTATATCGACCGCTTCAACGGCCATTTCTTCAGCCTCTGGTCGTCGAACCCGGATGGGACCAATCCGCAACTGGTGTACGGCAACTTCACCGTGCGGCCGCAGGTGACGCTGGAACCGAGGTCCATTCCCCACTCGAACAAGATCATCTTCACGGCCGCCGCCCATCATTCCATCACCGGCGGCTCCCTCGTGCTGCTCGACCCGGCGCGAGGTAACGAAGGCGAAGCGCCGCTGACCCGGCTCACGCCGGAAGTCCCGTTCCCCGAAACGGAACAGAATGTTGACACGTTCTACGCGAATCCCTGGCCGCTCTCCGAGGAATTCTATCTTGTCAGCTGGAGCAATCGGGCACTGCCGCCGCACGGACGCTATGAGGACGAGCAGAATCCGGTGAACGCCCAGGGCATCTACCTGGTGGATCGGTTCGGGAACCTGGAGCTCTTGTACCGCGACGTGGAGATCTCGAGCATGATGCCCATCCCGGTCCGCCCGCGTCCGAAGCCGAAGGCCTATTCGAGCGCCGTGGCTTGGGAGGGGGAACAGACAGGAGGCTTCTTGCTGCAGGACGTCTACCAGGGCTTGACCGGGATCGACCGAGGAACGGTGAAACGGCTGCGAATCGTCGGCGTGGTGCCGAAAGTCCAACCGCACATGAACACACCGAGCCTGGGCGTGTCGCGCGAGGAGACGGGTAAATTCGTCCTGGGCACCGTTCCCGTGGAAGCCGACGGCTCCGCCCATTTCCAAGTTCCGTCCGGCGTGCCCGTGTTCTTCCAGGCCCTCGACGAGCAAGGCTTCGCCCTGCAGACCATGCGATCGCTCACCTACGTCCAGCCCGGGCAAACGCTGTCGTGCATCGGCTGCCACGAACCGCGTCAACATGCACCCGGCGGCTCGGCGCCGCTCGCCTTCCAGCGCGAGCCGTCCCGCCTCAAACTCGATGTCGAGGGAACCTGGCCGCTCCGTTTCGATGCGCTGGTGCAACCCGTGCTGGACAAACAGTGCGCGGCCTGCCACGGTCCGGCCGCGCCGCCCGAGTCGGCGGCGGCGAAGTTCGACCTCAGCAGTGAGAAGGCGTGGCAGACGCTGATCGGCTACGCAGACAATGACTTGTCCACGCTCGTCTTCGAACGTGACGCATCGGTGCCGGGCTTCAGCCCGGCCAGGGAAAGCAAATTGCTCAAGTACCTGACGACCGACCCCCAGCACCGCGAGATCGCACTGACCGACGACGACCTCCGGCGGCTCATCACCTGGATCGACACGTACGGCCAGACTCAGGGCGCGTTCAGTGCGGAGCAGGAAGCGAGTCTCACGGGTTTTCGCGACAGCCTCAAAGAGCTGCTCGAATGACGCCGCACCCGCCGCCGCGCGCACCGCTTCCATTCGCGTTGCCGGTGGTCGCGGAAGACACGCGGCAAGCCGTTCAGGACCAAAAGCTTGTGGCGAGAAGTCGCGCGGATCCGGAACGCCCTGAAAGGGCAGCGACATAATAGCCCAGGGCAGAGTGGAGCGGGGCCCAGAATGAATGTGGCGTCGCGATGCGGATTGTGGGGCCCCGCGGAACGCCGCCCTGGGAACGCGGCCCCGCAAGCAGAGTGTCTGCTCCCGCGTCCCTACGCCGCAAGCAGAGTGTCTGGTTCCGGGCTTGCAGCGAAAAGTCGCACGGATTCGGAACGCCCTGAAAGGGCAACGACACAATAGCCCAGGGCAGAGTGGAGCGGGGCCCCGAGTGAATGTGGCGTCGCGATGCGGATTGTGGGGCCCCGCGGAACGCCGCCCTGGGAACGCGGCCCCAACCACCCGAACCCTGAAGTTGGCAGAACTACTCCGGTGGGAACGCGCGGAGCGTCATCCAGCTTCGCACTGGCTCCGCTCGCCGTGTGACTGTTCACTGATGGTGGACGTCGTCGGCTCGCTCAGCCAGTGGCACCAGGAGCGTCATCCAGCTTCGCACTGGCTCCGCTCGCCGTGTGACTGTTCACTGATGGTGGACGTCGTCGGCTCGCTCAGCCAGTGGCACGAGGCGTGTTGACTAGTCCCGGGGAGCGTCGGATACTGACAACGGTTTCCGAAGCGCTCGCGACCCATGGTCACCGGAGTAGTGAAATGCCCGCCTCACCCGCCAACACCGGCCGACGTGGATTGGCTGGTCGTTTTCTCCGCACGATCGTCCGGCTCACACTCGTTGCGTTGCCGGGCGTTCTGTTGGCATGTGCCGCGAGGGGCGCGGAATCGGCGGAAAGCGGCCGCGTACCGAATATCGTCGTCATGCTTGCCGATGATCTCGGCCAGCGGGATCTTGGCTGCTACGGCAGCACGTTTTACGAGACGGTTCATTTGGACGGCATGGCGCAGGACGGTGTGCGATTCACCGACGCCTACGCGGCCTGTCCGGTCTGCTCGCCCACGCGGGCCAGCATCATGACCGGCCAGTGGCCGCAGCGGGTGGGGATCACCGACTACATCGGCGCGCCGGTCGAACCCGAGCAGTGGAATCGCAATACGCGGTTGTTGCCGGCGTCCTACACAGACCGTCTGTCGTTGGACACCGTCACGCTGGCTGACGCTTTGAAGTCCGCGGGGTACGCCACGTTCTTTGCCGGCAAGTGGCACCTGGGTCCGGAGGGGTGGTGGCCGGAGGACCAGGGATTCGACATCAACATGGGCGGCATCGACCGAGGTGGCCCGTACGGCGGCAACAAGTACTTCTCGCCGTACGGCAATCCGCGGCTGCCCGACGGACCGCCCGGCGAGCATTTGCCCGCCCGGTTGGCGGCCGAAACGGCGAAGTTCATCGAAGCGAACAAGGACCGGCCGTTCTTCGCCTACCTGTCCTTTTATTCGGTGCACACGCCGCTGATGGCGCGGGAGGACCTGCGGCGGAAGTACGAGGAGAAGCGCCGGCAGTTGGGCCTGGAAGCGAAATGGGGTCGCGAGGACACGCGCGACGTGCGGCTAGTCCAAGAGCACGCCGTCTATGGCGGCATGGTCGAAGCGATGGACTTGGCCGTCGGCCGGGTGCTCGCGAAACTCGCGGAACTCGGCCTCGACCGCCACACGCTGGTGATCTTCACCAGCGACAACGGAGGCCTTTCGACCAGCGAGGGCTGGCCGACTTCGAACCTGCCGCTTCGCGGCGGCAAGGGCTGGATGTACGAGGGAGGCATTCGCGAGCCGTTTCTCGTTCGTTGGCCGGACGTGGTCAAACCGGGTACCGCGGTCCCGCCTGGCAGCGTGATCGGCACGCCGATCAGCAGTCCGGACATTTTCCCGACACTGCTGGAGGTCGCCGGCGTGCAGCCGCAACCTGGCCAGCAGCTCGACGGCATGAGCCTCGTGCCGCTGCTCAAAGGCAACGCGTTGCCGGAGCGGGCGCTGTACTGGCACTACCCGCATTACGGCAATCAGGGCGGGGCGCCCGGCGCGGCCATCCGGCGCGGGGACTGGAAGTTGATCGAATGGTACGAAGATCAGCGGATTGAGTTGTTCAACCTGGCCAGCGACCTTGGCGAGCGATCCGACTTGGCAGGGTCCGAGCCTGCTCGCGCGGCCTCGTTGCGTGCCGAGCTGCACGCCTGGCAGACGCAAGTTGGCGCGAAGTTCCCCGCGCCGAACGGGGCGTTTGACCCCGCGAAGCCCAACGGCCGGTTCGCGCCCCGTGTTCAAAGATAGGGAATCGCCAACGATGAGAACGTTCTGCATTGCCTGCGCCGGCGGCTTCGCGCTGCTCAACCTGTTCGTGTGTCCCCAGCGAACCGCCGCCGCCGCGGTCCGCCCCAACATCATCCTGATCATGTCCGACGACATGGGCTGGTCGGACCTGGGTTGTTACGGCGGCGAGATCCAGACGCCGAACCTGGACGCGCTGGCGAAACACGGCGTGCGGTTCACCCAGTTCTACAATACGGCTCGATGTTGCCCGACACGTGCCAGCCTGCTGACCGGCCTCTACCCGCACCAGGCCGGGATCGGGCACATGATGGAGGATCGCGGACTGGACGCATATCGCGGCGACCTCAACGCTCGCTGCGTCACGATCGCCGAAGTCCTGCGGTCGGCCGGGTATCGGACGTACATGGTGGGCAAGTGGCACGTGACGAAGAAGGTCCGGCCGTCCGGCGACGCGGACAGGCACAATTGGCCGCTGCAGCGTGGGTTCGACCGGTTCTTTGGGACGATCCACGGCGCTGGAAGTTTCTTCGATCCGAATTCGCTGGTGCGCGACAACACGTTCGTCTCGCCCTACGCCGATCCCGAATACCGGCCGACAGAGTTCTATTACACCGACGCCATCAACGACCATGCGGCACGGTTTGTCGGCGATCATTGCCGCGAGCATGCGGACAGGCCTTTCTTCATGTACGTGGCGCACACGGCGGCGCACTGGCCGATGCACGCCAAAGAGTCGGACATCGCGCGCTACAAAGGCACATACGACGCGGGCTACGACGCCATCCGTGCCGCGCGGCTCGCGCGGCAGCAGTCGATGAAGCTGGTCGATGCGAATTGGGAGCCGGCACCGCAGCGCGGCGGCGCGTGGGACGACGTGTCCGACTGCGAGTTCGAACTGCGGTGCATGGAAGTCTACGCCGCCATGGTCGATTGCCTCGACCAAGGCATCGGCCGCCTGATGGCGGAATTGAAACGCACGGGCCAGTTCGACAACACGCTCATCCTGTTCCTGCAGGACAACGGCGGTTGTGCGGAAGGCATGGGCCGCGGCGGCCAGAATCCCGGGCCGCGGCAGAGGGCCGACCGACCTTCGCTCCCCCCGCTCGCGGCCGATTTCCTACAGCCGGACATGATTCCCAAACAAACACGTGACGGATATCCCATCCGCCAAGGCTACGGCGTCCTGCCCGGCGCGGCCGACACGTACCACGGCTACGGCGAAGCCTGGGCGAACGTCAGCAACACGCCGTTCCGCGAATACAAACACTGGGTCCACGAAGGCGGCATCAGCACTCCCCTGATCGCCCATTGGCCCGCCGGGATTCCCGCCGAGCGGCACAATGCCCTGGAATCGCAGCCGGCGCATCTGATTGATCTGATGGCCACCTGTGTAGAGCTTGCCGGAGCGGACTACCCGCGGGAATTCAACGGCCACGCCATCCAGCCGATGGAAGGTGTCAGCCTCGCACCGGCTCTGGCCGGCCAGCCGCTGCGCCGCGAGCAGCCGATCTTCTGGGAACATGAAGGCAACCGTGCCCTGCGCGTTGGCAACTGGAAACTGGTTTCGAAACACCCGGGCGACTGGGAGTTGTACGACATCGTTTCCGACCGCACGGAGATGCACGATCTCGCCGGACAGCACCTCGAACGCGTGAAAGCAATGGCGGCCCAGTGGCAGGCGTGGGCCGACCGCGTCGGTGTCCAGCCCTGGCCGCTTCCAAACGCCGCAGCGAAAAAGGCGCGTCCAAAAGCGTCCGGGCGCGGTATCTGAATGGCGGTGCTGGTGGCATCAAGGGAGCGACCCGTCGCCAACCAGCAGCGGACAAATTCAGATTTCCTTCCCGATCGCGAATGCGTGCCCCAATGAATTGCCGACGCCGTAATAGACGCGATTGCCCGGCGAGAAGATGATCGGCCGGATCTTCTTGATTTCCGGCACGGCGCCTTCTCCAAGGACGATTTCCTCGGCCTTCACGTCCATGATCTGGCCGACGAACTGCGTGTGGAGACCGAGCTCAAAGACCTGGACGACGTGGCATTCCAGCACGAGGGGGAATTCGGCCGCGTAGGGCGCGTCCACCAGCTCGCTGCGGACCGGCGTGAACCCCGTGCCGGCGAACTTGTCCACGTCGCGCCCGCTCACCAACCCGCAGTGATCCGCCTCCTTCACCTG
>Ga0194113_10006495_pt1 | contig 14848 bp, 9 predicted proteins | sample TA2MahC200mmetaG_FD_146193 | JGI IMG/M metagenome (GOLD analysis project Ga0194113, IMG submission 146193) | Freshwater microbial communities from Lake Tanganyika, Tanzania - TA2015017 Mahale Deep Cast 200m | ecosystem: Environmental > Aquatic > Freshwater > Lake | place: Tanzania: Lake... | reverse complement strand
CTGCCGAGGACGTGGTCGTGCCGCTGTCGGAGCTGCCGGCGACGGTTGAGCTGGTCGCCCGGCTGCAGGAGAAACACGGCATCCCGATTGTCCCTTTCGGCCACATCGGCGACGGCAATATCCACGTTGACATCTGTCGCAACATGGCCGACGACGGTGAATGGCAGCGGACTCGGGCAGCGGTGGTGGACGAACTGGTTGACTTCGTGCTGGCGCGGGGCGGGCAGATAACCGCCGAGCACGGAGTCGGCTCAGCCAAGCGCCACCTTATGAAGCGGGCGCTCGGTCCGGCCGAACTCGGTGTTATGCGCCGGCTCAAGCAGGCGCTGGACCCGGAGAGCACCCTGAATCCGGGGAAGATCCTGCCGGAAGACTAGCGGGACGAACCCGTCGGCCGAGCTACCTTGGCAATCTTGCCGAGCTTCCTGAAGTCTCGGCCCTGCACCACGACAAGGTAGAGGCCGTCAGCGAGAGGCCGGCCTGAGTCGTTGGTGCCGTCCCACCCAAGCACGCGCTTGCCGACGTCTTCGAACCGGCGAACGAGCGTTCCGGACAGTGTGTAGACAAGCACATCCGGCGTCTCTCCGTCCGGAAAGTCCAGGACAAGCTCGCATTCCCCAGCGAACGGGGCAGGGCGCGTGTACGGCTCGGCCCAGGTGGTGACTTGGACCCGGGCGAACTGACTCGCCATCGAGACGTTGCCGAACGAGTCGGTCGCCGTCACAAAGTACTGATAGCCGGCGGAGTCACGCGGCGCACCGAAGACGGCAGCGGTTGTGTCCGGAACGCTTGCTGCCGCGGTCCGGAGTCCGGCAAAGGCGGATACCTGGATGTCGTCTATGAACACGCCCTGCCCGTTCACGCTCGCGTCGGTCACGTAACGGAACCTCAGGTCGAGACTTTCGGCAGCCGGCAGCAGGTAACGCCGCTCGCGCCATGACCGGTCATCGCCGTACAGCGAATCGAGCACATGCCACGTACCGTGGTCCGGCGACCATTCGACATAGCAGATGTCCCGAGTGAAGCCGGCGGACGAATGCCATTCCTCCTGCGTAGAGAACCAGGCATAGAAAGAGAGCAACCCGCCTCCGGGCAGGCACAATGGTTCGGCGCTTTCCAGCGAGTTCTCGATATCGCTGGCGGAGCCGGAGAAGAAAGAGTTGGGGTCTGAATGGGTTCTTTGCATGCTCACAGTCCAGCCCGAGCTTGTCCAACCAGAGAGATCGTTGCCGTCGTCCTTGAGAACTTCGGCCGGCAGCTTCGCCTCGTAGAGGTCGTAGCGCACGGGCGCGAGGTCAAAGCAGGAGTTCCACCAGAGCCGGGCGTCACTGCGGTGCCCCTGCCGCACCAGCGCGATCGCGGGCTGCACCGGCTTCACGTCATCCGTGCCGAAGTAACGGTTCAGGAAATGGGGCCAGCCCGACTCCGCGGCGAAGTTGAGGGCCATGTACGGTTCTACCGACGCTTTCAGGGCGAGGTAGTTGTCCGGGAACCAGATGGCGATACCGGACGCATTCTCAAAGCCCGCGCTGCGCTCGTTGGCTGTCACTGCGGCCCTGAACGAGGCGAGGAGTGAATCGGAGGCATTCCCCCCCAGCAGCTCGAGGAAGTGAAGCAGGTCGATGTGGAAGGAGTTGCCCGACATAGTCTGCACCGTGGCACGGGCTGCGCCTATGTCCGGGCTTGCCGGGTCGATGCCGTCGCGCAGGGTCGCCGCCATCAGATCCAGCGCCGGCGCCAGCTTCGCCATCTCGAGCGCGGACATCGCCACCTGTTGCCCGGGATACTCCTCGACGAAGTCGGAGCACACGCCGGCGAGCAAGTCGGCCGGACGGGTGGCGGGACGGTTTGTCAGCCGCGCGAGGAACTTGTCGTAGGGCAATCCATTGATCGGGACCAGCGCCTCGGACGCCAGCATGTAGTCACAGTCATCACGGACCTCGGCCGCGACTTCGGCCATACCCATCAGGCAGGCGTCGAAGGCGAGGATTCTCACCCGCCTGCCCAGGGCCTGCCTCACTCCCCTCATCGCCCGCGCCAGTTCCCCGCCCGCAACTCCCATCTCGTGGCCGTGTGATTGGTCGATGAAGATAGCGCTGGCCCGGTAGCCCGGGTACCAACCGTTTCCGTGGTCCCAGAGAACCAGCAGGTAGTTGTCGGCCGGATAGCGGCTGCGCAGGAACTCGGCAAAGCCGATAAGGGTTGCACCTTCTGCCATGTCGACCTCGCCGAGGGCGGCCAGCGTGTCCGCTCCACCCTTCCTGATGAAGTAGCGGTAGCAGCCGGGTCGGGGGTCGAAGGCGGCGCGGTCGACCTGGACCACGACGCTAACGTTGTCCGTTGACCCGACCTGTTCCATTTCGGCGATGTCGCCGCCGGCGACGTAGTTCATCCCGTTGTCCGCACACATGTACACCCCGACGGTCCACTTGGCCGCAGGTGCGGACGCCAACAGCAGCAAAAGGCAGACCGGGAGGATAGCCGGCAGGGGCACGGACGACCGTGCCCCTGCAACGTTACGCGTGACCGTCAGTCTAGAACCCGACTGTCAACTGCAGACGGTGAGTGGGCTTCAAGTACTTGATGTACCGGAAAGTGTAGTCAAGCCCCAGGCTCAGACCGCGAACCGGCTTGGCGCGGGCACCGAGACCGGCAGACAAACCGGTAAGCCAGCCGAGTTCCTCCTGATAGGAGTTATCGGCATTCAGGATGTATCCGCCCCGCAGGAAAAAGACGTTGGCGAGTCCGTACTCAAGTCCGAAGTTCACTGTTTCGTTGACGTCCGAAGGATGGGTGATGTCGAGTGCGGCGGTGAGGCGGGAGTCCTTGTCCAGGTTCTGGGCTTCGATGATGTCGTAGGCGACGCCGAAGCGGAACGACGTCGGCAGGCCGGCCGGCGTCGTGCTGTATGAACCGCGGAGCTGGCTCGGGCCGGAGTCGGTCCAGAAGAAGCTGTAGTCGAGCTGCCGTCCGGTGAAGCTGAGCTGGGTGCCGTAGTTGGTGACCGCCGCCCCGATGCGAAGAGACCTGAAGCCGGTATTGTAGAAGAGGCCGAGGTCGAAGCCAACCGCCGTTGCCGACATGTCCCAGATACTCTGATTGATGACCTTGGTCGTGACACCAAAGGAGAGCTTGTCGGTGATAATCCGGGCATAGCTCACCGCGAAGGCCATATCCGAAGCACCGAAGAAGAGCCCGGTGCCTTCATCCTCACGGGTCACGGTATTGGGGTTGTCAATCGTCGTCTGTTCGATCTGGCCCATGGACAGGGCAGTCACCGTGAATGCCAGCGTACCGAAGTTGGTCATCGGCAGCACGATGGCGAGGTTCTCGTGACTGACGTCGGCGATCCAGTCGACGTGGTTCAGCGCTACCTGCCGCTCCACCCGGGCCAGTCCGGCCGGGTTGAAGTAGCTGGCCGAGGCATCGTCCGCGATGGCGCAGAATGCGTCGCCCATCGCGGTTGACCGGCCGACTCCGATTTTGAGGAACGCGGCCCCGGTGGTGCCGACCTTCGAGAACGCTGCCTGGGCCGGAGAGAAGAACGCCACCGACGCCAGGAGTGCCAGAGTCAGGAGAATCGTGATTCCGTTTTTCATGGCTGCCTCCCTAGTAAATGACGGCCAGTTTGCCGACCGCCTCGCCGACCTTCGACTCGACGTGGTAGATATAGACACCCGATGCGATGAGCTGGCCGGACGCTGCGGTCTGTGACATGCCCGGCGACTCGTTGGTGAAGTCCCACGTCTCGGTGCCTGCCTGGTCGAGCGGTTGGGTCATCGTCTCGGTGTGTCTGATGACCTTGACCAGGTCACCGGCCACCGTGTAGATGCGGATGATGCACTCGCTCGGCAGATGAGTGAACCTGACGTAGCGCTGCTCCGTTGACTTCTCCCAGGCGTTGAAGACGACGTAGGGGTTGGGTACGACCTTGACGTTGAGCTTGTAGGTCGTGTCGGTCCGCGACACGCCCGGCACCGACAGCACGTGGTACACGTTGTAGGACGGAGCCGTGCCGCCCGACTTGTTGCCGATGAGCACCCACCTGTCGCCGTCCTGGATCAGGCTCGTGTTGCCGGCGATGGAGTCGCCGGCGTTGATCTCGGCGTAGACGCCGCACACGTAGATCCTGGCCATCTTGCCTTTGAGAGTGTCGCTCGGGTTCCTTGCCGTCCTGTCCACGAAGCACCAGCCATTGGCCTGTGCCTTGGATCCGGAGAGGTTGTCGAACTCCGTTTTCGGGACCTCGATGCGACCGTGGGTGACATCATAGACCTTCGCGGTCAGATAGGGGCTGACCGAGAACTCGATTTCGTAGTCCGCGCCCCGGAGCGCCCAGAGTCCCTGCGATGCGGTACCGCTGCCGCGTACCTTTTCCGCCGGATACGTGCCGGTCTGGACGTACGCGGTCTCGATCCCGCTCGCCGGCAGCGTCAGCTTCAGGCTGCAGTTCAGCGCCAGGCCATTGAAAACCGGCAGCGCGCGGGTCAGCGTATTGCCGATCGTGTAGCTGAGCGATGTCGACTCGATCACCACGCTGTCGTTGCGCAGGTTGGTGACGACGTAGCTGTAGATCGGCTTGGAGGCGCTGCCGCCGTACGCCGGAGCCAGGAAACGCAGTTCGTAGGTATCGGCAGTGACCTGGGCCGGAACCACGACTTCGGGCTTCCACCTCAGGCCCGGCTTGGTCGTGTCGCCGACAGCGGTGGCGACGTTGACCGTCGGCATCACGTAGTTGGCCGCCTCCCAGCGGGGCGTGGTGTAGTAGTTGGCCACCAGCCCGGAGCGGAGGATGATTACGGTCGAGTCCAGCGGGATCTGGTGAGCAGAATCCCACTGCGTGGTCTGGAAGTTGTAGTCGAACGACGCCACGCTGTAGTAGTACGTGAACCCATTGGTCACGTTGCTGTCGACCAGGTTGTAGTAGAGACCGGCGTCGGTCGCTTTGATCCAGAGGCTGTCGGGCGTGTTGACCGAATCGCCGCCCGGCGGGTAGTTGAACGTATCCCCGTTGACCCGGTCGCACTGGCCCAGGATCTCCCAGTCGCTGCCGTTCTTCGACTTGTAGACGATGTAACCTTCGAAGTCGTAGCCGCGGTAGAGCGGGTCCCAGCCCGGCTTGCTCGTGTCGCTGGCAACCTTGAGCCAGTACGGGTCGGGAGTAACTTCCGGCAGGTTGTCCCAGACTATCCGGACCTGGTTGTCGCCCGGCACCAGCGTCATGTTCGGGGCCAACGGCGGGCCGGGCAGCAGCCAGCCCTGGTCATAGATGAACTGCGCCTGGTTGGCGAGCTTGGCCAGGTGGATCAGGGAATCGATCGGACGGTCCTGCCAGTTCTGGTTCGGACCCCCGAACGGAGCGGCGATGCAGGCGATGACCAGTCGTACCATCTGCTGCGGCGCCAGCGTGAACGGGCCCGAGCACTGGACAAACCGTTTGTCCTTGGGGTCTACGTCCTTCGCGGAATCGTACGGGGTATAGACGCCCGTGCGGTAGTCGAACCCGGCCATGGTCAGGTATTGGGCCGCGTCGGTCACCGGGTCGATGTCGATGGTGAACTTCTTGAATGCGGTCATTCCGAGCGGGTCGCCGGATGTGTCGCGCGGGCTTTCCAGGAACTTGTAGGCGAAAACCCCGGGGGTGCCGCTTTCCCAGTCCCGACCCGGGTTCTCCTGGTTGTTGTTGTCACCCACGTACCCGACGTTCGTGACCGTGCCCACTCCCGGCACGTAGGTGTTGAGCAGCGTGCCGACCATGTCATCGGTCGCATCGCCGACGTCCGCGTCGCAGACCGCGCCCATGAAGCAGTTCTTCAAAGTGTCCGTCGTGCTCGCGTTCCGAGCGATGTAGGTTATGAAGAAGATGTCCTCGTTCGACGGGTAGTTCCAGGCGTAGACCGTCTGGTAGACGTCGATGTTCTGGGGCTTGCCCGGCGAGATGTGGTTCTCCGACAGCACGTCGGAATACGCGCACCACATGTCCATCAGGGAGAAGTTCTCGTACGGGATCAGCATGGAGTCGACCTGTGCGTCCCCGGTCTCCCAGCGAGTTCGGGGCGCGGGGGGATAGTCGGCGGGGTAAACGAAGATACGGTCGTCGGCACTGCCCGTACCCTCCGCGACGTTCTCGACCGTGACCGGCGACATCTCGGTGCCGCCCGAGTTCGGGTTGTAGCCGAACGTGACGAGCGTATCTTCCATACTCGGGTCATTGGCCCTGGCCCGGATGGAGCCGAACCAGAGCCCGGCCCCGAAGATGTAGCAGTTGTGGAGCGGCTGGGGCCAGGCGCCGCCGGCCACGCCGGTGGCGACTGAGATGTCAAGACCGTAGCGCCCGTCGTTGTAGAAGGGACACTCCCACTTGTTGATGTTCAGCCACTGGCTGTTGTAGACACGCTGGCCAGCGGGCGGAGGTGTGGCGCTGCGCGCCCACGCCAGCCCGGCCGTCATCGTGAGAAGCACGAGGAGCAGCCCGGCGGTCTGCCACTTGCGGTTGCTTAGACGTGATTTCATGGTTGCTCCTTAGAACGCCAGGCTCAGGCCGAGCTTGATCTTGCGCGGCGGGCCGTAGCGCGTCGGCGAGATGTTCGCGTCATCGTAGGCCTTGAGGTAGGAAACGAACTGCTCTTCACGGGTAATGAACCCGTCGTGGTCGTAGTCGCGCGCGGGGTGATAGAAGGGGTCGCCGAAGAGGAATCCGGCGGCGCTGAACTCCAGGGGGGTGATGACTCGGCCGGTGTTGTCGGGCTTGCCGGTCGCAGCGAACACGCCCGTGATGATCTCGGTGTTCAGCACGTTCGTGATGTCGCAGTTGATCGAGAGCGACATGCCGGCGAACGTGAAGTCCTTGCCGAGCCGGCCGTCAAGCTGGTAGGTGCTGGGCAGCCGGGCGGAATTTGACAGCCCGATCTGGTTGCCCTTCTGGTCGGTCGGCGTGTAGGGCGTACCGGTACTGTAGTTGAGCACGCCCGCTGCTTCGAAGTCCCGCATCGGCACGAAGCCGAAGTCGGACGGGAACGAGAAGGCCAGGTCGCCGTGGAACGAGTGGCGGACGTCCTGGTCGAGGAAGTAGTCGAGCTGCCGCGGCGTCGAGCGCTGGTACTGGGCGTCGGCGGTCGAAGCCGTGCCCTTCGCTATCTGGAACGTGTAGCCGATGCGGCTCGACCAGTACTGGTCGAGCACCTTCGTCATCGTCGCCTCCAGGCCCTGGATCCGCGCGTACTCCACGTTGTAGTACATGGTGTAGGGCTGGGGCAGTGCCTGGACGGTGCGCACGCCGGACAGGTCGAAGACGTCCTTGTAGAACGCGGTCAGGTCGAACGCGAAGATGTCGGTCAACTGGGCATCGAAACCCATCTCATAGGCGATGGTCTTCTCCGCGCCCATGTCGGCATTGCCGACGATGACATTGCCGCGGCTCCGCAGCTCGGCTGCGGTCCGGTCCGCGTACGTGTACAGGTCGGAGAAAGACGGGTTCTTGTAGAAGTGGCCGTAGCTGAAGCGGAACTTGATCCGCTCGGTGATCGGGTAGGAGAGGCCGAGGCGCGGCGCCAGCCGGTACTTGGCCGGCACCGGCAGCAGCGAGTCGGCGATGTTTGGCTGCGCGCCCAGGCTTTCCGGGAACGCGCGCACCTTCGCCTTCGAATCGAGGTAGTCGAGTCGGATCCCGGCCCGGACCACCAGGTCCTCGAAGTCGGCCCGGTCCTGCACGTACCCGGCCACGACCAGCGGCTTGTAGTTATAGGCATCCCAGAACGGGTTCATGTCCCAGGGCAGCGAGTTTGTGTACTCGGAGAGCGAGTACGACGTCACGTCAAGGCCGGTCTTGATCTCGTGGATCTTCGACACGGTGTGGGTCAGGTCTATCTTGCCCAGGACCTGTTCGGTCGAGCGGTAGTGCCAGGTTCGCTCATCGCCCTCGGTAACGAAGAGCCCGGCCACGCCCCACGGGTTGTCGATCATCGCGTACCCGGACGAGAAGTTCTTTTTCCCGGCATGAGCGTAGACCGGATTGCCGTTGGCGTCCAGCCAGAAAGACCGGTAGAGCTTGAGCACCGCGTCGCGCATCGACTTGATGGTATCGGTCCCACCGTGAGCCAGCTCGTAGTCCGAGTATTTCTGGTAGTTGAACACCCAGTCTTCGGCGCGGAAGATGTAGCGGTTCCAGATACCGGTTTTCCGGAGCGTACCCCAGAACCCGGCCGTGTCGGCCGCCTCGGCCGCGGAGTTGCGCACCGTCCGGATGAACGACGTCTGGAACGCACCGACCTTCACTTCGTAGACCGTTGTCGGTGAGAGCAGGTGGTTGATGGTGAAATTGGCTTTCTGCGAACGCACCCGGTTGGCAAAGAGCCCGGCCAGGTAGTACTTGTAGGAGTTGCCCCAGCTCTGCCACTGGTAGTTCGAGTGGTAGCCGTCCAGGGTGAACTTCAGCCCTTCCCGGGTCAGGCCGAACTCCTTCGGCATCTGCAGGGTGAGCTTGCCCTCGACCGCGTACTCGCCGCGGGGCGAGTTGATTTTGTAGCGGATTCCCGAGGCATCGTCCGTCTTCAGGTACTCGGTCGACAGGAAGTAGCGAAGGCGCTTCCAGATCGGCGTCGGCCCGCCCAGCGAGAACGTCAGCCGGTTATAGCCGTAGTTGTAGCCGGAGTTGGCCGGGAAGACGTCGTCGGTTGTGTAACCGAGGCGACCGGTCGTCCTGGTCCCGCCCTCCTTGGTCACGGCCTTGATGATGCCGGACATGGCAGAACCATACTCGGCGTCGAAACCGCCGGTGATCACGACGACTGACTGCAGAGCGTCGGTGGTCGGCTTCGGCGATGACCAAAGCGTGCCGACCAGCGCGTCCTGGGCGGACACGCCGTCGACCAGATAGGCCACGTCATTGAACCGGCCGCCGCGGATGTGGGTCCACCCGCCGCGATTGGACTGGGAGACGCCCGCCTGCATCCCGACCAGGTCGGAAAGGCTCGTCACCGGCAGCCGCTTGAAGTCCTCGGAAGTGATGACTCTTTCCACCGACACGGCGGAACGTGTCACCAGTTCCTTCTTCTTGGCGACGACCTCGATCACCTTCTTGAGCTCGATCACCGTCACCGACAACTTGAAGTCGACGGTCGTGGCGTTGTCCTGGACGACGAGCACGCCCGTGGACTTGAGATCGTTGTAGCCGGTGTAGGACGCCGTCAAGCTGTACGTGCCGGGCGGTATGTTGATGATCTGGTACTGACCGTTGAGGTCGGTGGCGTTCCCGAGTTCGGTGCCGTCGACCACTACGCTGGCACCGATCAGCGGCTCGCCGGTCTGCCTGTCAGTCACCCGGCCGGCGACAGTCCCGGTGTTGGCGGCCAGGGCGATGCCGGCGATAGCCAGCACGGCCAGGACCAGGAACGAAGTACGAAGTCTTAAGCTTTTCATCTCCAGCCTCCTCTCCTACTGAATCCGGATCGGTATGCCCCAGGTGGTGGCGCTGTAGTCGCCGTCCACGTCCCAGAGCACGGGCGCGGGAATATGCTCCAGCGACAACCGGTAGATGCTGCCGGGGCTCAGCGAATCGAACTTCAAGGTATCACGGAACTCGTACCGCTTCCCGTTGAAGTAGAGGTAGTCAAAGGCGTCGCCCATGTTCGTGAACAGGCTTGTCACCGTCACCCGGTCGCCGACGGAATAAGTCAGTAGCTGGTCGTCGACGGAGTAGAACCGCTGGATCCCGTAATGGGTGGTGTCCGGCCGCAGGTTCACCGTGTCCACCCGGTTATCCGCGGTCTTGAGGGCGAAACGGACGATGTAGGGCGCGTCGTCCGGACCGGGCGCATAGAACCGCCCGCCGCCGGCCATCTTCCAGAGCGTCCACTCGCCGTCCTCCTTCTTCAGCACGCAGCCCTCAAATGAGGCGCCGGCTATCGGCTTGGTGATGGTGGTGTCGCAAGAATCCATCACGGCCGAGTAGAACGGGAGACGCAGCGTCTCCGTCGGCGAGATGACGATCTGCGAATCATACAGATAGGTGGTCTTTTTCCACGCGTGGGTGACCAGCGTTCCGAAGATCGTCTCGGCCATGGTCACGGTGCACGTGGTCTCGGAACCGGGTTCGACCCAGGTCGTCTCCCAGGGGTTCCGCAGGGAGTCAACCCGCATCAGGCTGTCGAGGTTCAGCCCGGCGATGAACGTGTACTTGAATGCCTGCGAGTCGAGCACGTGCTCCATCGCATCCAGCCGGTACCTGCCCTTGAACCGGTTGCCCAGCAGCTCGTCGCCGAGGATCATACGCGTCGTGCCCGGCAGAGCGGTGTCGCACATCATCATGGCCAGTTCCGCCAGCCCGGTCCGGAAGTAGCCCTTGTTCGCCTCGATCACCGCCTTTATTCCGGCCGTGTCGTCCTTGGTCGGCTCCCAGAATCCCTCCGGCGCGGTCCGGCCGCAGCCGAAAAAAGCTACGGCCAGCAGCGCGCACAGCGCCGCCCCGGCCAGCCGCTGCCGCCGATGGCGCCCGCTCTGTACACACCACAGACTCATTCTGCCTCCCTTTGCTCACTCGCCGCGTCGCCGTCCCGGGACGAGTCCCCTACCGGGAACTTTCCCTTTACCGGCTGTGCGGCAACTTTAACTATACACCATTCACTTGGAGCCCGGCAGCTCGGCCTCGCTCTGGAGCGCCTCGCGTCCGCCGGGATCCCTCAACGGACAGTCCGGTTGGCAACCGTCAGGCTGTCAACCGGCCAAACCGCGCCGGCTCATCTCCATGAGCCCGATCGCGATACCGGCCACCGACTCGGGCCAGCCAAGGCCCGGGTCAGGGAGAACTTTAGGCCGGAAAACCCGAGTGTCAAGCAGAGCACCGGTTCCGGGCGGCCGCCCGACCGCGCCGGGAATCGCCGATTGTGCCATCGCTCTCAGCTCGCCGCGACTGCTTCGGCGCGCAGGACTCGCTGCGCCTCGGCCCGCAGATAATCTGACAGGTCTCTTGCCCGCGGGGACGAAAGCAGCTGCGCCAGTTCCGGATCTTCGCCGTCTGCTACCCATCGCTTCAGGAAAACTCGCGCGACGTCGGGTTCGGCGCACGTTTCCCTGGCCAGCCGCTGCGCCTGGGCGTACCCTTCGGTTTGGTCGTGGTCGAGGAACAGCCGCAGGTAGCAGATCAGCAGATTGCTCTGTATGCGGGTGAACTCCTCCTCGGCCAGACCCAGCTCGGAGACCAGCCGTTGCGCACCGATGCAGTGCTCGATCGCCTTCTGCAGGGCAGCCGGGGAGTGGTCGCCCTGTACATACTCAACCTGGGCGAGGCTGAGACGGGCCGAGACCCGGTCGATCTTCTCGCCGACCTTCAGCTCCCTGGCCTGCGTGCCATCCCCGACGTCTGCCGCCAGGACTTGTTGGTAGCGCTCCTTGGCCTGCTGGAAATGACGGTCTGCCTTCTCCTTGCTACCCGCCCGCTGTTCGCCCACCGCCCGCGTGAACTCGACGATACCGAGCTGATCCAGGAGCTTCAGGCGCTGCTCGGATTGCGGCGCCATCGCCAGCGCGGTTTCAAGGAAGTAGCGCGCCAGCGCGTACGGCTCCAGCCCGCCGGGCGGCGCGCCGGTGGCGAGATCGGGCATCAACTCGCGGATCTGGGACACCTGCTCCTTCATCTCGGGATTGAAACTCTCGCACTGGGACAGGCGTCGGCCGACCCTGTCCCGCACCCCTGCGGGGTCCTGCGCGCGCACGAGGTCGAACTTCAGGTCCTGGTTATTGGACCAGGCGCGGAGGACCGACTGACCGAGTATGCTGATTACCCAGGAGAGCCGCAGGCGCAGGGCGCGGACGTAATGGTCGGTGGGTTGATAGGCGATGGCAGTAGCCCACGACAGGCAGGCGGGACACTGCGCCAGGTGCTCACCGACCTGCAGGTAGGGAAATGGCTTGCCTTTGGTTTTTGCCCAGTCGGCAATCAGCGTCCGGACCAGGCTGCAGTTCTGGGGGCGAATCACCGGGTCCGCGGACACACATATCCTCTCAGCGTGCGCCTAGCCCGGTGGGGCCGTGGCCTCGGTTCCTGATGCCATCAGGCCCATCTTCACCGCCCAGTCGCGGGAAGCCGGGGGGACGTGTTTCCCGGGGTCCGCACCGGCGTGCAGACCGAACAGCCTGGCGCAGAAGGCCCTCCCCTCCGCGCCCGCCAGCCGCAGCACCTTGAAACGCCTCAGCACCGCGTCCCGGTGCTTGTACACGACCCACTGGTTCCGGTGTACCTTCTGTCCGACGTCCGCGGCCGTCATACCCTTGGACAGAAGCCAGATAATGTCACCGTCCTCGCCCATCTCTATCAGCCACTTGACCATACCGTAGTGCCGGCCGTTCTCGTGCATGAGCGCGACGCGCAGCAGTGCCTGGTTCACCCGCTCCATGGTCAGACCGTAGAACCGCGTCAATTCCAGGCGCGACAGGTTCCCGTCATGCCAGTTGTAGAACAGCTCCTCGTCGGCTGACTGCCCGGACAGGTCCTCGGGCAGGTGCGCAGTCGGTATCTCCTCTTCCGGCCCGACTACAGTCAGTGCCTCCGGAGAGCAGTCGCCGTCGGCTCGGCCCGCGGCTTCCTCAGGTCCCGCGAATGCCGGGGCGCCCGGCTCGTCATCTCTCATCGCCACCGCCTCCTCGAGGATGCTGTCGGTGTGGTAAGAATCCTTGAGTACCCGGTAGTACTCCTTGCCCATGACCCGCAGGGCGGCATGCAGGTACTGGTGGGGCGTGTACTCCTCCAGGTGGTCGAACAGATTGCGGGCCGGGAATTCCATCGCCCGGTACAGGGCGGCCTCGTAGACATCGTCATACTTCAGGCAGACGTCTAACTCTCGGGCCTGCCGGGGACCGGAGACACGGATGGTCTCGCCGCGCGCGAACTGCAGCAGGACCAGGTGGACCATCTCGATGAACTCCGAAGTCTCGGCTTCGCTCAACCTCGCGGACGCCGCCTTCAAGCCGCCGAAGGCGGATTCAAGCGCGGCGTAGGCGCTGCGCCGGTTCAGGTCGGCGATCCCGGTTATCACTCGTTCCATCTCAGCCAGAAGCGGCGACATCGCCGTGCCTCCTGTGCTGCTGGATGGTTTCATGGCACCTTCTCAGGCCACGGGTCGAATCCTATCGCGAAATCAGCAGACTGAACCAGCTCCAGGTGAAGACCGAGTTCCACAGGGAGCCGTAGCGCGGGGCCTCCCATTTGCCCGGCTCAATGCTATGCTCGTCTGCGGTGTCCCTGACCACGGTCCCGAAGTCGAGCCGTAGCGGGCCAGGGGCGTGGCTGTAGCCGGGAATTGGCTGCGTCTTCGATATCCCTGCGCCCTGGCACTGGACGACTCCGGCCGCTCCCGCGGCTTGAGCCATAGTCCAACCTGCCAGCAGAATTGTGACCAGAAAGACGGGAAAGAGCCTCTTGAACTTGCGCACAGTTCCTCCTCTGTGGTTATGCGCTGAGGCGCGATTTGGTATAAGCATGACCGGTTTCATACATAGATATATGCTTACCGCTTGGAAAGGCGGCGAACCGCCACTCCCATGTACATTTTAGTACCCGGCATCACCGTGTCAATACGAGCCGCCGACGCGGCTAAGTAGCGGTGAATCAGGACACTACAGGACCGATGTCGCCCGGCACGCCTGGCGCGCGAGCCGACCTCTGTTGTTCGGAGCAAACACCTGAGATTCCATCAGAATCGGCCGGAAACTGGAAAGCTCGCGCCGCAAGCGCGATTGAACCTCGCTAGGCACACGGCGAAGCATGGGTCGAAGCACCGGCAGACCCATCGTTCACCGCGTACTCAACTGCATCGGCGATTCCGTCCTGCACTCGACCTTAACCTCGACCTCAACCTCCATCGTTCATTGCGCGCGACATTGCACAAGTCAAAGCTCACGAAATCGCTCGCGTCATTGCACCAGCAAAAGCTCGCGTCATTGCTTGGGTCATTTCTCGGGCCAAGGCACCGGTGATTCCATGAGTCAGTGCATCCGGCACTGCGTCGGCGACTGCAGCTCACCAGGCAGCCTCCGGGTCATCCCCCCCACGGCAGAATTGTGTCAGAAACGGTTAAACCACTACATATGGACGAAGTCGCATTACTCCCGAAACCAGCACGTCTCACGGCACACACGGCAGTCGATCCACCCGCGTTGGCGGGCCGGCGAACAAGACTGAACGGGAAACAGACCGGCAGGCAAGTCCGGAGATTGACCCGCACGCAACCCGGACTGCTGCCTCGACTGCTGTTCGGGCCACAAGCGGCCGGACTCAGTGGAGAAGAACCCGGACTGCAGACCGGCGAGTTGCATCCCCTGCTGCTTGGCACACAGACTCCGGAACTCCCGGTCAGGCTCTTCTCCAGACTCCTCTCCGGACAGAGGACGAAGGAGTCCGCCAGACAATGTCCGAGACAGCCTCCCTGACTCCTGTCTACTGAATCCTGTATACTGTCCGGGGGGCGGGGGAGTCATCTCGGGGCAGCAGCGAATAGTGAATTGAGAGTGCTGAACTTAAGACCGATTCTCGGCTTCCGCGCCATCCTACAGCGTTGTAGAATCGCCGTCCTACGCACACGCGTCTGACAAACCAGCTTGACTAAGCGGGCTACCGGTCTAATGTTCTCACTCGTGCACAAGCACATCGGAGGTGCGGTGCTGGCAACCGAGCGACCTTCCTCGGGCGAATCAGGGATACTGGGGCTGTTGAGAAACCACCCTTAGATTGGTGACGATGCTGGTATCGGCTGGTCTGATGTTGGCCTCGGCCTGAAGAACCAACTGAGGAGCATGAGAAGGAGTGCCGCCAGGCACTTCAAGTTCATCACCGCCGCCGTGAGATAGGCCTGAATCG
>Ga0194113_10006494_pt1 | contig 14850 bp, 17 predicted proteins | sample TA2MahC200mmetaG_FD_146193 | JGI IMG/M metagenome (GOLD analysis project Ga0194113, IMG submission 146193) | Freshwater microbial communities from Lake Tanganyika, Tanzania - TA2015017 Mahale Deep Cast 200m | ecosystem: Environmental > Aquatic > Freshwater > Lake | place: Tanzania: Lake... | reverse complement strand
GTGCCCAACAAATCTGTCGGTTGCGATGGTTGGTGTGGACCCCACGGCCATTCGCCTCATTACGCCAAGTGACGACAATTCCGCCGTGACCAAAGATTTGCAGTTAAGAGCACGTCGGCTTCTGGGGTCTTCGAAACCAGAGTCAGAGGACGCTTCGGACGTCGGGTATCGCATTGCCGATGTTGCCCGCAAATTCCTGCACGTGGGACCGGTAACCCTGCTTCTATTTGAGTATCCCGCTTGGGGGCGTGGACCGGTGGTGTTGCTCATCAACAACAACTTATTCCTTTTGGACGGGAACTGCACATCGGGATTCCTTTTCTTCTCAGTGCACGACAAACTGCATCTTGCATATACAGCATCGTATTGCTGCGATTGCGGCGAGCAAATCTTAGTCGTCTATGATCTTTCCGGAGAAGCACCCCAAAAGGTGTATGAAAATGGTAGGTTATCTGACTAGGGTTGTATCGCTCGCGCAACTGCTGGCGCAACACAGCTCCGGTTGCCTTTGCCAAGCTCCTGCCGAGACAGAGCACTAGAACGGCATCTTTTCGGGGGGCCTTCGTTCGGGCACATACACGTGGGGGATCTTTTCTTCGTTCCATTCCGGGGATACGTAGAGGTTGCAGTAGCAGCTCCCGTATTCCTTGATGTCCGGTAGACTGTATACGCAGGGGCAGATGATGTCCTTGTCTTTTGCCCGGTCGTTCGCGGAAAGCCGGCATGGGCAGCACATGTATCCGTAGCGTTGCCTGTTGAGGATAAGACCCTCCAAGAGTTCGAAAACTTTCTCTTTATCCTTATTGAAGTAATAGCCCTTGGGCTCCTGAACCTTTCGCAACGTCTCGTAGAGTTTCTCGACTTCAGCGCGGTCGATTGAGGTCATAATCCCAGCGCCTCCCTGATTTCCTGTTCTCGGAACCCGACGATTACCTTGTCTCCAATGACCAGAGTGGGGAAAGAGCATCGCGCATTGAGCTTCTTCACTTCTTCCAAGATTGCCGCGACCTCTTCTTTTGAGACCTTGTCCAGGTCGGCGCACTCGAATTCTATCTCACAGTCGCTCAGTAGCTTTTTCGCGCACTTGCAGTGCTCGCAGACGCTCAGAGCGTAGAGCTTGACACGGGGCTTTTCCATTTGGAGAACTCTTTCGTCATGATTTCAACGCCGTTCACTATAGAAAAGCGATGAGAGGTCCGCAATACTCTCCAGGACGTGGTCGGGCGCATACGGGAATTCCTTCAACGCACCCCGCGACGCGGCTCCCGTCAAAACTAGAGCTGAATCCATGCCCGCATTCCGAGCAAAAAGGATATCCGTCTCCATGCGGTCTCCCACCACGAGACAGGATTCCGCCGGCAGCCCGAGGAGTGCCAGAGCAAGATATGCCATATCAGGAGACGGCTTGCCGAAGACCCGATCCGGGGCCCGACCGGCCGCGGTCCCTATGGCAGCCACAATACTCCCCGCGCCCGGCAAAAGGCCGTCTTCCACCGGGAGCGCCGCGTCCGTATTGGTAGCCCAGAAGAGCGCTCCACCGAGCAGGGCGGCCTGAGCCCTCTTGAGCTTGTCATAGTTGAATTGCCGATCCATCGCGGCTACCACAATGTCCGCCCGTTGAGGATCTTCAATGACCCGGACGCCTGCGGCGGTCAGGCCGTTCACGAGCTTGGTTTCGCCCACCACCAGGACCTTTGACCCGGCGCGTTCCGTGCGCACGCCGTGGATAAGCGCGAGCGCGGAATTCAGAACCTGGCGCTCAGAAATAGCCAGTCCCAGACGGCTGATCCCTTCAGCCAGATCCGACGCCAACACAGTGGCGTTGTTGGAGAGAAAGATCCACCCGATCCCCCGCGATGAAAGCTCCAGATAAGTTTCGCGGGCCCCGGGGAGCAAAGTGCGGCCCCGGTTCACGGTCCCGTCCAGATCAGCCAGAATCGCGCGGTACTGCCGTCGGCTCATTTCACCGATTCCGTTTGCCGAAACAACGAGGCTTCACCCAGCGATTCTCTGAGAGGCGCGGAATCGTTTGATTCAACAATTCTTGCTCGAACGAGGTCAAGATTATGCCGGGCAGTGTCGTAGAGCGGGTCCAGCTCCAACGCCTTATTCAGATCACTCAGCGCGGCCTTGTACTCTCCTGTCTTGTAGAAAAAGAAGCCGCGGTTGTTCCACAGCGTGGCATCCTTTGGGTCCGCCTTTATTGCCTGATCCAGGTCACGCCGCGCATCCGCAGACGCGCCGCGATGATAATGCGCCACTCCTCGCAGGCTCAGCGCCCTGGCCATATCAGAGTTGGGCGCCAAGAGCGCATTCAAGTCCGCGAGAGCTGCATCGTGATCGTCTCTGTGGAACTGGGCAGTCGCGCGATCGTACAGGATGCGAGGATCTCCCGGGAGGCGCTGGAGTGCTTGGGAGAAGTCCGCCACCGCCGCATCGAACAGCAAGCGCTTCATCTTCGCCAAGCCTCTGAGCGCGTAGATTTCTCCATCCGACGGGTCAAGATCCACGGCTGAAGTAAGATCGTCTATCGCTCGTGAGGGCTCGTCCAGCTTCACGAAGATCCTGGCTCGCTCCTTGTACCCTTCCACCAAAGACGGGTTCAGTTCAAGAGAGCGATTGAGAGCCGCGAGCGCGTGGTCCCACTGCTGCCGTCGCATGGCCACCACGCCGAGATACAGATGTGCGGCCGCATCTACAGGCGCCATCGCGAGCACATCGGAAAGAAGACGCTCTGCCTGGTCCTCATTTTTCAGCATTATATGGGCGCGGGCGCGAAGCACCAGCGCCTCGATGTCGCTCGGGTGATGAACGAGATAGGATTCGAGAGCTTTGAGAGCCTTGCGTGGTTGATCGGCCAAAAAGAAGACCTGCGCCTTCTCCTTGACAATCGTCTCGTCGCCTCCCACGAGGCTTTCAATCACAGCGTAATCCTCCAGAGCTCCCGCGTAATCCTTCAGTTTCACATGGATGCTCGCCCGAAGACGAAATATTTCGGGCCGGTGACGTTCCATACGAGCGAGGGCGCTGATGTCCGCAAGGGCCTGCCGAGGCTTGCCGGAACGCAACAATGCCTTTGCCCTCATTTCCAGGGCAAGGGCGGAGTGCGGATTGTAGTGGAGCGCTCGGGTGTACTCATCTTCAGCCTTCGCAGGGAACCCTTGCTTTTCGTAGACAATGGCTTTGAGCACATAAGATCGTGCGATACCGGGCTTTACGGAAAGGACTTTCTCCAACGTCTGCGATGCCTCGTCCAGACGGTCGAGTTCAATGAGACACTCGGCCTTTTCCACGAGCGCCTGAATCATGCCGGGAGCATGGGCCATACAGATATTGAAGTCGTTTATCGCAGCCACGTAGTCTTTGATTTCCTTGTGCGCCAAGCCGCGTTCAAAGTAGATGGCGCCAAGCAGGCCCCTGCCCGAAGGCGCGGTCTTGAGGGCTTCGTCAAGCAACTCCAGCTTCCGAGACGCCTCATCGGCCTCCCTGGCTTGTTTTACAAGGTCTGATGGGGTCTTGGCAAGGGTCGTGCCAGCAGCGGGCAAGAACTCAAGGCATAGCAAGAGAGCAAACGCGAAAAAGAGGAAAGCCTTTCTCAGGGCAGGCAAACATAGCCCCATGACGAATCGACCGGCCGGCGCACGGCAGCCCGCGGAGAATTTCAAGTGGGATATTCCCTTGATCAGGGAAGCCTCTCTTTCAGTTGTCTGGCGAGTTGCGCAAGAATTGCGTCGAATTGCTCCTGCATACGCATCATATTCTCTCTCATTTCGAGGATGACTTCACAGCCCGGCAAGTTTACTTCCAGTTCAGTCACGAGGTTGTGAATGATGCGGATGCGCTCCATTTGATCGGCCGTGAATACGACATCGCCGCTGGAAGCGATTCTTACCGCGCGCACCAGATCCTCTTGCTCCAATCGATTCAGGAACTCGTCGTCGCAATCGAAGATCTTCAAGATCTCGCGTCGGTAATAGTAATCCTGGGCCATCGCCGTTCTCGGACCGCCTATAGCCTGATATCGCGCCGAATATCATCCGAGTAGAATCGCTCAAGTGTTTCGGCCGCACGTAAGGCTTCCGGATCCTTGGTGGACGGGACCTGCACGCGGATCGTTACGAACAGATCGCCACGCGCTTTGGTTTTCAGGTCAGGGGCCCCTTTCCCTTTCAGCCGCAACACCTGACCCGATTTGGTTCCCTTAGGGACCTTGAGCTGCACTGGTCCGCCGACTGTGGGAATGGGTATCTCGGCGCCTTTTAGAGCTTCGCTGACGGTAATGGGGAGTTCCAGTCGGAGAGAGGCGCCGTCCCGTTTGAATACCGGGTGCGGTCGCACCGTCATGGTAATGAAGAGGTCCCCGGGCGGCCCTCCCTCGAATCCCGGCTCGCCTTTGCCCGCGAGCCTTATCCGAGATCCGTCATCAACACCCGCGGGAACCTGCACATCGATGGTCTCGGTCTTGGGAGGCGCTCCCTCCGCGGAGCGCTTCTGCAGCGTGACTCTAGTTGTTCCGCCCTGTATCGCGGCGAGGAAATCCACTTCCAAGGCGGCTTCCACATCCATTCCTTTGCGAGGCCCCCTCGGGGTGAAGGGCCCCCCGGCCGCTCCAGGCCCTGCGCCCGCGCCGAAGACGTCACGGAAAATCTCGTCCAGCCCTCCATAATGGACTCGGCCACCCTCGAAAGAGAAATCTCCATAGAAACCCGGTCCCGCAGTCCTCGCCCCACGTGTTCCGAACCGCTGCCACTGGCGATATTGGCGGGCCTGATCCGCATCGAAGCCTGCACGCAGACCTTCCTCACCGAATTCGTCGTAAATCTTGCGCTTCTCCGGGTCGGAAAGCGCGTCGTGCGCCTCTGAAACCTCCTTGAACTTCTCCTCAGCGGCTTTGTCGCCGGGATTGACATCAGGATGATACTTCCTGGCCAGCTTGCGATACGCCTTCTTGATCTGTTCGGCTGACGCATCCCTCGCGACACCGAGAACCGAATAATAGTCTTTTCCCGCCATATCGGGATGCTCCTGGTAGACGACGGATTCGCGCCCCGAGCCGGGTGACTGTGCAAGGGCCGAGATGAGACTCAGGGCATAAGCCTCATTAATCCCCGCTCGATAACGATCCGGTCGCGTTGCATCATTCAGAATCAGGGCCCTTTTGTCAAGCGGGGCATTCGAGAGGCCAGGTTGGGGACGGCCGTGTTTTTTGTTGACAGAAATAATAAAGTATGAAAGCATAAGAACCTGCCCTGCAATACCCCACACGTTAAGTCCCGACCGGTTCCCCGCCTGACTCGAACTGTGTCGGGCTTTTCTTTTTCCGGTCGGTTTACATGTCGGGCCTCGTGTGTTAGTCAGTTAAAGATTGTTCCTTAGCCTCCTTCTCGGTCTGCTGGGGACCTCAGGCTGAGTCAGAGCGGTCAGTGTGAGTATGATCATCGACGGACATGTGCATCTCCTTCCCAGGAAAGTGAGGCGAAATCGAGACCGGTATTGCGAGATCGATCGGGGATTCGGCGCCGTGTACAGCTCGGGTAAGTCTCGGTTGGCGACAGATACGGACATCATTCACTATTTGGATGAGTCGAGTATTGATAAGGCGGTGGTTTTCGGTTTCCCCTGGGAGAAACGCGATCTGGTTCGAGAAAACAACGACGAAGTGTGGGACTTTCACGATCGCAACCCGGATCGGATTATTCCCTTTGCCGTATTGCCGCCGCACCCTACGGAAGGGCCTTACCGCGAGGCGTCCCGGACGCTGGGGCAAGGGTTCGCGGGAATCGGCGAGCTCGCGATGTACCACGGCGGCTGGAGCCTGTCGGATTTCGAGGCCCTGCAGCCCAGCCTGGAGTTGGCCGGAGCAAAACAAGCTCCGGTGCTTATTCACGTGAACGAGCCTGTCGGGCATCACTATCCCGGAAAACAACCTGTAGACTTTCGTGGACTCCTCCATATCATCGAGAGCAATCCCAAAGTCGATTTCATCCTGGCTCATTGGGCCGGTGGACTATTCTTCTATGCCTTGATGCCGGAAGTTCGAGCCATACTGGAACGAACGTACGTGGATACGGCAGCGTCACCATATCTCTATTCGTCTGAGATCTTTCAGGTGGCGCGGATTATTTTGGGTCCGGGGAAGATCCTGTTCGGCAGCGACTACCCGCTCCTCCCGTTCAAGCGATACCTCAAAGAATTGGAGAAGGCCGGGGTCGAGGAGCAGACAAAGGGAAAAATCCTGGGCGGGAACATGGAAGAACTACTGTTCGGCGAAACCAAGGTCGGCGGCTTTTCGTTGAAGCTGCGAGGCGCCACGGTATTGGAGAACATCTGAATGACAGCGCCAGAGACGAACCAGGCCGGCTCATCTGAAACCGGTGGCGTATTCGATGAGACAATCGGGTTCTTCACGTCTGTGAAGACCACGATAGCCGTTCTCTTTCTCCTCGCTGCCGCATCCGTCATAGGCACGCTGATACCGCAAGAGGCTGGCCTCGCGGAACTCAAAGCCACTTCCTCCCCGTTTCTGTATCGGTTGATCATTCTGCTGGACCTGCATCAGCTCTATAGGAGCTGGTGGTTCCTGCTTCTCTTGGTGATTCTATCCATCAATCTGCTCGCGTGCCTTCTCAAGAGGACTCGGACGCTGCCGGGGGACTGGAAGGGTAAAGACGGTCAAGTCTCTTTTCGCATGACGGTGGAGGATGGCCGGTCTCCGTCGGAGGTCAAGAATCTGTTGGCTGAACAGTTCAACTCATTGCTGGGGATTCAGCCGAAGGAGTCCGCGTCCGGCGACACGATCTCCTTGGCCTGGGTAAAGCATCGGATCCATTTGCTTGGATTTCCCCTGATTCATTCGGCCATTATCATCATACTCCTCGGGGGGCTTGTCGGCATTGTGTATGGATACCGGGGATACGTTTCGATCAAAGAAGGCGAAGAAGCCGACCGGTTTGTAATCAAGTCCGGTGGGAGCGGGACGCTTCCGTTCACCATAGCGGTGGACGAATTCACGCTGACGCGCTACCCTACGGGCGAACCCAAGGAATACCGGAGCGAAGTGCGGCTGCTGGAAAACGGAAAGGAAGTTCTGAAGGGCCCGATTATCGTGAATAGCCCCATGACGTATCGAAACATATCGCTCTACCAGTCCGACTACCGAGCTGTCGGCGTGAAATGGGTGAAGCTTGCGATCTTGAATCCTGGTAGTGAGGTGGAAGAGTTCCTGGTTCGGCCGTTCCAGACGACGTCGCTGCCTGGGGCTTCGGAGCAGATCCGGCTGCACAGTCTGGATCCGGGCTCTTCAGCTCGCGGCCAGGGCGTGGAAATGATAGCCACAGGGCCGGACGGCGAATCCAGGCGAGTGGAAGTTTTTAGGAACGATCCTGAGCCGGCTGAGGTTGGAGGGCGCAAGATAAAGTTCGTGGGATACCAGACGCTTTACGCCACAGGTCTTCAGGTGGGGTACGACCCTGGAACGCTTCTGGTATGGTGGGGTTCGGGCCTGCTCGTAACGGGCTTTCTGCTCACCCTATTCACGAATCACCGTAGGCTTGGTGTGGTAATCAGAGAGGAAGAAGGACGGACAACCGTGGAAATCGCGGGGCGTAGCCGCCGTCTCCGCCAAGAATTCCGCCAGGTCGTGCGGGAGAAGGTGGGTTTGGCCCTTGGAAATCCGCAGGCGGGACCTCGTGTTCGGAAAGGTGTGTGAGGCACTCACAGGCGCCGTCACATGCTGTGGGCTCAAGTGGTCGTTCAGGCTTGGGTGGGACAGGCGTCTCGCTTGTCTGTTCAGGCCAAAGCAAAGCGTCTTTCCCCAGGGCATGACAGGCAGGGCGCCTTTCCTACCAAAGAGGCGCCTATGTTCACCCTATTTATGAAACGGAGTATTTTGGGTTCATCTCAACAAGAGCGCAGGATCCCAGGAGACACGTGGAATCCCGAGAGCTTTTCCGGGACCCTTCATTCTTAATCATCGAATTCTTGGACTGAAGCATGACCAGCGTTGATCTCAATTCGTATGTGACTTTCGGATACCTCGGTGTCTTTCTTGTGGCGCTGCTGGCCCAGGCCGCCGGCGCGGGGGCCTCATGGGGCCGGCGTCTCGTACGGGGCACGCTCATCTTCGTATGGGTAGCGCATACGGCAAGCATAGGACTGCGGTGGGTGGAGAGCTACCGGATGGGTATCGGCCACGCGCCGCTCTCGAACCTCTATGAGTCTCTCGTTTTTTTCGCATGGGCCATAGGTCTGGCCCTGATCCTCGCCCATTATCGATTTCGAGCCGGCGCGATCCTGCTGCTCGGTTTACCCATGACGGTCCTGGTCATGGCATACACGTTCTTGCTGGACCCGGAGATCAAACCCTTGATTCCGGCGCTGCAATCAAACTGGCTCGTGGCCCACGTCGTTACCTGTTTTCTCGGATATGCGGGCTTTGCGGTCTCTTTTGTGGCGGCGATTCTGGTGCTTCTCTCTGATTCCTCTTCTTCCTTGGCAAAGCGTCTCCCCGCGACCCGCATACTTGACGAGATCGTATACAAGTCCGTTCTTGTTGGGTTGCCCATGTTGACTCTGGGGATTGTGACCGGCGCGGCGTGGGCCGACTACGCGTGGGGAAGCTACTGGTCCTGGGACCCGAAAGAGACCTGGTCTCTGATCACGTGGATGGTATATTCCGCGTTTCTCCATGCCAGACTGGCGCGCGGCTGGTCCGGAGCGAAAGCCGCGATGCTCTCCGTGATCGGGTTCGGCGCGGTGATGTTTACCTACTTTGGAGTCAACTACCTGCCGGGACTTCACAGCTACTTCTAGAACTCCGGCCCGGTCCGCTATCGGGCCGCGGCGACCTCGATCAAGAGATCCCAATGGATTCGCGCACGATCGGCAACCTCTTTGTTATTGGATTTGACGGTCTCAGTCTCGATAACGAGTTGAGAGACCTCTTGTCGGACCTGAATCCGAGCGGGGTGGTTCTGTTCTCGCGCAACATTGAGGACCCCGCGCAGGTTGCACGGCTTAACTGCGACCTCCAGACGTTTGCGCAAAAAGAGCTCAAGCAGCCAGGGCTTTTCATCGGCGTGGACCAGGAAGGGGGGAGGGTTCAACGACTCGTGGAGCCGTTCTCGGTTTTTCCATCCTCCCTGGAACTCGCTTCAACCGACGATCCGGGCGCCTCGGTGAGACAGTTCGCACTGACGACCGCTCGTGAATTGAGGCTGGCCGGCTTCAACCTGAATTTCGTTCCGGTTTTGGACGTATTGGCCCGACTGGATCAGGTGGAGTCTTCCGTGATAGGGGACCGTTCGTACGGCTTTGATCCCGGAATCGTGACGGTCCTCGGCGGCATTGTGATCGAAGCTATGCGCTCTTGCGGAGTGATCCCTTGTTGCAAGCACTTTCCGGGACATGGCGGCACCAGGGTGGATTCCCACACCGACCTCCCGGTAGATCGGCGTGACCTTACAACATTAGAACGATCCGACCTGATTCCGTTCCGGGATGCGGTCAATCGCGGTGTGGAAATGGTCATGACCGCTCACGTGGTCTACACCGCGCTGGATCGCCAGCGCCCCGGAACACTCTCCACAGCGGTGGTCGAGGGACTGCTCAGACAACAAATGGGGTACGACGGCGCGGTCATCACCGACGATCTGGACATGGCCGCGGTTGCCATTGACTATTCCGCGGAAGAGCGAGGCATGATGGCCCTACGGGCCGGAGTCGATCTGCTGCTGGTGTGCAGACAGCCTCTTGCCGCCCTCGCTGCCCGGTCTCGAATCATGGAGGCGGTCCAGGACGGAGAGATAGCGCGCGGGAGGATTGACAAGTCCTTGAGCCGCGTGAGGAAGCTCAAGACCCAGTACGCTTCTTCAATGCGACCGTGTGATGAACGCCTCGTCCGCGAGCACTTCGGCCTCCATCGCGCCTAGAGCGCGTTCAAGAACCGGGAGATTATCGGGGAAGTTCGTAGGATGTGGTGACCCCGCCTTGCGGGCGAACCGCATCTGTCGAGGTGTTCGGACAGATCCGGAGGCAGGCCGCGGTGGCGGGAGAGCTACGCGGGCGCCCACAATTCAAGATAAGACCGCGACCGATGCGGTTCCCATTGGTCACGGCATCCTACATGCTGAGTGTCTAGACCGGTTTCATGACCGAGGGATCACGATATCGAGGATAACCCATGACCGTTGAATTCCCGCAGCGAGTGTTTAATCCACGCTTTGAAGGAAAAGTGGCCTTGGTCACCGGGGCAGGGCAGGGTATCGGAGAGGCTACCGCGTTCCGGCTCAGCCGGGAAGGAGCGCGAGTGGGCGCCCTGGACAGGAACGCGGAAACCGCGGCAAGAACCGCAAGAAAGATACGTGAAACAGACGGAGAGGCTCTAGAACTTGTTGCGGACGTGGCGGATGCGCAGAGCGTGGAAGCCGCGGTTCAGTCTCTGGCGAGCCGGTTCGGTTCTGTGGACGCGTTGGTGAACAATGCAGGCTTCGATCGGCCGGGGGCGTTCCTTAAGATCGGTCCCGATGACTTCCTGGCTGTTTGGAGGGCGCATCTGATGGGAGCTGCGAACTGCTGCCGAGCATGCGCTCCCATGATGATCGAAAAGGGTGATGGCCGCATTGTGAATGTCTCATCCATTTACGCCAGGGTGGGCTCCAAGGCCGAATCCGCTTACTGCTCCGCAAAAGCGGGTCTTATCGGACTGACCAAATGCCTCGCGCGGGAATGGGGTCAAAAAGGAGTGAGGGTGAACGCAGTCCTACCGGGACTGACCGAAACCCCCACTATCCGAGATTTTATGGCGCCCAAATTCAAGGAAGCAATGATTGCGGAAACGCCCCTTGGTCGGGCGGCGGATCCCTCTGAGATCGCGGCGGCCATTGCCTTCCTTGCCTCAGACGAAGCGAGCTTCATTACCGGCGCTACCCTTGAGGTCACCGGCGGCTGGAATTTGTAATCCCATCGCGTGTTCAAGAAAGTATGGCGGATCTTTCGGAATCCCGCCCCTGTTCGAGCCGGGGCGGGATTTGCGTGAGAATAACGACGCGGGGCCCACTCACGTCCCACCGGATTTGCCGTCTCGTGGCCAAACGGAGGTTATTCTCCTCAACAGGCGCAACTCGACAGCGCTATCCCGTTGGGGGCCGACGGCACGGCCGTGCGCCGCGCTCGCGGGCCGTTACGGAGATATTCCTGTTCACATCGGTATTGCCGGATCTACGCGCAAAAGGACGCGCCTTTGTACTCGTCGGAACCACAAAGTATTCGACGAGTATCTTCTCTGTGAGACGAAAGCCAATGGGCCAGTTCGTCCTCAGGCCATCCTTGCACGGATCGACACATATCTATACCGGAAGTGAATACATCCATTTCTTCCGGAATCTCTTGTTCAAAATCTTTTGTTCTCATTGCACGCGCCTCCACTTCTCCATATTCCGTTACCATTTAGATGCGATATCCGGCGCAACGGTTCACCACGGCATGGAGGTCGGAGGCATGGGTGTTCGACCGGACGGTGAAAAAGGTAAGGCGGCGAGCCCTCGGCTGCAAGCTTTCATCACTTGGGACGACGTGAAGGCTTAGCGTCTCGGAAGGCGGGCGCTCGCACAGTTGGGCGTTTGAAAGCTGATTGCGGGACGGGACACTAGCCCAAGGACTGAATGGCCGGTATAATTACCGGACGGCATATCCATCGGTCAGGCGTGCCTCGATCTCCAGCACGCGTATATGAGCCGCTGATTAAGGAACTCGAAGGCTGGACGGGCTGCAAGATTACTAACTCGGATCTTCGTTGTCGGATTGAAGGCATGGAAACGGCCCGCCAGGTGACGAAGAAGATCTACGAGTTCCGCATGCTACCCGATCCGCACGGAGGTTTAGGGAATGATCACTGCAGGAATCGACTGCGGCGCCAAGTACACCAAGGCGGTTATTCTGGAAGACGGTCAGATTGTATCAAGATCATTGGCGCTGACGGGCTTCGATCAAAGTGAGGCCGTCAAGCAGGCGCTGGAAAAGGCTCTGAACGACGCGGGAATATCACGAAACCAAGTCACGGCTGTGGGTGGGACTGGTTCCGGGATAAGGTTAATTTCCGATACGGACGTGGAAGTGAATGATGTGAAGGCCATTGCGGCGGCGGCCAATTTATTCTTCCCCAATTCTCACACCGTTGCGGACGTTGGCGCTGAGCACGGCCGAGCTGCGAAGGTGGATGAGGCCGGCAACGTGGTGGACTTCGCGATCAACGAGAAATGCGCGGCCGGTACCGGGGCGTTCATCGAGGCCATGGCCCGCGCTCTGGAGACACCTCTGGAGCAGATAGGCGCTCTGGCTCTCACGTCGGACAAGAGCATACCCATGAATGCCCAGTGCACAATTTTTGCCGAGTCGGAAGTCGTGGGGCTCATTCATGCCGGAACCCCTAAGGCCGACATCAGCAAAGCAATTCACGACGCCATCGCAAGCCGCATCGTTTCCATGATCCGCCGTATCGGCGTCAACCCGGACATCGTGATTGTAGGCGGCGTAGCTCAGAATCCGGGGTTCTTGGATGCGGTCCGGCGGGAGCTAGGAGTCGACCACCTCTTCGTCCCCGATCAACCCGAGTATGCGGCCGCCGTGGGAGCCGCAGTCGTTGCCGCAAAGGAAGGCAAGTAATCTCGAACATTGAACACCGCGCCGGAGAACTTACAATATGGCAGAAGAGAAACCGGAGTTTTGGCGTTGGCAAGAGAGCAACTGGGTAAACCCCGAAATCGACTGGACAAAGGCTGAATTCATCACTGTCGGGATCGACGTGGGATCGGTGAGCTCTCAGGCGGTCATCATGGCCGACGGAGAGGTCTATGCGTACGGTAACATGCGCACCGGGTCTGACAGCCCCTCCAGCGCGGAGAATGTTCTCAAATTCGCGCTGGATGCTACCAACAACATGCCGAGAGAGAGAATCAATTACGCCATCGGCACCGGATACGGCCGCGTTAATATCCCTTTCTCGGACAGGACCGTTACGGAAATCGCGTGTCACGCGCGAGGCGCTCACTACATTTATGGAAATCAGGTTCGCACCGTGCTGGACGTGGGTGGTCAGGATATCAAAGTTATCAGATGCGACGACAAGGGCAAGGTGACCAATTTCTTGATGAATGACAAGTGCGCGGCCGGCACAGGCCGGGGCATGGAAGTCTTCGCTGACCTGCTCTCTGTTCCCATTGGCGCCGTGGGTGATCGGTCATTCGAGATCGGCGCCGAACCAAGGCCGGTCTCGAGCATGTGCGTGGTATATGCCAAGTCCGAAGCCACGGGCCTTTTGCGCAAAGGCTGGAAGGTAAACGAAGTGCTCGCGGCATACTGTTCCGCCATGTCGGAAAGGATCTACTTTCTTTTGGAGCGTGTGGGCGTTGAGGCGGAATTCGCCGTCACAGGCGGCTTGGCAAAGAACCGCGGGGTGATCGATCGGCTGAAGAAACGGATCGGCATGGAGCCGATGAAGACCAAATGGGACACCCAGATTGCCGGCGCGGTCGGAGCGGCTCTGTTCGGCTATGCCCTGTGCAGGAAGGGTAAAGGTCGCCACAGATAGACGCCGCTACTTCGAAAAGAGGTGACTGGAGCCGCCTCAAGAGCGCCAGTCGTCACAAAAAGCCGTGCGGGAAGATACCGTGCTTGCACATTACGGTTACAGTGACGGATCAGGGAAATATTTGATCACCATTGACACGGACCAATGCAATGGATGCGGAGAGTGCGTGAATGCTTGTCCCGCGGAGGTCTTCGAAGTGTTGGACGAAGACCCCAACGATCCATTCCGGGAGGAGCCCATTGCTGTGGTGCGACGCGACAAGAATAAAAAGGTCAAATACGAATGCGGAGCGTGCAAGCCACCGACGGACAGGCCGCCCTTGCCTTGCGTGACGGCTTGTGAGCGCGGCGCCATCTCCCACTCCTGGTGATGACTCATACCTTTTGAAACCGCTGTAAGGAGACATGCGCCGTGATCGGCTTCGCCATCAAACGCGAAGACGATGCTTTTTGCTGGCGAAGAATAGCTTTGTCCTGGACAGTGTCCGTCACGTTTGCTAAAAGGGGCTGCGGTCCATTTCGGGACAGAAAGGAAAACCTTTTGGAAACTAAACTGATTATGGTTGCGGCGATTTCCAGCATCTGTTTTGTTGCGGCAATGGCTTTGGCGCAGGGAGGAAATGTTATTCAGACGCCTTCAGGTCTGAAGGTGGAAATGCTCCAACCCGGCAAGGGGCAACTTCCGCAGAAAGGCCAGACAGTTACCGTCCATTACACGGGCACCCTCGCGGACGGCAAGAAATTTGACAGCTCCAGAGACCGGGGTGAACCATTCAGATTCACGCTGGGCGCGGGACAAGTCATTCGAGGCTGGGACGAAGGGTTGGCCCTAATGAGAGTCGGCTCCCGGGCCAGGCTTATCATCCCCCCGCAACTCGGGTACGGCCCCCAGGGCGCGGGCGGCGGTGTGATACCACCTAATGCGACGCTGGTTTTCGACGTGGAATTACTGGACGCCAGGTAGAGCCGTCGCCTCACAATCGGTTCGGAAGGGCGCGAGATACTTCTTTCTTGCACAATAGCTATAGAAGGCTGCGTTGAGGTCTGCGCCTTTGGATAAGGCTGGAATCCCCCTCTCCCTTCCCTCTCCCACCAGGGGAGAGGGTTTTGAAACTCCTCTCCCTTGATGGGAGGAGGAAGGGGGCATAGGCGTTAAAATAGGATTGGCCTCCGGCGCTGCACATTCCCCCTCACCCTGCCCTCTCCCGCCAGGGGAGAGGGTTTCCGGAACCCCCTCCCTCGATGGGAGGGGGAAGGGGGAGGGTG
>Ga0194113_10006492_pt1 | contig 14852 bp, 9 predicted proteins | sample TA2MahC200mmetaG_FD_146193 | JGI IMG/M metagenome (GOLD analysis project Ga0194113, IMG submission 146193) | Freshwater microbial communities from Lake Tanganyika, Tanzania - TA2015017 Mahale Deep Cast 200m | ecosystem: Environmental > Aquatic > Freshwater > Lake | place: Tanzania: Lake... | reverse complement strand
GCGGAAGTTATGAAACAAACTGAACCTGGCTGATAGCGCTCAGAGCAGAACGCAAACGGGTGGGAGTTTGGCTGCTCAGCTCGCGCGATCTGCGGGCGAATCTCGCCTCTTCACTTGCCGCAGAACTCGGCTTGACCCATATTGACCTAATAGGCGAACTACTGCCGAAGCTGAACGATGCTTCACCAAAACCGTTAGGAGTTTTCACCGCAGATGACTTAATCGCCTGGCTGCATAACGAGGCCTACGATAGCCCATCACCCATTATCGTTGAAGGCATCGAGTCGCTACTTGCCACGTTCCCCAAACCGCGCGCTCAGGAGTTCTTCCGCTTAGCTGCCGAGCTAAGCGTACGGTCGCCGGTGGTTCTGGCTACCTATCTTGTTCCCCTGGTGCAGGCAAGCGGTTTCCCGCTTGATCGCACATTGAGTCTCATGGAGTGAATCACATGAATCAACCACTAATCAATCAACTCGTGATGATCTCACCCACCTATACGGCCGAGGTAGATATCGCTGCCGACTACAAGCAACCTGAAGTCAACGCTCAGAAGGTCCAGGGTTATATTCCAACTGGTCCAGCGCGGCAGGCACTCATCAGCATCATCCAAGGACTCATGCCTGTTTCCGATAAACGCGTACATCTCATCACTGGGCAATACGGCGCCGGCAAGTCACATTTCGGCTTGCTGTTGGCGAACGTGCTGGGAAGGCTACCTGGTGATACATTGCTGCAACCGTTCGAAGCGAAGTTGAGCGCTAGTGATCCAAAAGCTGCAGACGAATTGAGGATTCGTCGCGCAGCTCTCCCATCCCGTTTTCTCGTCGTATTCGTCCAACCCACTACGGACCCAGAAGGTTTCAACCATAGCCTGTTGGTAGCTCTAAAAGAGGCACTGGACCGGGAAAACTTCCCTTACCAGCTCCCGACGCGATTTGCGACCGCCGCGGACTTCATCGAGAAATGGGCTAAGGATCCAGAGATGAATCTCCGATTGGAGCGTGAGCTCCAACGGCAATTCACCGACGCGCACAGGCTTGTGCTGCGGCTCAGAGGGTTGGACAGTGAGGCTTATGATATATTCTGCCGGGTATATCGAAGCATCGTTCTCACTGATTTCCGTCCTGAGCATTACGGCACACCGAAAGACGTGTATTTGGAGGCATCTCGCCACGTGCGACGGGAACACGACATGGCCGGGATTGTCCTCGTCGCCGATGAGTTTGGCGGCTATCTCAGCTCAATCGCTCGCGACCCTGATGGTCGAGAGGCTCGAGAGATTCAGGATTTTGTTCAGTTCTGCAAACGTAGCCGCGAAGATCAAGTTCATCTGGTGCTCATCGCTCATCGTACCCTTGCGGACTATGCGGCAGGCTATCGCTCACGCGACGAATTCACAAAACTAGCCGGACGGTTCATCGGTAATGAGTATTCGCTGAGCATGGCAGGCGGTCAAACTGAAACCATTGATATGATTGATTCCGTGATCCTGCCACGACTGGACTCAACAGACCGCGCTGAGATGTGGTCCCGAATTGAACGAGCGCTGCAACGGTGGCAGGATTGGGCAGTAAACGCCGATCTTTTCCCAGGGAAAGACCAGACCTGGATCCGCGATCAGCTGGTTACTGGCTGCTATCCCCTACACCCAGCGACAGTCTTTTGTTTGCCCTGGCTCTCGCAACGCGTCGGCCAAGCCAATCGCACCACATTCAAATTCCTGGATTCTGATGAACCGGGAGGTTTGCGGGCTTTCATCACCCAGGCGCCTGTTGAGGCCAGTCTGGGCGCCTTGAACCTGTACACGCCAGACCAACTTCTCACCTATTTCAAGAACGGGATTGAGGAGCGAGCGGAATACCGCCCCATTCTCTTAGCCCGAAACGATGCACTGGCCAGTAGTCCGCCCTCATCTCTGGCGAAACGCCTGGTCGAGACTCTGGCCATCCTCGAAATCGTTCAACAGCCCGCGCTGCCCCGTACCCGCGCTGTCCTGACTGCGCTTGCCAGCAGTACGTCTGCCGAGGCGGAAGATGTGGGTCACATGCTGGATTTGCTTCTTCAACAGCGCGTAATCCGCTTTCGTGAGATCAATGGCCAATACGAATTGCGCCGCCGGACGACAGGCGAAATTGATGTCTATGAAGCAATCCAAATCACTCGCGATGAACAGGCTCGCACAGGGAACCTGACGGTCTTTGACCTCTTAAGGGTCTGCACAGAGCTGAAAACAGTCGCGGCACACGAGTATGAAAATCTTCACGGTGCACCACGCGTCGCGGCCGTTGAGCTGGTCATCGCAAGACATCTGGCCAACCTTGAGCCGTATTTGGAACGCATTCAGAAATGGTACATCCCTGATCGCGCCTCATACCAAGGTGATGCATTGATCCTGTTCGTTCTTGCGGAGAGCCTATCCGAAATCGAAGCCGCTCGCGCTCACCTCAGCGGGGGAACCGGTTCGCTGCAGCTCATAGTCGCTGTTCCCAGACAGCCTTTTGGCGGCGGGGAAGCCCTGTTTGACCTGGCAGCCATCGAAAGGATCCGAGAACAAGGGCTCAAGGTCCAAGGCAGCCCGGTAGACCCCGATGACGTCAAGCGCCGTGCCGAAGATCGCGAGGCAGAGATCGGCCGACAATGGCAGCAGTATCGATCTGCCGACAATTTCTCCTGGTACTACGACAGAAACGTCAACGCCTCGGTGCCCAGTGGAGGCGAAGATGCATTCATCAGTGCTATCTTGGAGACTGTCTTCAGCAAAACCCCAAGGGTAAACGATGAAAGCCTTGTCGCCCTCAGTGGGGGGAAGAGAGAACGCAAGGCGGACCGCCAAAAAGCGATCAAGCAGCTGCTCGACGCTAGTGGCCCCATCGTATTGCAGAAGAGTGGAGGACCTCCCAACGAACGCATGCTCCGAGCCGCTTTGCGCGAAACCGAGCTATTGGAGAAGAAGGGCGACCTCGGACAGGCCGAGGTATTCGAAGTGCGAGAGAGAGCACCTGTCGGATCCATACTGGAAGAGATCTGGGGCTATATGCGGAATCAGTTGACTTCTCGTGATCCAGTCCCGCTCGGTCCGATGATCTGCAGACTCATGGCGCCTCCCTATGGGCTCAGCACTCCGCTCACAGAACTCCTTGTTGCGGCAGCTCTTCGGACGATCACAGATCAGGTGGCGGTCTTCTCCAATGTGGGGCCAACACGACGTGGCGATCCTCGTCGGGAGGAGATAGTCGCGGAAAACATCCCCAATTTCGTCAAGAACGCGGATGATCATGTTTCACTATTCTACGAGATCGATCCCCAGCAGCGTCAATATGTCGAGGAATTGACGAAGCTGCTTAGCTCTGTGACAGGAGGGCCATCAACCAAAGGGCCATGGGATCGCGGCAAAGACGCGATGCTCGAGTGGTACAGGCGTCTGCCTGCTGCCGCCCGCGACTCGATCGATGTGAGCCAAGCCGCTTGGGAACTAAGGCAATGGCTGAGTGATCGCAGGCTGCCCGACGGCAAGCCAATGTTGACGACGGAGCTTCCACAACGTCTCGGTATTTCGACGGGTAACGTATGGACCAGGGAGACAACTCAGCAGATTCTGGATGGGCTTAGACCAATCGTTGAGGAGTTACAAGACGTAGCTCCGCGACGAATGCGCATCGCTCAAGAGAAGCTATGTGAGGTGTTTGGGGCAACGGGGGTGACACTCGACGATCTCGACAAAGCCGGCCGGGCCTGGTACAACGGGCTGAGCGCGCCACAGCTGACCCACGGCTATTCCGGTGAGACTAAACCGTTGATGCTAGCTATCGATCAGGTGGGTGACCCCAGGGCACGGTTGCTGATAACCTTGCCCAAGGCCTTGATGCAGTCATGTGCGGACACGTGGACCAGCGACGATCAAGTAAGCCTTTTCGTGGAGCGTGTTCTGCGTCTGAAGCAAGCTGTCGAGAGTTGGACACCGCCTGCTAGCGTAACACCGCCCGACATATCCAGGGACCGTCCTGAAAAGCCAGCAGCACCTGCACAGGTCCTCGTCTCTGTTAGCGGCGAAGGGCGGCCGCCAATCGTAAGTCCAGACGCACCAGTCGCAAATCCATTGAAAGCCGCAAGTGACAAAGTCAGAGAAGCTCTGAGCAGATTGGGGCTTACACGTGAACAACAGTGTCAGGTGTTGGAGGCTTTGCTGCAGGAGCTACGCGCGTGATCACGATTCACCTGGGTCATGTTGTTTCGCCAGATCACCCCGGCGCGATTATGTTGCAGCGGGTAGACGACTACGCAAACGTTCGGCAGGCGCTGCGTCGGGAGCTGGGACATCCAGAGGCCGATTTGGAGGTTTTCGTCATAACCCGGCTGTGTGACGAGTGGTTCTGGGATATGGAAGGGTTCCCCGGAGTGACGGTTTTGCACGAGGACCCGGTCACCCTCCTGCGCGATCGACTCAGGCTGGCCCTCCTACCGCCCGAACTTGATGAGCCTGGGCTGATTCAACGATTCGGCCTGCTGCAACTATCGCCCCCTATCGGTCGCGTAACTGATGCTATCGCGTGGGCGCTGGGTGCAATTCTCAACCCAGTGTGGGCCGAGGAACACCCGTCCTATCAGCATCTGACCCGTCTGATCTCATGGTTGGCGGAAAACAGCGTTGCGCCTGAGCTACAATCATTGGCAGACCATCGCCTCAACGGCTGGCGGGACCAAGCCGATGGCTTGCTGCGTGACGCTTACACTAGACTGCAAGAAAACCCGCACAAGACGACTCTGTTCCTCTGCAGCTGGCAAGTCCTTGCCCCGTACGAAGAGGCTATGCGGCGACGATGGTTGGAAGAGGAAGGGTGGTATCTTGCTGGCCTTCAGGAGATTGCGAACAAGCTGGGGGCACTGTCTCTGCCCGCAAAGGCTGAAAAGGCCTTGTCGCGCAAGGCAGAAGCATACTGGGGCAGATGCCTACAGCAACTCACCCAGGGGGCGCAGAAATGAATGAGGCGATAGACCCTCTTGGAGCCGCCTTCGGAGCCGTGAATCGTGCGGAGGTCGCCCTACGCGATGCCGTGCGCCTTGATCTCAGCCGAGTCGATGGGCCGCTGTGGATGGCGCGAGTGCCATCGGAGTTGCGCGCTCGTTGGCAGCAGAGCCGCGAAGCAGATGAAGGAAGCCCCTTTTCACGCGGACCGGAGCCAATCGAATATGCCGAGATCGGCGAATTAAGATCGCTCATCGCTCATGACTGGGATATCTTCGCCTTACGTTTCGGTGACCACGAGGCGGCACTAGGGATGCTTGATGAGTTCCGCTCCCTTCGCAATGCAGTGATGCACAGCGGGGCGCGACTGACTCCACGCGAGTGCCGGCACGCACAAGAAGTAGCTGAAAGCGTACTCAAAAAATGCACGGCGGAGATAACATACCCGCCTCGTGTGACCACGACCCCGCCCGCGCTCCCGCAAGCCGAAAGACGCTCCTTGACAGATCGACAGGCAGCCTTGTATCAAATCACAGTGAAGGCAATGGCCGAAATGTCGGGAAAGCTGACTGGCGAGCGTGATGCGATTCTGCGCCATCTGCGGCAGAATCTGGTGCATTGCTCTCCGGAGTTGGTCGCAGCAGTGGTCGCCAAGTTCGGAGCGTTGCCTGGAACTCGTAACCTTACCGATAGACTGTACCGCGATCTCCCGCCGGTCAGGCCGATGGCTCCAGTCAAGCGCGGGGTTGCTGACCGGATAAAATGGGCGGACACTCAGTATATGCCCTATCGGCGCTGGATGCTCCGAACAAAGCACCAAGACGAAGAAGTCGCCCAGATGGGTCTGGCCTTCGAAGACTGGCTTGCCAAAGCATATCCCAGCATTCTTAGGGATTCTTTCGACAAGCTGGTAATGTCGACCTACAAGACTGTTGAACAGCAACTGAAAGATGGGGCGCGCGTGCTGTGGCTGGTGATCGACAATCTGAGCGGCTTGTGGCGTTGGGAATTCCAATCCGCGTTGCTTAGCGCAGGACTCCAACTTCTGGACAGTCGCCGTATGCTGGCCATGCTGCCCAGTTCGACTTCTATCTCTCGTCGAGCCATGCTTGCTGGACGCCTGCCGGTGGATTGTCGGCACTTCCCTGATGACGAGAGCGCGTGCCGCGAACTCTGGCGAGAGCGGGGCGTACAGCAAATCTCCTACTGTACTTCCTTTAGTCAGGTCGAACAGGCCATTGCTGGCCCGGCATCCCTGGTCGTGTTTCTCTACAATTCGCTCGATGTATTAGCTCACACGCCGGAACAACCTGGTTTCGAACGTGAAGAACAGATGATGTTGGCGATGGAGAATCTAGCACTGAAGATTGCCGGGGTGTTGCACAGCATGAGGCAGGCCGGTCCTGCAAGACTGGTAGTGAGCACCGACCACGGCTCCACCCATCCAAACGCTGACAGCCAGATCATTTCGCCACCTCCATCAGCTACCCTCGGGACAGAGCCTGACGAACACTGGCGCTATGTCATTGTCAGCCAGACTGCCGGACTGAACACAACTGACTGGCACAAACTGGAAGGCGCCGACTGCGGGCTCCCCTTCACTGTGGCTGCGGCCCGCGGCCAACGTTTTGTCGGATCCAAACCGCGAGCCTTCGTCCATGGCGGCCTCTCTCCAGAGGAAACCGTTGTGAGTCTGATCGTAGCAGGTATTTCCGAACGTGAGCCTCTGCGGATCATCCTCACCCAGGCCACACCACCGCTGCGACGTGGTCGTCCTGGCCAAATCGCCATTCTTGTGCGCAATCCGTTCGATACAACCATTGAGGACTTGGCCCTGTATTTGCCAGAGTACAACATTCGCTTCAATCCAGTTGAAGTACCCGCCCGCCACGAAGTCGTCACGGAGGAACGCACAATACAGCTTGAGCCGGACTTGGAGATTCAGGATGGAATAGCGAGAATCACTTGCACTGGTAGGTATCTACTCGCTGGACAACAGGCAGTGGTCTGGGAGCCTCTGCAGATCAGTGTCTCAGAACTATACCGCCCAGCAATGGATGACTTTGGAGAGATGTTCAATGCCTGAACCACAAACTCCTGGGCGAACCTTCGAAAGCAAGGCGCGCAGCGTCTTCGGCGAAGCTTGCATCGATAAGGGCCTCTTCCTGAACTCCGGGATGCTACAACGAAGCATCCCAACCTTCGTCGGCGAGTGGTTGGTGGATCGCTTTTGTCGCGGTGGAAAGCTGACGTCTGAATCCCAGGACCAAATCAACAGATTCATCGAAGAGCACCTGCCGCGCAAGGACCAGAAAGAGTCGATCAAGCATCGCCTGGCGCAAGGCGAAACAATCACGCTGCTGGATCAGTTCAGCGCCTTCGTGGATCTCAAAGATAATCAGCGCAAGGTGCGCATCCCGTGCATCGACGAAACTGGGTTTGTGGATGGTACCACCCTCGATCGCTTCCCCAACTTGCTTGGTGGAGGATTGTGGGGAGCTGGTCGCCTTACGTATCATCCACCTGATCCGATGGATCGAAAATCGCAGGGGGAGGTCTGGCTGTCTGAATTCAAACCTATGCAGGTTGCAAAGCTGGATCTGGACTATTACTGCCAGGAGAGATCGGGCTTCAACCTGCAAGAATGGCGTGAATTGCTGGTCAACAGCATGGGGTCCAATCCCGAGGTCTATTCGCCAGAGCAACAGATGATCCTGCTGACCCGCCTGGTACCGATTGTTCAACCGCGTGTGAACCTGATCGAGCTCGCGCCAAAGGGCACAGGAAAGTCGTTTGTTTTCCAGAACATGTCACGCTATGCTCGGATTGTGAGTGGAGGAAAGATCTCGGCAGCCGTTCTCTTCTATAATCTGGCAAGCCAAACCCCCGGGCTGCTCACCCAATATGACGTTGTCGTCTTTGATGAGGCTCAGACAATCTCCTTCGACAATCCAGGCGAGATTATCGGTGTACTCAAGGATTACCTCGAGTCTGGACGATATACACGCGGAAGGCAACAGGCCACCGCTGACGCGGGACTTATCTTGCTAGGCAACATTCCTTTGGATACGGCCGGATTGCCAGCACAGTCTGTGCTTTTCTACAACTTGCCTGACTTCCTGCAAGAGACTGCCTTCATCGATAGATTGCACGGCATCATACCAGGCTGGCGGTTACCCCGCGTCACGACCAATACACCCGCACGAGGTCTCGGCTTTAAGGCCGACTTCTTCAGTGAAGTATTGCACGCCCTCAGAGATCGCGGCGGATACGCTGAGTATGTGTCGGCGCACATGCGCCTGGCGGGTACAGACGATATGCGCGATCGCAAAGCTATCGAGAGACTTGCAGCCGGATACATGCGGTTGCTATTTCCAGATCTGCAGCCGACACCAGATGAATTCCTGCGACACTGCGTCGAACCTGCTGTCCAGCTTCGTCAGGCTGTACGGGATCAACTCTGTAAGATGGATCCTGAGTTCAAGAAGGTCACAATTCGCGGTGAGGTAACGTGAGCAGGGAACCATCGATCTATCTCGACTATCATGCTACTACGCCTTGCGATCCGCAGGTAGTCGATGCGATGTTGCCGTACTTCAGGCAGGACTTCGGCAATCCATCGAGCGCCTCACACCGCCCCGGACGGCTGTCGGCGCAAGCCGTGGATCGCGCTCGCGGACAAGTGGCGGCCCTGATCCATGCGCAGGCGCGAGAGATCGTCTTCACGTCCGGAGCCACTGAGAGCAACAACCTGGCTATTCTCGGCTTGGCGCGCGGCGCGAGCGACAATCGACGGCGGATTGTCACAACCGCAGTCGAGCACAAGGCCGTCTTGCAGCCGTGCATCGCGCTTCGCCGCCAGGGTTTTGATGTGACCATCTTGCCGGTCAGCCCGACAGGAAAGGTGAACCTGGCAGCCGCACACGCAGCCATCACCGATGAGACATTGCTGGTGTCGATCCAAGCAGCCAGCAACGAAATCGGGACTATCCAAGATCTAGCCACGATGACGAAGTGGGCTCATGAACATGGAGCGTTCGTTCACACGGATGCTGCCCAAGCGGTTGGTAAGATTCCAGTCGATGTAGATGAATGGAACGTCGACTTGCTGTCGATCAGTGCCCACAAACTCTATGGTCCCAAAGGCGTGGGGGCGCTATACGTCCGGGGCGGTCCTTACGCGTTACCGCTCGAACCACTTGTCTACGGCGGTGGCCAGGAACAGGAACTGCGACCGGGCACTCTCAACGTTCCGGGGATCGTCGGGCTGGGGAAGGCCTGCGAACTGTGCCTCGGCACCCTGCCAAAGGAGGCACGTCGCGTCGCCGCGCTACGAGATCAACTTGAGGCCCTTCTCATGTCGGATATCCCAGACTTGCGTCGCAACGGAGCGCTGGATGACCGATTGCCTGGGAATAGCAGCCTCACGTTTGTAGGTCTAGACGCCGACGCTATCATTGCTCACGCTCCTGACTTGGCCCTAAGCACAGGCTCAGCTTGCACTAGCGGTGCCCTGGAGCCATCCCATGTGCTTCAAGCGATTGGTCTTTCGCGGCAAGAGGCTTACAGCACCATTCGTGTCGGACTGGGGCGTTTCACAACTGAAGATGAGATCAGGCAGGCCGCTGGTAGCATTGCGCAGGCAGTCAAAACAGTGCGATCTCTTGCGCAAATGGGCGCTAGTTGAGCTCGCATGCTGTAGAGGCGAGCTGAGCACCTTCCGTGACCGGTATTCTGAATAGATCCCGGTGAAGCCGGCAGATGAAAGCATCATGAGACAGCCCGGAGGTCATGGGCATGGCAGCTCCCGTCAACGTGAAACTCCAACATCCCACTGTTCACTTTAGGCATTGGCCTGCTGAAAGCGCCAAGTGGCAGGATCTCAATGCTGCGGTCGGGGGCAACCCGGATTTCTGTCCCCTGACCATCAAGGCAGGTTATGTACTCGGCGTAATTCACGACTTGTGCGAGAGCATCGCCATACTGCTGCGATCTTCGCCGAATCCAGCCATCACGTACCTGCCCGCTTATGGCATCCTTACTTCGGGTGTCGACCTTCTGGGACGGTGCATCAGCGGCGAGCGCGATACCGGTGGAAGGTCAGGTAGCTGCATTGAGACCGGATTTAGATGGATTGCTTCTGGCGACGATGGGAAGACGTCCCCTCTCATGATCGTGGTTGAGACCAGGGCAGCCAGGTACTCCGTCACCGATCTCGTTGCACTCCGCAACTTCGCAGTCCATGGACAGGCGGTTGCCCATCCGCAACCCTTGCGTGGCGTACGAGACCTCGACTACGAGCTGGTGCACGCTCTGAAGCCCCTCCTCGCGGCGGGCCTGGAACGCTACTGGAACGCTCTCCAAAACGATGATGGCCTGTGTAACGCGCTGGCAAAGGCCAATGTGCTTGCGTTCAGGAACTGGCCGGTCTTTCGTATCTGGTCGATGTTCGAACGAGATGCAGAAGGTGACTACCATTCCATCACAGAGATCTTCAGCGGGTTCGTCTGGCGAATTGCTGAGTCATAATCGCACTCCGAGCAATCTACCCCGGAGAATCACTGATGCGCGATGAATTCTACCAACGCATAATTGCTGGGTTAGGCGGATCGCTAGATGCCGATCTGTTTGAGCATTGCGCATGCGATCTTCTCAGGGAAGCCTACCCATCAGTGGCTCCGATCAAGGGAGGTAGCGATTCAGGCATGGACGGAGCCATTGCTGACGGGCTCGGTGAACCGTTCCCCTTGGTATGCACGACTGGCGTCGATGCTCTGCGCAACCTCACCCGTAGCCTGGAATCATATGTTGCACATGGTGGACAGCGCAGGAAAGCAGTCTTCGCCACATCACGTCCTCTCACACCCCAAAGGAAACAGAATCTCTTTCACCGTGCGAATAGGCTCGGCTTTCAGCTTGTCAACATACACGATCAAGTCGCCATAGCGGATCTGCTCTACCGCAGACCTGAATGGTGTCGTGATCTACTGGGTATCACTGGCACCCCACCGGCGCTCTCTGTTGTGCCCTTGACAACACGGCCGCTGCTAGATCAACCTCTAATCGGGCGTGAGGCAGATCTGGGGTGGCTTCGCTCAGGGACTGGCGATAAGCTCCTTGTCGGGCAACCGGGATCGGGCAAGACATTTCTCCTCTATAAGCTCGCCCGCGAAGGACGCGGTCTCTTTGTGGTGGACAGGGACCGTGGTGCCATCGCGGCTGCGATACGGGCACAACAACCTTGCACGCTCATTATTGACGATGCGCATACCAACACCGAGCTACTTATGACGCTCCTGCAGATGCGGGCCGGACGTGGTATCGAGTTCTCCATCCTGGCTAGCTCGTGGCCTGGAGAACGCGCCACCATCGCGGACCTTCTTGGGCTTTCGTCTGCGAGCATCCATGAGCTCGAGCCCCTTGATCGAGATCAGATCGTGGAAGTGATCCACGGAGCGGGCATCGGCGGTCCAGATCATCTGATAGGCGAAATCGTCGATCAGTCGGAGGGGCGACCCGGGCTGGCGGTAACTCTGGCTCACTTATGCTTGCAGGGCGGAGTCAGAGACGTTGCGCTTGGTGACGCTCTCAGTGGCTCGTTTCTCAGGTTCTTTGCATCCGTAGTGGGTTCTCGAGCCAAATTCGTCCTTGCCGCCTTCGCCCTTGGTGGTGATGCCGGGATGTCTTGTGCGGCAGTTGCCAGTGAGACACGGATAAGTCTGGTGGACTTGACCGATCTCACAAGCAAACTGGCAGCAGGAGGTGTCATCCTGCAGACGCGCACAGGCTGTCTAGCCGTGCGTCCACGTGCCCTTCGCCATGCGTTGGTACGCGACGTGTTCTTTGGCGAGGCCAGTGCCATGCCCATTGATGGACTACTCGCCCGCGCCGAGGATGAATCCAGCATGGTGCTAGAACTGATTGGCGCCAGAGGCCGAGGTGCCGCAGTGCCGGATTCCCTACTTGTTCCAAGGCTGGAATCGCTTAATTGGAGCAAGACTTGGGAGGCATACGCTGCCCTCGGCAGGCGCGAAGTCCACTCGGTTCTTCGGACCCATCCTGAGCTCGTCATTGCGGTTGCTCACCCTGCACTACACTATGCTCCAGAGCTGGCGATTCCGCTACTTCTCTCCAAAGCCATTGGCGACAACCGACAGCTACACGCCTGGCCGGAGCATCCTCTGAGGCTGATCCAAGACTGGGTCAAGCAAGGCTATCCAGGCACCGGTGAAGCGATTCGGAGACGGCATCTTGTATGGAAGGCAGCGCAGGATTGGCTCATCCAAGGAAAGGACAGGGGGGTCGGATTTACGGCCCTGAGAGCGGCACTCACACCACACTTCGAGCGGCAGTCGCTGGACCCAGGCAAAGGCACCAAAGTCACCATCAGCTTCGGCGGTCTGGCCGAATCAGATATTGCTGCTATTCAAGGGCTGTGGCCAGCCGCTACACGTCTCGTGGAAACCTCTGCGATAATCGACTGGAAGACAGTTCGCGAAATCGCGGAAGATTGGGCTTATCCGGGTCGCATCAATGCCAATCTCTCAAACGAAGTCCGACTCGCAATGAAGTCCTTTGCAGCCTGCATGCTTCGTGACATCGTGAGGATAGGATCTGAGCATCCTGGCATACTACATTGGGCTGATGCTGTGGCACGGCATATCGATTGCGACATTCAGGTATGTCTTGATCCGGTCTTTGAGACGCTCTATCCTCAGGAGGATCTGGATGACTTTCGGCGCGCGGAAGAACAACAAGCCAACAATGCGCGTGAACTGGCATGCCTATGGATCAATCATGATCCAAGTGAAATAGCCAAAGAAATCGCAAGAAATGAACGCGAAGCCGGCCTGTCTGATATTCACTGGCCTCGCTGGACTCCAGTAGTCTGCCAGGAAATCGCCAGAGCAGCACCTACACCTTCCCTTTGGGTGCGCGCCTTCATGCAAGAGGACCTTTCGTCCGACTTGATTGAACCGTTTCTCCTGGCATCTTCAGCATTGAAAGAACCTGAGTGGCCTACATTGGCGAGGGAGTGTCTTGCAGACCCCCACTCAAGGCCAGCTGCGCTTTCGGTCTTGCTAACCGCTGCGGATCCTCCCCCAGAAGTACTTGATAGCGCACTCGGCTACCTATACGAACAAGCGCAACTGGTCAAGGTCCTATGCCTACGAGCCCAAGTGCCCCCGAGGACGCTCGCAAGTCTACTCCAACACGAGGACGCTGTCGTCGCGGTAATGGCCGCGCTCGGTATGTGGCACGCCAGGGACAAGATCCCAGTCGAAGAATCGCTTCGCGCGGACTGGCGAAAGGCAGTGATCAAGGTTGTCGAAGAGGACTACTGGCTCGCCCAGGCTTTCCAGGAGGACCCTACTCTGGCCCGCGATTGGCTCGAAGCCAGATTGTCGGAAGGTTTCAAGCACAGCTATCGGCATGATTCTGGCCTGAAGGCTGCCGTGAGTGCGCTGGGACCAGAGGAAAGAAGCCAATTGCTCTCCAAACTTCCGGACGACCAAGCTCTGGAAGCCGTGGTGCAGCTCCTCGTAGGCGATGATCTTGATCTCTACGCTCAACTACTTCGTAGAGGGGATCTCGAACACTACCACTTGACGCCGTTGGGTGGCCACCCCGATGACAAGTGGATCGCCAAAGCGAAACTGGCAATCAGCGCGGGCTATGATGCCGATCTGGTCGCTCACGCCGCCGTGTGGGCGAGTCCAGAAGGCTTCTCGTTCGGGGGAAGTGAAGCAGCAGTCTGGTCTGAGTGGATTGAACGGTTCGAGCCTCTCTGTAGACATGATGATGGCGACATTCGGGCTGTTGGAGACGCCGGCAAGCGGCAAAGTACAGCCAATCGAGATCGAGCACTTGCCGAGGAACGTCAAGAGGCCATCTACGGTCTTCGTTGACTATGGAAGCGATGCTCACTATCTGTTCTCTGAAAGCCTACCCCCACACCTGCTGGCACCATGCCAATCGAACGTGAGATCGCCCATGAGTCCGTCGTGATACACTCACCCCCCGGTATTTCTGGCTGCCACTCCAACATTGACACCGCCCCAACCCTGAGGTAAAGTCACTGCAGGGTCGCCTTTCGGCAGCCGATCTCGTCAGACAACGGACTCTTGTTCACCCGTGACGCTTGCGACCCGACAGCAGACCATCTCGCTGAGGCATTCAGCTCGCGGTTCGAGATGATCTGCTCTCGGGCCGCAAACATCTCACAAGGAGCGAGAGCCATGTTGCACAGTCCGCTGTTCTTCGTCTGGATCGGCTGGGTGGTGGTGATCGGCGTCATCGCCGTGGTGCGCAGTGTCTACACCAGGCATGAGGAAGTTGAGCGGGAACAGAGGCGCATGGAACGTGCCTCGCGACGGGTCGGACGCACTCAGCATCCGATCAGTCCCCTGCAGCGCCAGTCCCTGCCGCCCGGCTACCGCCAACACCTGATTGACGCCGGCATCATCAAACCTGCGGGCGATCCCACCTGACCGGGCTTACGTCCCGGATGTGCGAGCGGCGCTCATCTATGAACGCATGCTCGCGGGCAAGCTTACGCTTGCCATGAACACCAGACATCTGCTCTGGCGTTTCTTCTTCAAACGGCAGCCGGCATGGACTTCGAGCAGGCGCCCGATAGCTTCGGGTACATCGTCTTCGACCGCACCGACCGGGAGGCGGACGCGCGGCGCTTCTACATGATCGCCTGGCAATCCACCCTGCTCGACGACGGCGCGGTGGTGCGCGTCTTCGGCCGCAAGGGGCGCTGGAAGCGCATCATCACCACCCCCTACCCCTCGCTCCAGGCCGCCTGGCCTCTCATCCGAGCCACGGTCAAAACCCGCCTCCGTCACCAGTACCGCATCGTCGAATCCGGCTGATGACTCTG
>Ga0194113_10006491_pt1 | contig 14852 bp, 16 predicted proteins | sample TA2MahC200mmetaG_FD_146193 | JGI IMG/M metagenome (GOLD analysis project Ga0194113, IMG submission 146193) | Freshwater microbial communities from Lake Tanganyika, Tanzania - TA2015017 Mahale Deep Cast 200m | ecosystem: Environmental > Aquatic > Freshwater > Lake | place: Tanzania: Lake... | reverse complement strand
CCTAACCTTTGCCTTGACCTAAGAACGATATTCAATGTTCGTGGGTGGCGTCCAACTCGTGCAGGCTCTCCTTCTTTTTCTCAAATCGCCCATCGGGGCATCTGTCATAACATTCCAGGATACAAACTTTATTCTCCCCAAGAAGAAGGCGGGCTTCTTTTTCGAATGCTTCAGACAACTCAATGGCGACTCCGCAATCCGAACTGATTTCCCGCGGTACGGGAATAAGACCTATCTTAACCCCTTTCCCCTTGAGAAGTTTTTCGGCTTTCATGACATGATGAATCGACGCAAAAATAAGCACGCACTTCATGGTCGGATGAGTCGGTCTGCCTCCAGAAGAGATTGGGCGATATCATACATGTTCGAGATTTTTCCCACTTTCAACTTCTCCTTCAATTGGTAGAAGTCAAGGCAGGTTCCGCAAGAAAGAACTTCAACCCCTTTGTCTGATAAGGCCCAAAGGGTCTCAAGAACCTCGGAACCTTCCGAAGCCAATCTCACCCCGGAGTTAATCAAGATTAATCGGGTCGGTTTGGGGTCCAGCTCTAGCAGGGTCTTTAAAAAAGAGCCCGTCAGAATGGCCCCCAGCGCATCATCGCCAATTCCGAGAAGATGAGAATTGATATAGACGATAATCTTCTGGGCCTTTGTCTTTTTCTGGGAAGCTTCCAGGGAGGAAGAGGTTTTCCCCTTCTGGATACGTATATGGAACTGCTGACCCTCCTCCTTAATGTCCACCGAACACCCCTGGCTTCGGGCAAATCGTTCCACATTATTACAGGAGACGGAATTATCCACGATGACAATGATCTCCCCTTCCTTCACCTGCTCCAATGCCTGCTTCGTCGTAATGACAGGTTGCGGACAAGCGAGCCCACGACAATCAATTACCGACATCTTGATCCCTCCTATTGATCTTAATCTTTTTTGCCCTATCTAACCTTATCTTTTCATAGGTCATCGGATTCTGCAAGGGAAAAACTCACTCTCTTCCTTTTGAAATCCGACCAATGGCCTCAATAGCGGTATGGATCTCCTCTTGGGTGTTAAATGCCCCCAGACCAAATCGGATGGTCCCTCCCGGAAATGTTCCAATAGTGCGGTGGGCTGCGGGCGCACAGTGAAGTCCCGGCCGGCAGAAGATGCCAAACTCCTTTTCCAACCGGTACGCTCCCTCAGAAGGGGTGAGATGAGTGAAATTGAAAGAGAGCGTGGCAACTCGATCTCCCCGAGGATCACCAAAAAGTTTTACTTGTGGGATCTCTTTTAATCCTGTGGTCAGTTTTTCCATCAGTTTCATCTCTTTTTGACGGATTTGTTCCACCCCTATTTCCAGAACGAATTGAACCCCTGCGAGAAGTCCGGCAATCCCGACGGTATTGGGCGTCCCGCTCTCATAACGGTCCGGGAGAAAGTCGGGTTGCTCCTCAAACTCGGATCGGCTTCCTGTCCCCCCCTGCTTTAAGGGGGTCAGGTCTTGAATGTTGACATGTTCCCCGATGACCAGCCCCCCGGTGCCCTGAGGACCATAAAGGCTTTTATGCCCTGTGAAAGCTAATAGGTCGATCCCGTCCTTTTCAACATTGATCGGGTAAGCCCCTGCGGTTTGAGCGGCATCCACTAAAAGTAAAAGATTATACCTTCTCGCAATAAGCCCAACCTCCTTTACGGGAAGGAGCGTTCCAATAACATTCGAGGCATGACTGAGAACAATCATCCTGGTATTGGATCGAATCTTCCTCTCGACCTCCACAGGGTCAAGCATGGTTTCTGCAGAACAGGTAACAATGCTTAATTCGACTCCCATCTTTTCTAAATAACGAAGAGGCCTCATCACCGAATTATGTTCCACGCTGCTCGTGATGACATGGTCTTTGGGTTTCAATAAACCCTTCAGGGCTAAATTGATGGATTCGGTGGCATTGAGCGTAAAGATGATTCTGGAGGAATCTTTAACATGAAATAAAACAGACAAGGCTTCTCTCGCTTCATAGATGATCCGAGCCGCTTCGATGGAGAGAGAGTGTCCGGATCGCCCCGGGTTGGCGCCGACCTCCTCCATATAGCGATTCATCGCCTCTTTAACCTGTTGAGGTTTTGGCCATGACGTGGCAGCGTTGTCAAAGTAGATCATTTCTAATCTTTCTTTAAGACCAGACGATATTCCTCTTGGCCCTTCTCAACTTCCACTCTCCATCCCTGAGTGGTTGCGGCACGGGAAACATTCTCTTTCGAGGTGTCGGTATCTACAAGGATGGCAATCTCGCCTTTGTTCATCTTTTTCATTTCATTCAGAGCCAGCAATACAGGTTGAGGACATGAAAGCCCGCGGGCATCAACAATTTTACTCATTTTATCCCTCCTTTTTAGGCGACTTCTTTTCTCATGGTAAATCCAATAAACAGGCAAGTGAGAAGTCCGATGATCACCGCAGGAATACCATAAGGCCCAACTCCATCCGGAGAACTTGCCAGGCCAAAGTTATGGGCAAAACCGGCTCCGACAATCATTCCCAGAACAAAGACGGCGGCATCCCCGTCGCCTTCTCCTGAAAGGAAAAGCTGTCTTCCCGGACATCCACCGGCCAGAGCAAAGGCTAACCCGGCTAACACCATTCCGCCGAAGTTCCACAGGCTCATGCTATGGGCTACCGGTTGCTTTGAAAAACCGGGGTTAAACTGTCCCAAGATCAGATTGACGATGAAGGCAACCACAACGAGGGCAATGAACCCTAAGAGAAGATGGGTTTGTCTGAAAAGGACGAAATCCCGAATGGCACCCATGGTGCAGAACCGGCTTCTCTGTGCAAGGAATCCGATCAGGAGCCCAACCACAAGCGAAACAAATAGTGGCGCATGGATCGACCCTGGCCCTTTGATACTGTAGAACAGCACTCCACTTTTTTCCTGTCCCTGAACCTGTGGGAAAATAAACATAAGAATAAGAAACCCAAACATGATTAAAGGCAGAAGCCATCCGACTGAGGTATGAGTTTTTTGAGAACGGCCCAGGTTGTAACCCCCTTTCAGGAAGAGCGTGCCCACCCATATGCCTCCGATCAATCCGAGTAGCCCGAAAATCGCGTTTCCATCCCCGCCGGCCAGGCGAAGCACAGCCCGCCAGGGACAGCCCAAAAAGACCAGGGCCCCGATCATGGCAAAGGCGCCGAGGACAAACCGGACGATAGGAGCAGAGCCGGCTCGAGCCTTGAATTCCTTGAACGCATAGGCAGCAATCAGTGAGCCAAGGACAAAGCCGATGATTTCAGGCCTCATATACTGGACTAAAGCGGCCCGGTGAAGACCGAGCGCACCAGCAATGTCCCTATCGAAGCAGGCCACGCAGACGCCCATGTTTGCAGGATTTCCCCACTTCTGCAGAAGAGGTGCAAAAATCCCGATAATGGCTCCAACCCCGATAATCCCCCAACGGGTCGCAAAAAAGTTTTTAATGGTGGTCATCGATGAACCTCCTTTCTTAAGATAGGTTTTAACCACATATTGGAAACGTCAGAAAGATTTTCAAAGAGAAAGGGGAAAGTTGGATTTAGGGATGACAACCTAAAAAGGATGCATAGAGGATACCCCTTTTCTCTCTCTCCTTCGGTCGATCCGGAGACCTAACCTAGGCCTCTTCGGGCCTGTTACAGGCCCTCATACAAGAGAAAAGGGAGGAACAACCTTCTCCATCATGGTACCTTTCAATTAATGACTCTCGGGGATTAAACAATCGAATTGTTAAAAGGAAATAGGTTGGCTGTCAAATTGATTATTTCGATAATAAAGGGGGAAAGTATTGAAAATTCCGATAGCCTTTTTTGCCTTGGTTCTTTCGGTCTCCTGTGTGGGTGTTTTCCCTTTCTAACCCCTCCATACCTCCCCCCGTGGTCGGGTCTAATCGACTTAATGTAAGGGGAGGCTGGGTGGGGTTATTAACTCTTTTTTGTTGCCTTAAAAAAACAAAATTGGTATAAAGGAGTAGGTTGAAATGCTGGGATGATGGAATATTGGAATAGTGGGTGACAGAAAGAGATCAAATGATCTCCCTATGATTCCATCATGTTAAGCATAATCTATGTGAAGGAGGTGGGGTATGTATAAAAAGATTTTAATTCCTCTGGATGGTTCGGAGCTGGCTAAAAAGGCCATCGGCCAGGCTGAGAAACTGGCACAGACGTTTGGCTCAGAAATCATTCTTTTCCAGGTCGTTCCGTTTATGCCCATCTATGGGTCGCCTGAACTGGTGACCCCTCTTATCATCGATGAGAAACAGAAAGAGTCGGCAGAAAAGTATCTCCAGAGTCAGGCAGAGGAATTGAAGCAGAAAGGGCTCAAGGTCTCCTCTGCTGTGAAAACAGGCCAGCAGGTGGCGGTGGAAATCATCGACTTTGCTAAAGAGAATGGAGTTGATCTGATCATTATGTCCACCCATGGCCGATCCGGAATCACCCGGTGGGTGCTGGGAAGCACTGCCCTGAAACTCTTAACCCGGGCGGAGACGCCTATTCTTCTTCTGCGTTCAAAGGGTTGATCCCTGCGAAATGGATACAATCCTGATCGGCCTCTACATCGCCTGTGAGTTGATCGCCAACGTAACAGCCTCTAAACCTGTCCAGATCGGAGGTCTGGTTGTTCCAGCGGCCATCTTCATCTATACGCTCACCTTCACTCTCATCGACCTGATCAATGAATCCATGGGCAAGCAGGGAGCCCGGAAGGTCATCTTGGCCGCTTTCATTGCCAACATCTTGCTGGCCGCTTATGCCCAATTTGCTGTTGCACTTCCTTCTGCCTCTTTCTATAAAGGGCAGGAAGGCTTTGCTTCTGTCTTAGGAAGCACTCCGAGGATCGTCTTTGCCAGTCTTACGGCATACTTGATCAGTTCGCTCATCGATGCAGAAATCTTCGCCTTCTGGAGATCCCGGATCCGTGGCCCAAAGTGGTTGAGGGTTCTGGTGAGCAATATCATTTCAACCGGCGTGGACAGTATCATCTTCATCACTCTGGCTTTCTATGGCATCATGCCAATCTGGCCCCTCATCGAAGGCCAGTATGTCGTCAAGATGGCCATCACCCTTGTAAGCCTTCCCCTGATCTACCTGGTGAAAAGCCGGGCAGGATATAGATCTATGGGGGTAGAAGACAGGAGATAGATGGATAAAATCACACTTGCAAAAAGGCGGAATTAAAAATGAAGAAAAAGTATATCTTTCTGGTCTTCATACTCCTTCTCACCACTCTCACATTTTACTATCTATACCAGATCCTTTCTCCTTTTTTAGCGTCGATCATATGGGCGATACTTCTGGCTATCGTCTTCTACCCCCTCTTTCTGAAACTCGAACGCCTTTTAAAGAAAAAGAGGGTCCTCTCTGCTCTGGCGATGACCCTCTTCGCTCTCCTGGTAATCGTTCTTCCAGTAAGTCTTCTGATGATCTCTCTTGCCAATGAGGTGATTGACTTCTATCATCATCTCGATGAGATGATGAAAACAGGCCAGTTGCAAGCCTCATTGAGTCAGATTGGGGAATTTCCCCTGCTCAAATGGGTTCTGGAAAGGCTTAAGCCACATGTGGATCTTTCCCAGGTTGACCCGCTCCGTTTTCTTCTCAAGAATGTTCAGCAGATCAGCACCTTTCTCTTCAACCAGACCTCCAACCTCCTAAAGGGCGTATCAACCTTTGTCGCCGGTTTCTTCTTCACCCTTCTCTCACTTTATTACCTTTTCAAAGATGGGGATCATCTTCTTAAAAGGATCAAAGAGATCGTTCCTCTTCCTCCAATAGAGAGCCAAATGACCATTGAGCGATTCAAAGCCATGATCTCTGCAACCCTCTATGGTGGAATATTGATTGCTATACTTCAGGGGATTTTAGGAGGGGTATCCTTTTGGGTTTTGGGTATTTCCTCCCCGGTCTTCTGGGGAACCATGATGGCTTTTCTCTCTTTTATACCAATGGGCGGAACAGCCCTCATCTGGTGTCCGGCAGCCATCTTTTTATTACTTCAGGGAGCTATTTTGAAAGGAATCATCCTTCTGGGGCTGGGGGTCTTACTCATCAGTATGATCGACAATCTTCTCCGTCCCCTCTTGGTCAGCACAAAAACCAATATTCATCCTCTTTTGCTCTTCTTCTCCGTTCTCGGAGGAATTCAGGCTTTCGGGATGATCGGTTTGGTAGGAGGCCCCTTGATCATGACCCTTGCTCTCACCCTTGTAGAAATCTACATCCAAGGAATAAAAAGTTCGGAGTGATGAGTTCGTAGTTCGGAGCTATCCCAAATAACTCCGAACTGTTGACTCCGAACTCCGAACTATTATTAAAGGCTGGGGGCTTCGACGATCTCGACCTTGAACTCTTTGGCTTGAGCAGGCAAATCCTTAAAGACGATCACAAAGGGAATGGCTTTACCCGAAGGGACGGTCATCTCATTTTCCGCTTTGGGCTGAATGATCATCTCTCCGGAAAAGAAGTCGGGAGGGAAGTTTTTCAACTCTCCGCGACCGATGGTTCGGCCACAGAGGGTCTCTTTCTCAGCCACTTTCATTCTGTTCTGATCAAAGATGATCACTTTAACCTTGATCTGTTTCTTTGCTTTTTGGGACTGGTTATCCACCTTGCCCTCGATGACATAAAGGGGAATTTCTCCCATTTTTTCCTCATATCCGGTCAGGTCTTTAACGACTAGGCCTTCACTCTCCGTTCCCCAGAGTTTTTCCCATAGTTGGGTCATTGTCCTCAAAGGACTTTCTAAATACGAAGATAACTTGCCACCTGATCCCATCTCCGTCCACAGGTAGAAAAGGCCAAATACCAGAACGGCAATGACAGCCACAAGGGCAAATAAACGGGAAGGTCTTCTTCTCTCCCTTTTCATTCTCCTCTCATCCATCGGGACCTTCTTGGGTCTGTCCTCTTGGATCCCAGTCTCCTTCGGCTCTTCCAATTCTGGAAGAGTAAAGGATTCCATCTGCTCCTGAGAAGATTGGTCAGAAAAGAGAAGTTTTTCTTCTTCATCTTCTGGCCCCACAGGCGCTGCCTCTTGCTTCCTCACCTCCCCCTCTTCCTCATCCTTTAAAGAAGGGAGTCCGGTCACCTTCTGATCTTTTCCGATCAACTCTTCATGAAATTTGGCAAACGACTCGAAATTCTCAGCCACTTCCTCTTTTGTTTCCGGAGGCGGGACGACATAGAAGACATGTTTGCATCGGGAACAGCGAACCTTTGCCCCCTTTTCTGAAATTCGCGCATCATCGAGCTGATACTTTGTCAAACAGGAGGCACAAGTGACAATCATGGATGGAACCCCCCTTCGAGTAATTTTTTTAATTATGATAAAAGGGGAAGGAAAAAGCAAGGGGAAAAAAAGAGTAGGATATCAGGTTATCAGGAAATCAGGAGACCAGGAAATCTAAATTACAAAATGAATGTATGAAGAGTTATTTCTTATACCCTGATATCCTGATACCCCGATATCCTGATTTCCTTGATGACTAACGTCCTAACCTCTTCTTGAACTCCTCCTGGATCATGGGGAGGATGGTGAAGAGGTCGCCGACCACACCATAGGTGGCAATCTTAAAAATGGGGGCTTCCGGGTCCTTGTTGATGGCCACAATGATGTCTGAAGTTTTCATCCCTGCCTGGTGTTGAATTGAACCTGAAATCCCGCAGGCAAAATAGATCTTCGGCCTGACGGTCCGGCCGGTCTGTCCAACCTGATGTTCATAAGGAATCCAGCCCGCATCTACAGCGGCACGTGAGGCTCCAACCGCCGCTCCTAAGACACCGGCCAGGTCACGAATCACCTTGAAGTTCTCGGGGCTCCCAATCCCTCTGCCTCCTGAAACGATGATCTCTGCATCAGCCAAATTGACTGCCTCCGCTCCCCTGATGAATTCGAGAACCTTGGTCCGGATCTGATCCTCGGTCATGGGCAGGGGTTCCCGGATAATCTCTCCCTTTTTTGAATCATCCCTTACAGGCATGGGAAAAACCTTCGGGCGGACCGTTGACATCTGGGGTCGGTAATTGGGGTAATCAAGGATGGTCGCCATGATGTTGCCACCAAACGCAGGCCGGGTCTGTTTGAGATATTTCGTCTCGGGATCGATCTCAAGGCCTGTGCAGTCGGCTGTCAATCCCGCTTCCAGAGTGGTGGCAACTGTTCCAGCAAAATCTCTACCCTGAATCGTAGCGCCGAAGAGGACAATCTCAGGTTTATATTTTCTGATGAGGTTGACCGCAGCGCAGGCATAAGGATCGGTTCGATAAGGTACGAGTAGAGGACTTTCGGTCACATAGACTTTTTCTGCACCATAGGCGATGGCTTCCTTAATAAATCCCTCCACCTCGTTGCCAAAGATGAATCCGCATAATTGACATCCCAGGACATCGGCTAACTTCCTTCCTTCTCCCAGAAGCTCGAAGGAGACGCTGGAGACCTTTCCCTGTTCATGCTCGATAAAAACCCAGACATTCTTGTAGGCGCTCAAATCAATGGTTACAGCCTTTTCATCTTTCTTTAAGGTGATCGCGCTTACCGGACAGACATCCACGCAAGCTCCGCAGAAGGTGCATTTCTCGTCAACAACAGCAATCTTATCCTTCATGCTCAATGCGCCAAAGGGACATGAAGGAATACAGGCTTCGCATCCTGTGCAGGTCTCTTTATCGATCAATAATGTCGCCATCCTAGTCTCCTCCTCCATCATATTCCGTGAATCGTGATTGGTGATTCCAGATACATCCAACTCAATTTCACCTTCTCACGATTCATGGATCACGAGTCACAAATCACGTTTATTTAATAAATTTCGAATCCATCAATTTATTGATCAGCAGAGGAATCACATCTGTCAATTCCCCTTTCAATACTTCTCCTCCACCTCTGGGCTCCGGTGTGAAAACTTTCGTCACCCAGGTGGGCGATCCCTTCAGCCCGATGCGATTTTCGTCGGCATTGATATCCTTAGCTGAAAGGGTCGTAATCTGTGCTTTGGCCGCCTTTTTAATTCCGAGGAGAGAAGGAAGCCTGGGCTCATTGATATCTTTAACAACCGTGATGAGCGCAGGAAGCGATGACTCGGTCACCTCTTTCCCATTCTCCATTAATCGTTCGACCACAATCTTCTTCTGCTCCATGTTGATCTCCCTCACCTTACAGACATAGGTCAGTTGCGGGATCCCCAGACGGGTGGCAACACCCGGACCAACCTGAGCCGTATCTCCGTCAATCGCCTGTTTTCCGCAGAAGATGAGATCTGCGCCTCCGATATGCTCAATGGTCTTTGACACGGCATAGGCAGTGGCTAAGGTATCGGCCCCTGCAAACGCTTTGTCCGAGACGAGGTAGACCTTGTCGCAACCCACGGCTAGTGCATTCTTCAGGATATCGATGGCCTGCGGAGGCCCCATGGTGATCACATGAACCTCCCCGCCGTACTTCTCTTTCGTGCGGAGCCCCTCTTCAATGGCAAATTCATCGAAAGGGTTGGTAATGCTAGCCACCCCTTCCCGCATCAGGGTATTGTTCTCGGGATTGATCTTCACATCCGCTGTGGTATCTGGGACCTGTTTGATACAGACAACGATCTTCACCTTACTCCTCCTTATCTTCCCTTAAAATCGGGTTTTCTCTTCTCGATAAAAGCCCGCATCCCCTCTTTCTGATCCTCCGACGCAAACCCAATGCCAAAGGCATAAGATTCGAGGTTGCAGGCCTCTGTGAGATCCATATTAAAGCCGCCATCCATAACCATCTTCGCCAGCCTGATGCCGACTGATCCATTGTTGGAGATCTGAAGGGCTGTTTTCTTTGTCTCTTCCATCAGTGAGGCTTGGGGAAAAATCTTGTTGACGATCCCCATCTGAAATGCCTCCTGGGCGCTGATCATCTTTCCGGTGAAGATCAGTTCTTTGGCGTTCCCCTTTCCGATCAGACGGGGAAGCCTCTGAGTTCCTCCGAAACCGGGAAAGATGCCCAGAGTCGTCTCGGGAAGCCCGAACTTTGCATTTTCAGAGGCATAGATGAAGTCACAGGCAAGGGCGATCTCCGTTCCCCCTCCTAAGGCAAACCCATTGACCGCCGCAATCACAGGACAGTGGAAATCCTGGAGCATCTTCAGGGTGTAATGGCCCATCTTTGAAAAGTTGAGCGCTTCGATCGAATTCATCTCCTTCATTTGAAGGATATCGGCCCCGGCCACAAAGGCTTTCTCACCAGCCCCGGTAACAATGAGAACCTTCAGCCCGGGTTGATCCTTTGCCTCACCGATACCTAACTGAATATCTTGAAGCGTTTCAACGTTCAGGGCATTGAGAGCCTTCGGACGGTTAATCGTCAGGAGTCCGATCTCGCCTTCAAAAGACACCATGACATTTTTATATTCCATCTTGCCTCCTGCTTTTAGTTCGGAGTTATGAGTTCGGCGTTCGGAGAATAAGAAAAAACCAGACTACTCCGAACTACGAACTCCGAACTCCTAACTTTTCTCAACAACCATTGCCATGCCCTGGCCGCCGCCAATACAAAGTGTCGCCAGCCCGAGATTCACTTTTTTTCTTCTCATCTCATAAAGGAGTGAGACGATCAGTCTCGCCCCTGTGCAGCCGATGGGGTGACCCAGGGAGATCCCGCTTCCATTCACATTCGTCTTCTCCAGATCAAACTTCAGTTCCCGGATGCAGGCGATTGCCTGAGAAGCAAAAGCCTCGTTCAGTTCGATCAGACCGATGTCATTCAAGGAGAGGCCTGCCTTTTTAAGGACCTTTCTCACAGCAGGAATGGGACCCAGTCCCATATAAGCTGGATCGATCCCTGCAGAGGCGTAGGCTCTTATCTTGCCCAGAGGTTCTAGGCCAAGTTCTTTCGCTCTCTCTTTTGACATCAGAAGAACCGATGCAGCTGCATCATTAATCCCAGAAGCATTGCCTGCCGTGACTGTTCCGCCTTTCTTGAAAGCCGTCGGGAGTTTGCCCATCTTCTCCAGCGAGGTATCCATGGGTCTCTCATCCGTATCAAAGACAAGAGGTTCTCCCTTCTTCTGAGGGATGACAACTGGAATGATCTCCTCTTTTAAAATCCCCTTTTGAATGGCGGCCCTTGCTCTCTGGTGACTGAGCAGTCCGATCTCATCCTGATCTTTTCTCGAAATCCCGTACTTCTCGGCAATATTTTCTGCGGTGACCCCCATGTGATATCCGTAGAAGATCTCAAAGAGGCCATCAAAGACCATGAGGTCCACCATCTCCTGGTTGAACATTCTGGCACCCCAGCGACCCTGCGGAAAGGCATAGGGAACCTGGCTCATATTCTCCATTCCCCCAGCAATGACCACCTCTGCTTCCCCGGCCATAATGGACTGGGTTCCCAAAGCAACCGCCTTCAGACCCGATGCGCAGACCTTATTGATGGTGAACGCAGGAGTCTCCTTTGGAACCCCTCCTTGGATGACCGCCTGCCGGGCTGGGTTCTGTCCCTGCCCAGCCTGAAGCACATTGCCCATGATGACCTCATCGACTTCTACCTCTTTTAAAGACCCTTCCCACTGATAATGGGTCTTCTCCAATTCTGTCATCCCTGCCCCTTTCAGCATATCCGGGCCAATTTCTGAATATTCTTTTCTCGGAATGGGTTTAAGGCCTGCCTTCTTTAAAACCTCATGGATCACAGTGGCACCCAATTTAACCACCTGAACATCTTTCAAAGAGCCTCCAAAATTCCCAATGGCAGTTCTCGCACCGCTCACAACAACAACTTCTTTCATATTCCGCTCCTATATCAAATGATATTTTTCACAAATGTCTTTTTTTAGCCGAAATAATCTCGTTTGTCAATAATTTTTTCTAAAACGTGGACATCAAAATTCTTTGTTTAATTTTGATAGGTTAGCAGCGGTGACAATAGCATTGATCAGATTGGCTGGGTCAGCCAATCCCCTTCCAGCAATATCGTAACCGGTTCCATGAGCAACCGAGGTGCGAATAAAAGGCAGACCAACTGTGACATTGACTGACTCTTTAAAACCCAAAGCCTTTACAGGAATAAGACCTTGGTCATGATACATGGCGATGACAGCATCATAAGGATGTGGACTCGAAATATCAAAAAAAGAATCCGCTGGGAAAGGTCCTTGAATTTCTATCCCTTGGGATTGCGCCCCCTCAATGGCTGGAATAATCTCTTCTTTCTCCTCCACCCCTAAGAGCCCCTCTTCTCCGCAGTGAGGGTTAAGGCCGAGAATGGCTAACTTGGGTTGGGAAATCCCAAAGTACCTTCGCAGGCCCTCTTCGGTGAGCTGGATAATAGTCAGGATGCGATCACGCGTGATCATTTTAGAAATTTCCTTTAGGGGGAGATGGGTTGTGGCCAGAACAACTTTCCACTTTGGCCCTAAAAACATCATGGCCGCGGAGGGCGATTGGGCCAGATGAGCCAGGAGTTCGGTATGGCCTGAGAAAAAATAACCTGCGCTATTGATCGCCTGTTTATTGATGGGACAGGTTGTGATGGCATCGAGTTCTTTCTTTTTCACCCACTTAACTGCTTCTTGGACATATCTCACCATAGCCTCGCCACATTTCTTGTCGGGCTTACCGAAAATAAGGGAATCGGTCCCCAATTGGGTGGAGGGAAAGAGAAAGATTTTCCCAGGTTGATATCCCTCTTCTGGAATTTCATCAATCACCCTTATCTGAACAGAAAGATTCTCTATTCGAATCGCCTTTAGAAGAACCTGTTCATCTCCAAAGACAACAGGCCGACAGGCCTGATAGACCTCTCCCATGGAAAGAGCTTTAACGATGATCTCAGGCCCAATTCCAGTCGGATCACCCATAGTAATGCCGATTTTAGGAAGCTTCATAAAATAATTCTCTAATATTTCAGTCTCAATGAGGGTGATTCGGTGAAGAAGATTATTTATGAGGGGAGCTCACAAATTAGCTTGCTACTGCATACTCAACGGCCCTTGGATTTTCCATTCGCTTGGAGGCATCCAAAATCTCTAAACCTACAATATTGCCATCCTTATCGTAGTCAAGAATCATCCCAGGCTTTTCTTCATCGCTCTCTTCTATGGGCACATTACTGAATACGATTCGAACCACATCCACCTCGGGATCATAAGTCACTTTCATATGGACCTCCAATATTTACTGATTTTGCTCGTTCGGTAGGCTGTGATGACGACAGCCGGATCGACTGAATCATTTACAATAGCCCTCAGTAAAAAAACCTTGCCTTGGCCGAAATCAACCTGTGACTGATACGCCTTTTTCTCGCCCCTTCCCATAACAATCTGCCCAGGATTTTCAAGAACAGACTCCAATAACCGTAATGGGATATTTCAACGTCGAATTTCCTCCTTTACATGACCTGAGAGTTTGAAGTTCACACTTACCCCTTCTGCCGATATATCTACATTCTCACTTAAATCATGGACGGGAGAGCCCTTCTTTTTTATTAATTTATCTCACCACACGATAATGTTCAAGAAAATATTCCCACAATGCACCTCACGAGTCAACTGATCTCGTTTCTGTGATCTCGTTTCTGTTTCCTCTCCCGCCCCAGGCCCATGCGGTATTTAATAAAATAGGAACCCGTCCCCAATTACACCAATTACACTCAGGCCGCTTTTTCTGCCCAGTCCTTTGCAATCAAAGTTGCTTGCTCAAGGACTGTCTCTGTAGCCTTCTTCTGTTTGTCAGGCGGGTAGCCGTATCTCTTGAGGACTCTTTTTACCATTACCCTGAGCCTTGCCTGGACGCTCTCCCTTAATGTCCAGTCTATGGTTACATTGTTTCGGATTGTATTTGCCAATTCCCTTGCTATTGTCCTTAACGTCTCATCGCCTAATACCTTAACTGCGCTGTCGTTGACCTCCAAGGCATCGTAAAAGGCAAGCTCGTCTTCAGTGAGGTTTAGCTTTTCTCCCCTTCTATTTGCCTCCCGCATGTCTTTCGCGAGGTTGATCAACTCTTCGATGACTTTTGCCGTCTCGATGCTTTTGTTCTGATATTTCCTTATGGATTTTTCCAGCATATCCGCAAAGGACTTTGACTGGACAAGGTTCTTCCTTGACCTCACCTTGATCTCGTCATTGAGAAGTTTCTTCAATAATTCAAATGCCAGATTCTTTTGTTTCATCCCTTTGATTTCCTCAAGGAATTCGTCTGACAGGATAGAAATGTCTGGCTTCTTCATTCCCAGGGCGTCAAAGATGTCCACCACCTTGTCTGACACGATTGCTTTTGAGATGATTTGCCTGATCGCCGTGTCAAGCTCTTCCTGCATCTTGCCGGGCGTTACAGTGCTCTTTACAAGCTGGGCCTTCACTGCCTGGAAGAAGCCGACGTCATCCCTGATTTTCAGCGCTTCCTTGTTAGGGACCGAGAGGGCAAATGCCTGCAGAAGCTCTGTTGTGTATTTCACAAACCGCTCCTTGCCGTCTTTCTGCGCAAGGATATGCTCCATTGCCGAGGCGATTATCTCCATCTTCTCTTTTGGCACAGCCTTGAAAAAGGCCTTATAGTTGAATCCTCGCATGAGGTTGCTGACTATCTCATACTTTTCGAGCATTATCTCTACTGCTTCTTCCTGGTCTATGCCTACTTCTTTCCTGTCGCCTTCTGTGTAGTCCGCCAGGGCTTTCTTTAATTCGTCTGCTATGCCAATGTAGTCAACCACCAGGCCGCCGGGCTTGTCCTTGAAAACCCTGTTTACCCTTGCTATTGCCTGCATCAACCCATGGCCCCGCATGGGTTTGTCAACGTACATCGTGTGAAGGTTCTTTACGTCAAAGCCGGTAAGCTGACCCCTGATGTCAATAGTGGACACGAAATA
>Ga0194113_10006489_pt1 | contig 14853 bp, 10 predicted proteins | sample TA2MahC200mmetaG_FD_146193 | JGI IMG/M metagenome (GOLD analysis project Ga0194113, IMG submission 146193) | Freshwater microbial communities from Lake Tanganyika, Tanzania - TA2015017 Mahale Deep Cast 200m | ecosystem: Environmental > Aquatic > Freshwater > Lake | place: Tanzania: Lake... | reverse complement strand
CAGCGTGTCGAGCGGGGCGCGCGTCACCACGCCCGTCTCCGCCAGGTCCACTTGGTCCAGCACGATCATGCCGTCCACGCGCGTTGCCAGGCTCGAAACCGACGCGGCGAGCTGCTCGGCGAGCGTTCGAGGCGTGGGGGACCAGTTCTTGCTGTCGAGTCGGTTCAGTTCGACCGGGGGTTTGCCTGAGGTCACGAGCAAGGGTTTGCAGTACGTGAAGGTGCGGCGCTCGGCGGTTTGCACGAAGCCGTCCAGACGCACGCCGGTCAGGGTCCCGAGGCCGCGCTGGAGTTCGTAACCTTCGCCGTCCTGACCGCAGAAACCGACCGGGTACAACTCGCCGATGCCGAGTGCGACGAGGTTGTTGAGGATGGTGCCCGCGCCGCCGGGTTGACTGCGCACGCGCACGACGTTGTGCACGGGCAGCCCGGTCTCGAGCGAAGTCTCCGCTAGCGTGGGATCGATCTCGAGGTAGCGGTCCAAGCAGAAATCCCCCACCACGGCCAATCGGAGCCGAGGGTAACGCTGGGTGATCTCGGTGAAACGGGCGGAGGTCATGGTCATAGGCGAACCGGGGCGATTACGGGGCGTTGGGCGGGGCGGCTTGCGGTGGGGCGCCCTGGGCGGAGGCGTTGGGTTGACGGGGCGCCAAGCGGCACAGGGCACGGTAGAGGTGGTGCAGGAAGGCGATATTGTCGCACTGCAGGTACTTCATGACGCCGCCCATGCGGGCATAGCTCTTGCAGAAGCGCAGGTAGTAGGCGGGATGGTCTCGGGGGGGTTCGCCCTGGGACCAGTCCCAACCCCCGCCGTCTTGTAGATCGACGACGTAGATGGTGTGGTCGCGCACAATGGGCCGGCCGGCCTGGAGGCGGAGGTGGTTGACGCAACTGAGGGTCTTTTCGAACACCTGCGGCCCCATGATAGCCGAGCCGATCGACAACACCACGCCGCCGTCGAGCGTTTCTACGGCCGCGGCGAACCGGCGGAAATCGACCGTTGCCGCCCGGCCAATCGCGGCGCCGTTGAACATGGGGTGGTTCGAGATGATGTCGTAGCCGATGCCGGGATGCACCGAGAGCGGGACCTCGTGGCGGAAGGCGTTCGCCAAGACCGAGGCGTTGCGCCAGGGGTGCCGGAGCATGAGCGGGCCAGGCTGCAACCCGTGTGTTCGCATAGCCAACAGCAATTCGGCGCGGGCGGGGGTTAGGGAGTCGCCGGGATGCTCACGGATTTGCTGGGCGAGGGTCTCGGGTTCGGGCAAGGTCGTGCCGTCGCGGTAAATGAAGCGGCCCAGCGCCTGGCCGTAGCCTTCTTGGCGCAGGCCGCCCAGCAACAGGGCGAGGTGGAGGTAACGGCCGGTCTCGTCCCAGGTGCCGAAGGTGCCCGTGGCGACGTTGGCCCGGACGCTTTCGGTTGAACGCCCCAGAAAGGAGAATTCCCAGTCATGAATGGTCCCGGCGCCGTTGGTGGCGAGGTGAGTGACCCAGCCGTGGTCCATCAAGCGGACGAGCAGCAGTTGGCCGCCGTTCTTGATCAGGTGCGCTCCATAGATGAGCAGGACGCCCGCCGGCCGCCGCAGAGCGGCCTGGATGTCGCGCGCGCACTCGTCGATTCTCTCCGCGAGTGGCGGTGGCAGGGCGGGAGGATCTCCCGCCGGTTCGACCAGCACTTCAGCCAGCGTGGTCAGGCTCTGCCGCTGATCGAGCGGGAGCACCCGGAGTCGGGAAAGATCCAGTGGTTCTGGGTTCGGGCTCATGGTGTTCGGCTTTGGGGTGGCCCACGGATTCAAGGAGGCTCACCGCGGGGAGCCGATGAGGGTTCTGTGGGCTCGGTGCCGTCTGAAGGATGAGCGAGAGCAACGGCAGGGCATCGCGGAAATCCGGGATGACCACGTCGGCCCCCACGCCCAGGAGCCGTTGCCGCTTCCATTCGTCCATTTGACCGGAGCCGTTGTTGGCTTCGTCGCTGGCCACCGCCACGGCCAAGCCACCCACTTCCTTCGTGTTCTGGATTTCGACGTAGCCATCGCCGAACGAGAGAAGTTGTTCGCCTGGGATGGCGTGCTCGCGCAGGATGCGGTCGATGACCATTTTCTTGGAGAACTTCTTGTAGTCATCCACGGCGCCATAGATGTGAGGCCCGAAGTGGCGCGTCAGATCGAGCAAGTCGGCTTCCTGCTTCACGAACACTTCGTCGGTGCCGCTGGCCAGATAGAGGTGCAGGCCGCGCCGCTGCAGTTCCTCGAGCAACGGGCGGGTCCGATAGACGAGCAGATCATCCGGGCGCAGGCGGCCGGTGCGCAGTCCCTCGGTGCGGTGTTGGATCTTGGTCTCGAGCCGGCGCAGGTATTCGTGCTTGTACCAAAGGGGCTCCCGCGGTGTGCCACCCCGCTCCCTGACCCGATCGGCAAGTTGGATCATCTGGTAGATGGTCTGTTTGCCGTTCAGGCGCATGATGTCTTCGAAGGCGAGTTGGCGCCGCTGCGCTTCGGTCTCGCCTGGCAAGGCCGGGATCACCTCGGCAAACATGGGCACCATCACCTCCGGCCAACCCTGCCGGATGAGCGAGAGGGTGCCGTCGAAATCGAACAGCACATGGCTGATGCCCGGGCGCGGTTTAAACGCGGGGCTGAACTGGACCAAACCCTCAAAGGAAGTCGTCCCAAACATTGGCCGAGTGAGTAACGGGGAAAGCCGACGCTGTCAATCACCTCGCTGAGGATTCGGGCCATGAACCGGCCCCACGATCGGGCTTGCCTTCGCCGACCGGGCTGGGCAAACAAGGAGCGGTTCCCGCGGGCCGTGGGTCGGCGGGAAGAGCCCTGGCGTCGAATAAGAGATTTGGCTGTCCGCATGAAGACACAATCAGCTACTTGGACTCGTCGTGAGTTTGCCCAAACCCTGGCCCTGGCCGGCGCGGGGTTGACGTTGGGCTCACCTGCCCTTGCCCAGGCGCCGGCTACCCGCCGGACGAAGCTCGGTTTCGACAATTTCTCACTCCGCGCAATGGGCTGGAGAGCGCCGGCCCTGATCGATTACGCCGCCGAGCAGAAGCTCGATTCGCTCTTCATCACCAACCTCGACGCGCTCGAGAGTTTCGAGGACGCCTATCTGCGCGAGGTCAGGGCGCGGGCGGTGGACCAGGGGATCGATCTGTTGTTGGGTTCGTGGAGCATTTGCCCCACCGCCAAGGCGTTTCGCAGCACCTGGGGCACGGCCGAAGAGCATCTGGCCTTGGGCCTGCGTTTGGCCAAGGCCCTGGGGTCGCCCGTGTTCCGCTGCATCTTGGGCAGTCGGGACGACCGCCGCAGTCCGGGCGGCATCGAGCAGCGGATCGAGGACACGGTCAAGGTCTGCCGCGCGGTTCGGAACCGGGCGCTCGACGCGGGCGTCAAGATCGCTATCGAGAATCACGCCGGCGACCTGCAAGCCTGGGAATTGATCCAACTGGTCGAGGCCGCTGGGAAGGACTACGTGGGGGTCACGTACGACTCGGGCAACGTGACCTGGACCCTCGAGGACCCTGTCGACAGCCTCGAGAAACTGGCCCCGTATGTCCTGTGCACGCACATCCGCGACTCGATGGTTTGGGAGACGGAGGACGGCGCCCGAGTTGCCTGGACGGCCATTGGCGAAGGTTGCACCGACGCGAAAGCCTTGTTCGCCCGCCTAGCCGAGCTCTGTCCGGGCGTGGGCGTTCACGCCGAGATCATCTCCGGGTTCGCGGTCGATTTCTCCTACTTCAAACCCGGTTTCTGGGAGGCCTGGCCCAAAGCGCGTGCGGTGGACTTTGCGAAGTTCCTTGCCTTGGCGCGCCAGGGTAAGGCCATCCCACCCTTCCGACCTGCCGACGGCCAGGACCGGCGCCAGGCTGAACAGGCCTACCAAAAGGCCGAGCTCGAGCGCAGCCTCGCCTACTGCAAAGAGGTCATCGGGCTGGGTGCGAAGGGGTAGAGGACCTGCCGGAGCCGCGGTCCGCACTCGGAGGCTGAGCGGACGAGAATGTCTGCGCTCCTCACCGCTTGCACTCGCGAGAGGCGGTGGGGCGGCAAAGCAAGAGCGCCCCTTCAGACCTCGCCGTAGGACCAGGGACTCCGCAGCGGGCGAGAGCGCATCGCGTCGGCCGCGGCATCGTTGACGAAGCCCTCGGCCTGCGGGTCCCACTTGAGTCTGCGTCCGAGCCGGAGGGCGATGTTGGCGAGGTGACACACCGTCGAGACGCGGTGGCCGATGTCGACAGGGAAATAGGGGTCTTTGCGGCTCTTGACGCAATCGAGGAAGTCGCGGTGTTCACCGGCCGGGTTGGTGTCGAGGCGGGTCTCGTTGGGGCCGCTGCGTTCGGTGTCGTTGGCCCACTGGGCGGTGTCGAAGAGGTGCGTGCCCCAGTCGCAGATGATCCCGCCCGAGTAATCCCAGATCCAACGGAAGTTGAAGTGGACCCGGTCCTTCGTGTAGGGCGCGTAAGGGGCAGGGCCGAGCCACATCTCCCAGTCGAGGTCGGGCGGCACGGGTTGCGGGGTGGGGTCGCCGGGGCCGGTGGGCTGCTTGGGTAGGATGACCTCGATGCGTTCGAGTTTGCCGATCCGGCCGTTCCGCACCAGTTCTGCCATTCGGTGGTAAACGGGTATCGAGCGATCCTCGGTGCTCGTTTGAAAAACGCGCCGGTGCTTGCGCACAGTGGCCATCAGCAGTTTGCCTTCGTCAATGGTGAGCGTGGGCTTTTCGCACTGGACATCTTTGCCGGCGCGCAACGCCAGCACGCTGATGAGCGTGTGCCAGTGGTCGGGCGTCGAGATCATGACCGCATCGATGTCCGGGCGCGCCAGCACTTCGCGGAAGTCTTTGGTCAGGGCGCAGTCCTGGTTCAGGTACTGTTCGTCCACGATCTGCTTGGCGCGGCGCGCGCGGGCGCGGTCCACGTCGCAGACCATCACGACGCGGGCGTCGCGGTGGTCGAGGTACCGCCGGAGGTTCCAACCGGTGCCGTGGTCGCCGGTGCCGATGAAGCCGACGGCGATCTGGTGGCTAGGCGAGTTGGCCCCGAGCAGCCGGGCCGGGACAATCTGGGGCGCCAGACAGAGGCCGGCGCTGGCTTGCAGGAACGAACGTCTCGATAGGGTTTTCATCTGGCGTCAGTCAAAGCGAACGAACGTGGGCTACTTGAGTCGGCTCAGTGGGGAGCAGCCTACGCCGGCCTGGGGATTTTGTCACGGGCGACTTGGCAATGCGTCTTGCCGGGGCGGCCCAGTTCTCTAGAGTGGCAGCGTGGACCGAGACACCTGGGCAGGGGAACCGCAGCGGTTGTTTAGCGCCGGCACCGAGAGGGTGCGGCCGCAGAGCCAGCGGCGCTGGCCGCCGCAGGCCAGCAGCGTGGATTTGCTGGATGTGCCTTACGCGCACCTGAGCACCAGCGACGGTGGGGACCTGTATGTGACCGAATTCGGGTTGGCATTTTGGGAACATCTGTTGCCGGAGAACTGGTTTGCGCCGGAGTGGTTCGAGGCCAAGCGGGAACGGTTGTTGGGAACCAGCATCGTCTACAAGGTGCCCACCCGCCGCGTGCGGGATCGGATTGTGCAGTTGGTGGTGAAGTGGTCGCGCGTGGGCGAGGACGTGCCTCTGGACACACTCACCATCAACAAGTTCATCAACGCCGAGTTCAACAGTCCCTTCGAGGAGTTCGCCTTGGTGATGGAGCTGCGGGCCGGAGTCAGCGGCCCGGCCGCCGTGCGCATCCTGACCCAGCGGCCGCTGGGGATTTATGTGCCGTCCGAGCGCCTACAACTTTGGCAGACCGGGCGGTCCGAGAGCAAGATCGCCGCGAAGATCGCCCGCGCTCCCGGCGTCGAGTTGGACATCCTCCGCCAGTACGTCCTGCTCTACGGCTGGATCAAAGGGCGCGACCTGGTCGAGGTGGCGGACGATTGGGGGCTCCGGGACGCCGAACGCGCGGAATTCCTCGACCGCGCCAACAGCCTGGTCATCCACGAACTCGAGCAGAAGGGGTACCGCGTGGTGGACATGAAGCCGGCCCACGTGATCGTGCGACCTCAGCCCGACCGCACCCTGCGCCGGGACCCCCAGGGGCATTTGGTCTACGCCCTGATCGACTACGAATTGCTCGAACGCACTCCCGACCACGAGCAGGCCGTGCGCACCCAGCATCGGCAGTACTACCTCCGGCACATGGCCCGGCGGTTCGAGAGCCCAGCCGACCAGGCTCTGCCGGCGCACCTCAAGCCGGCGCAGGTGTTGGGAGTGGACTACATTTTCGGGCATGCAGAGAGCACGGGGGGATCGCTCTGGGTCGTGGGCAACGATCCCGCCCTGTTCAATTTCTTCTTGCCGGAACGCTGGCGGCGCACGCCCAAGCGCGCCCTCTCAGCCAGTCAGCAGGCCTTTCACACGCGCACCAAGGACAGCATCAACTTGGTCTGGAAAGTGTCGCGGGTGGGCGACGTGCCCGCTCTGGACGGGCCCGAGGAACTCGTGCGGGCGCAGGTCGAGCACGGGTACAACTCTCCTTTCGAGGAGTTCGCGTATGCGCTCGAATTGAGTCGGGCGGGTCTGCCCACCGTGTACCCGCGCGCCATCTACATGACCGGGCGTAAGACCGACACTCTCCGCACCGTGGCCGATCCTCGTCGCTACGCCGCCCTCGAGCAAGTGCGGACTCCCGAGGGCCGGCCCACGCTGCGGAGGAACCACGATTACATCGCCATCTGGGGCTTCTGGAACGGGCCGGACGAACTGTTGGCGGCGAAGGACGGCCAGTATTACCGGGCCGTGAACGCCGAGCAGGCTACCCGGGACCGGCTCATCACGAGGGTGATGTTGGAGGAGTTGCTCGAGTCCGTGCGCGATCGGTTAGCGCCGTTGGGCTTTGCAGATCTGAACCTGCAAGCCGATCATCTGCTGTTGTCCTTTGGGCCTGACGACGCGCTGGTCACCGACAGCGCCGGCCGTCCCGAGGTCCGGTTGTGCAACCTCGAGTTACTGCGGCGGTTGCCTCCGCCTGCGCCAGCGCCCAGCTAGCGTTGCGCTGAGTCGAAAGGAAGGCTCCGGGAGTTGACCGAATGGGGTTCATGGACTCAAGGGATCTGTGCCGAACCGTCTTCCGTGTCGCCCCCAGCCCCAGCCTTGGCTTTGATCGGTCCAAGCAATGTGACAGTGTTTTTATACTTGACATCTGACATTCTCTGGGTAACCTCGGCGGCATCTGTATGAGAACGACACGCGTCAAAGTGAAAGGCCGCATCGCCGTCTACCACTGCGTTTCCCGCATCGTTGGCGCCCAACGCCTCCTCGATGACCTCGGCAAAGAAACCTTGGTCCGGCTCCTCCGGCGCCTGGCCACCTTCTGCGGCCTGGAAGTCATCACCTACTGCATCATGTCCAATCACTTCCATGTCCTGGTCCGCGTCCCGGCCGAGCAGAACCCCACGGACGAGGAGTTGATCGAGCGCATGGAGGCGCTCTACGGCAAGGGCAACCGGGCTGGGCTGGTGGCCCTGGCCCGAGAGGGGCTGAAGGAGCGGGGTCGGGTGGACCCGGATCTGCGGGAGCAAATGGTAGCGCGGATGGGGGATGTGTCGGAGTTCATGAAGGAGTTCAAACAACGGTTCAGCAAGTGGTACAACATACGGCATCAGCGGTTTGGGACGTTATGGGCGGAACGGTTCCGGAGTGTGTTGGTCGAGGATCGGTCGCGGGTGCTGGAGACGGTGTCGGCGTACATCGACTTGAACGCGGTGCGTGCGGGCTTGGTGGAGGATCCGAAGGATTACCGGCACTGCGGGTATGCGGCGGCGGTGGCTGGGGATGCGAAGGCACGGGCAGGGTTGTTAAGTGTGTACGCGGGCGGGAGTGCTGCGGCAGGTGCGGCCGAGGCGGTGGGGGTGAGGGTAGCAGGGGAAGATGAAGGGGCGGAGATAGGGACCCGCGGGCAAGATGCCCGCGCTCCGTCCTTGACCGGCGCACGGTCTGCCGAGGTTTCCGAGGAGTCGAGGACGGTGGAAGTGCGGGTGCGTGAGTGGAAGGAGGTCGGGGCGGCGTATCGGCAGCGGTTGTTTGTGCGAGGGGGAGCGTCTGGGAGCAGCGGGAAGGCGGGGTTGAGCCGGGAGCAGATTAGGCGGGTGTTGCAGAAGGGTGGGGAGTTGAGCATAGGCGAGGTGTTGCGGTTGCGGATACGGCACATGACGGACGGGGTGGTGTTGGGGTCGAAGGGATTTGTGGACGAGGTGTGGTTGGCACATCGGGAGCGGTTTGGGTCGAGGCGGCGGAGCGGGGCGCGGCGGATTCGGGGTGGGGGAGCAGCGCTGGTGGAGCTGAGTGCGCTACGGGACTTACGGGTGGCGGGCATCTCGTGAGCGCCAGAAGCGCCTGAGTGTGGTCGGGATCGAGGGCTGAAGCGTCGCGGTCTTAGCGGGGTTAGCGAAAGCAAGACGGGTGACGGCGTGTTGATCCTTTACGGTGAGTTCCTCGTGAAGGGCCTTGTTGGACCGGCAGCACTGGAGGTCGGGATGGGGGCGGGGTGGAGGCGGCGGCGTGTAGCGCACGATGCGGGCGTACGGGCGTATGCGAGGAACAGTGGCGGCCCCGCTTTCGAGGCTGCCTGGGCGGCCAGGCGGTCGGGGGTGCTGACCTGAGCGTAAACGCCACTTGTCAACGGTTCGGGTCTCATTAGACTCCGCGGCGAACGTTGGATGCATCATGAATAAGACGCGCACCGCCACTGAGTTCTTTGCCGGGATAGGGCCCATTCGCTACGAAGGCCCGCAATCGAAGAACCCGCTCGCATTTAAGCACTACAACCCGGACGAATCGGTCGAGGGACGACCGATGCGGGAGCATCTCCGCTTTTCGGTTGTGTATTGGCACACGATTCGGGGGACGGGCAGCGATATGTTCGGTGTGGGCACGTGGCAGCGGCCGTGGGAAGTTGGGAACAACTCGATCGAGCTGGCGCTGAACCGGGCGCGGGCGATGTTCGAGTTTTGCGAGAAGTTGGGCGCGCCATTTTACGCGTTCCACGACCGCGACGTGGCACCGGAGGGGAAGAACTTGGCCGAGACCAATCGCAACCTGGACAAGGTGATCAAGGAACTGAAGAAGCTGCAGCGGGACACCGGCATCGGCTTGCTGTGGGGCACGGCCTGCCTGTTCGCCCATCCACGGTTCATGCATGGTGCGGCGACGAGCTGCAACGCCGACGTGTTTGCATATGCGGCGGCGCAGGTGAAGAAGGCCCTGGAAGTGACGCACGAGCTGGACGGGGCCGGGTACGTGTTTTGGGGCGGGCGCGAAGGCTACAGCACGCTGCTGAACACGGACATGAAACGCGAGTTGGATCACCTGGGCGCGTTTCTGCAGATGGCGGTTGCGCACAAGCGGGCGATTGGGTTCAAAGGGCAGTTCTACATCGAGCCCAAGCCCAAAGAACCCACCAAGCACCAGTACGACTCGGACGCGGCGGCGTGCTTGAATTTCTTGCGGCAGTATAACCTGCTGGACCATCTCAAGCTGAACCTCGAGACCAACCACGCCACCTTGGCGGGGCACACCATGCAGCACGATCTCGAGGTGGCGGGGGCGGCGGGGGCCCTGGGGAGCATCGATGCGAACACGGGCGACCTACTGTTGGGTTGGGACACCGACCAGTTCCCGACGGACATCTACCTGACCACGCAGATCATGCTCACCGTGCTCAAGTACGGCGGTTTCACCACCGGCGGCACTAACTTCGACGCGAAGTGCCGGCGGGAGAGCTTCGAGCCGGTGGACTTGTTCCATGCGCACGTGGGTGGCATGGACGCCTTTGCGCGCGGATTGAAGATTGCGGCGGCGATTCGGCAGGACGGCCGTTTGGCGGCGTTCGTCAAGGACCGCTACGGCTCTTGGGATAGCGGCCTGGGCCAGCAGATCGAGCGGGGCAAGGTGGGCTTTGCGGAACTCGAGCAGTACGCCTTGAAGATGGGCGAGGTGAAGACCAACCAGAGCGGCCGGCAGGAGTGGCTCGAGAACTTGATCAACGAGTTCATCTAGCGCGGGGGCGCCCGCCGGCTGCGAAACCCTTGCCGGTCGGTTCCACGCGCCTATAATCTCGCGGTGCTCGATATCAAATTGATGCGTGACCAGGCGGACCTGGTGCGGCAACGCCTGGCCAGCCGGGGGGGCGGGGACGAGGCGCGAGTCGACGAGGTCCTGGCCCGGGACGAAGAGCGCCGCAAACTGCTCGCGGAGGCGGAGGTCCTCAAAGCGCAGCGGAACCGAGCCTCGAAGGAGATTGGCGCGCTGTTGGGGCAAAAGCGGTCGGCCGAGGCCGACGCGAAGAAGGCCGAGGTCCGGCAGACGGGGGACCGGATTGCGGCGTTGGACCGGGCCGTTGGGGAGGTGGAGCGCTGCCGCGACGGGCTCCTATTGCGGCTGCCCAACCTGCCGCATCCGGATGTGCCCGTGGGGCACAGCGCGGCTGAGAATCCTGTGGTGCGCACCTGGGGCGAGCCGCCCGTGTATGCGTTTAAGCCTAAAGCGCACGATCAATTGTGCGAGCAGCTTCAGTTGGTCGACTTTGTCCGGGGCGCGAAATTGGCGGGCAGCGGTTTTTTGCTGTACACGGGTTGGGGGGCACGTTTGGAGCGGGCGCTGATTCAGTTTCTGCTCGGGCAGCACTTGGAGCGTGGGTACACGGAGGTGTCGCCGCCGTACTTGGTCAGTCGGGATTGCATGGTTGGGGTGGGGCAGTTTCCCAAGTTCGAGGATCAAGCCTACGCGGTGCAGGAGGGTTTAGACGGCGCGAGTTTGGGCAAGCTATACCTCTTACCGACGGCGGAAGCGCCGGTGGCGAACATTCACCGCGAAGAGATATTGCAGGCGGCTCAATTGCCCCTTCGCTACGTGGCGTACAGCCCGTGTTTTCGGGCCGAGGCTGGGGCAGCGGGGGTGGGAACGCGCGGGATGATCCGGGTGCACCAGTTTGACAAGGTCGAGTTGATCAAGATTGTGACGCCTGAGCAGGGTTACACCGAGCATGAGTCGATGTTGGCAGACGCGGAGCGTGTGCTGCAGGTGTTGGGGTTGCATTATCGGGTGGTGTTGCTTTGCACCGGCGATTTGGGGTTTGCCAGCGCCAAGACCTACGACCTCGAGGTTTGGGCGCCGGGTCAGGGCCAATACCTCGAGGTGTCCAGTGTCTCGAACTGTGAGGAGTTCCAGGCCCGCCGCATGAACCTGCGCTATAAGGCGGAGACGGGCGAGAACCGGTTTCCCCACGTTCTCAACGGCAGCGGCACGGCCTTGGCGCGGTTGTTCGTGGCGCTGATCGAGACCTACCAACAGGCCGAGGGTCGAGTGACGATACCCGAGCCGCTCCAACCCTTCTTGCAGGCGCAGGTGCTCCCGGCATGAAGGCGAGCCTCAGTCCGCCGCGCCCGTTGCGTCTCCTGGTGGCCAGCGCCGAAGTGCATCCGTACTCGAAGACGGGTGGGTTGGCGGACATGGTGGCGGCGCTAGCGAAGTTCCTGGCGAAAGCGGGGCATCGGGTGGGCTTGGTCACACCGCTCTATCGCGGCCTGCGCGACCGTTTCGCCGAGATCAAGCCCTTTGACTGGGAGTTGCGCGTGCCGCTGGGGGGGCGGACGATGACGGCGACGGTTGGGGTGGCTCGGCCGCGGCCGCGGCTGACGATGTACTTCATCGATCAGCCGGAGTTCTTTGATCGTGCGGGGCTGTATACTGACCACCGGATGGAGTACAGCGACAATCCGGAACGCTACATCTTCTTCTCGAGGTGTGTGGCGCAACTGGCGCGCCACTTGCCTTGGCGACCGGAGGTCGTTCACCTGCACGACTGGCACACGGGGGTAGCGCCGTTGCTGATTCGGCATCAGGAATGGCACGACGCCTGGTTCGAAGCTCCCAAGACCTGCTTCACCATCCATAACCTGGCTTACCAGGGCCAGGCGCCGGCCTGGAAATACGAGCTGACGAATCTGCCGTGGTATTACTTCCACGCGGACGGCGCGGAGTTCTACGGCGGGTTGAATCTCATGAAGTCGGGGATTGCGTTTGCCGATGTGGTCACGACGGTCAGCCCGCGGTACGCCCGCGAGATCACGACGCCGGAGTTTGGGTGCGGCCTGGACGGTTTGTTGCGCGCCCGAGAGAATGTGCTGACGGGCATCCTGAACGGTGTGGATTACGAGGAATGGCGCACCACGCGCAATCCTCACCTGACGCACCCCTTCACGCCCCGTTACCTGGCCGGCAAGACGGCCGGCAAGCTCGCTCTGCAGGCCGAACTGGGACTGCCGCCGCGCGCCGACACACCGCTCTTTGGCACCATTAGCCGGTTGGAGGATCAGAAAGGGGTGGATCTGATCCTCGGCGCCTTAGGCGAGATGCTTGGGCACGACCTGCAGTACGTGCTCTTGGGCAGCGGGCAACTTCACTACGAGCAGGGGTTCCGCGCGTTGGCTGAGCGGCATCCGGCCAAGGTGGCGGTGCGCCTCGGGTACAACGGGGGACTGGCGCACCGGATCGAGGCGGGCTGCGATTTTTACCTGATGCCCTCGCGCTTCGAGCCGTGCGGCCTCAACCAGATGTACAGCCTGCGTTACGGCACGATTCCGATCGTGCGCGCGACCGGCGGTCTGGCGGACGTGGTGCGGGATGTGCGCGAGGACGCGGAACTGGCCAACGGCATCCAGTTCACCGAGCCGACCTCGGCAGCGCTGGCCAAGGCCATCCGCAAGGCGCTGGCCCTTTACGCCGAGCCGGACGCGCTCGAGCACTATCGGCGCAACGGGATGGCGGCAGACTTCTCCTGGGAAGCGACGGCGGAGCGGTACGAGGCGGTGTACCGGCGGATGCTGGGCGAAGGCGCAGACTAGCGGGGGTGCGGCGGGGCGCGAAGTTGGCAGTTGGCAAGGCGGTGGGGGCGGCCTAATTTGAGCGGGTTATGACGAGTAATCGTCGTCGTTTTCTTCAACGGAGTGGTTGGTTGGCCACGGCCGCGGCGGGTTTTCCCGGGTTGGCCCGAGCGGCGGAGGACCCGGCGGTGGCTTCGGCGGCGCGGCCGCGTCATGTCATTCACCTGGTGGTGGACGGGATGAGTTCGGGCACACTCACCGCAGCGGACTATTTTTCGCGTCTGGCGCGGCAGCAGGGTCTGCGGTGGTTCGATCTGGCTCGAAGTCCTGACACGGTGTCGGCCTTCGTCAACATGCGCTCGCTCAACTCGGTGGTCACCGATTCTTCGGCGGCGTCATCGAGTTGGGGGAGCGGTTCGCGCGTGGTCAACGGTGTGCTGAACCAACTACCCGACGGCCGCGATTTGCGCCCGTTGTTCAGTCTGCTGGACGAGGCGCGTTGGGAGCGTGGTTTGGTGACGACCACCGAGATCACGCACGCCACGCCGGCGGGGTTTGTGGCCAATTGCTCCTCGCGCGGCGATGCCGAGGACATCGCGGCTCAATACCTCGCGCGGCACGTCGAGGTGTTGCTGGGGGGCGGCCGCAAGTTTTTCGATCCGAAGCAGCGCAAGGACAAGCGCGATCTGCCTGGGGCTTTCCGCGCCGCGGGCTATGCGGTCATGAACCAGGCCGCTGAGCTGGCGGCGGCGCCGCTCGGCCCGCGGTGGCTGGGCACGTTCGCCAACGGCCACCTGCCGTTCTCCGTGGATCGCCAGGCCAGCAGCACTCTGTCGCGCTCCGTGCCGGTTCTGGCGGAAATGACCCGGCGCGCCTTGGCCAAGTTGGCGCGGGCAGACCGGTTCATCCTCCAAGTCGAGGGGGGGCGGGTCGATCATGCCGCCCACAATTGCGACATCGTTGCCGCCGCGCGCGACTTGGTGGCGTTCGACGAGGCGCTGGAAGTCTGCCTGGAGTTCCAGCGGCGCGAGCGTGACACGTTGGTTGTGGTGACGACCGACCACGGCACCGCCAACCCTGGGCTCAACGGGACGGGCACAGCCTACAAAGAGACACCGGCCCTCTTCGCCCACACTCTGCGAGTCACCCGCTCTTTCGAGCACCTCGAGGCCGACCTCAAGAAAGCGAGCACGGTGGCCGAGTTGAGCCGGCTCTTGCGCGAGGCGACTGGCTACAAGGTGCCCGAGGCCAAGGCGGCCCAGTTTTTGGCCTGGGCGGACAAGCGGACGGCGCCGCTCTACGACGGCATGGACTCGTTGTCGGCGCAGCTCGGCCAGTTGCTGGCCAATTATTTGGGCGTGGGCTGGACCGGCAGCGCGCACACGGCGGACTTCGTGCCGCTGCTGGCGCGCGGCCCGGGCGCGACACGGTTCCACGGTTACCTGCAGAATACGGACGTGTTTCGGCACTACCTTGCGTTGGCGGACATCGACTTCCGCAACCCGGAAGTGCCGTTGCTTGCGGAGAGCCGACCCGGTGCGGCGGAAGTGGAGGCGCTCGCCTAAAAGGCGCGGCGCCGGCGCGCTCGACAGGGCGCGCTAAGCCGAGCCGGATATGGGCGAGAGTCGGCGTGTGGCTGGCCGCGCGACGCGTGAGGATGGTTGCGATTGGACTATATGACTTACTGACGACCGGCAGCCCGATCTGGCTGTTGTTGGGTGCGTTTGCCTTGTGGATGCTCATCGACGCCATCCGCCGGGAGGAATGGTTGTGGGCGGTGCTGATCTTCATTTTTCCCTTTCTCAACGCCATTCTGTACTACTTCTTGGTGTATCGGGCGGCGGCGCCCGTCATCCGCGGCTTCGAGTTGCCGGGGGCGCATCATCGGCGGCGGATCAAGGCGCTCCAAGACCAGATCCACCACCTCGATAAGGCCCATCACCACTCTGAGTTGGGCGACATTTACTTCCAACAAGGCAAGC
>Ga0194113_10006488_pt1 | contig 14854 bp, 13 predicted proteins | sample TA2MahC200mmetaG_FD_146193 | JGI IMG/M metagenome (GOLD analysis project Ga0194113, IMG submission 146193) | Freshwater microbial communities from Lake Tanganyika, Tanzania - TA2015017 Mahale Deep Cast 200m | ecosystem: Environmental > Aquatic > Freshwater > Lake | place: Tanzania: Lake... | reverse complement strand
GGCAGGGCTTGTAGAGGAGTACCGACAAAAAGTGAGGCGGGCGCAGGAGAAGAGGCTTCAGAGGAACCTCTCAAGAGCAAATCAACAACCAACACCTTTTTTCTCTTGATCTGCCTGAAACAGTACAAGCGCAACATCGCCGCCGCGGTAGATGCGCTCACACAAGCATTACTCGAAGCCAAGATCGATCTTCTCAAAGTGATTCCGGTCTCGGCATACGCAGAGTATGAAGACGGGAAAAGGATCTATGATAACTTCTGGAACGTTGACGTACTTGTAGAGTATCTGATGGAAGTGCTGCCACATACTGCCCAGTTGCAGTTGGCGCGCATCTCGGCCGTCAAGAAGATCCAGCGCAAGTTGGCACGCGTATTAGTAGCCTCGACTGCTACGGTTTGCGCTGGCATCGCAGCTACTCCGATCCCGATCGCTGACTTAATCCCAATAACCAGCGCTCAAATAGGCATGATCACCGGCATCGCCTACATCGCGGGCAGGGAGCTGTCCCGGGAAAGCGCGATGGAATTCTTGGCGGCTCTGGGAGTCAATGTCGGCTTAGGCTTCGCCCTCAGGGAAGGGGCGCGGGCTCTAGTGAAGTTTGTCTTTCCAGGAGCCGGCAACGCAATCTCAGCAGGGGTAGCTTTCGCGGGTACTTGGGGGATAGGAGAAGCTGCCACTGCTTATTTTGTAGAAGGTGCGTCAGTAGACGAAGCAAGGCACACGTTCAAGAAAGCAAGAGAAGAGCATGAAGAAGACTAGACACACGCCAGCACAATTTCGTGCCGCCACTGAGATCCCCGTCTAAGGTCACACGACCAGTGTCTTCGTCCACGCTGGCAGCATGCAAGGCCCCAGTTCACGGCGCGCGCATGGCAACTTGGCATCAGAGCTAATGCTCGATCACTCCTATTTTCCATTCTGCGGATGGGCTGGTTGTTTGAGCCGCAAGCTGGGCAGTGCACTCACGCATACTCGTAAACCGGGGTCTCGATCACTCTGTCGGGTGTCTTCCTGCTCGTGAAAATGGCTTGGATATGCTCTACGGTCTCCGGAGCGTAGTACTGATCCCCCGTCTCCTGGCACACGCGCGCAGGTACATTCTCAATAATGAAGAACTTACCGTTCTGCTCCAGTGTGTAGGTCACTTTGGTGTCTTTCATCGTGCTTCGCATGAGCGACCTACCCTCTCCGCTTTAGAAAAACGCCTGCCAGCCCCGAGACTAGTCCGTCCGTCGTATACTCAGCGGCTTCCACTGTGGACGTGAGCCCTTTCTCTCGTATGGTTTGTGACGTGATCGGGCCGATAGAAGCGATCACCACGTCTTCCAAGAGCCTGCCCAGGTCTTCAGGTCCCAGCATTTCCACGAAGTGGTTCACCGTGGAAGATGACGTGAAGGTGACCGCGTCAATGGCCTTGGTTCTGAGCAGCTCTTTTGCGTGATCGATATCCGATGCATCAGGGAGGCATGCACGGTACACAGGAACCACATCGACCGTCCCACCCATTTTCGCAATCTGTTCAGGGAGCACTTCTCTCGCTGTCTCGGCTCTAGGGATAAGGAAACGTTTGCCCTTGACCTGATCCGTGGTGAACTGGGCCAACAAGCCTTCTGCCACGAATTCCTTGGCAAGCAAATCCACTTTGATTCCGTGAGATAGGATGGTGGCCGCGGTCACCGGGCCGATGGCTCCGATTCGCGGACCAGAGAGGTCGCGGATATCTTCACGCAGCTCAAGGAATCGCTTCAAGAACAGTTCCACACCATTCACGGAGGTGAAGATAATCCAGTCGTACGAACCGATCTCTTGAATGGCCCTGTCCATAGGGCCTGTGTCTTCAGGCGGTTTGATTTCGATGGTCGGGAAGAGCACGGGTTCGCCGCCAAGGGAGGCTATCTTCTCCGCAAGGCCGCGTGATTGCTTTCGACTGCGAGTGATCAGAATCCTTTTGCCGAAAAGCGGCTTCTGCTCGAACCAGTTGAGTTTCTCATGGAGGCTCGTGACTGACCCGACCACAAGAACCGCCGGCGGCTTAATCCCCGCGCGCGAGGCATCTTCGGGAATTCGGGCAAGGGTGGAAAAGAGCGATTGCTGCGCTGGTGTGGTCCCCCATCGAACCAGAGCGGCCGGGGTTCCAGGCGATCTACCTTGCTTGATGAGTGACTCCGATATGGTGTTCAAATTGCGGACACCCATGAGGAAGACCAAAGTCCCTGGATTGCGAGCCAACACTTCCCAATCGATCGCGGTCTCTTCCTTGGTAGGGTCTTCGTGTCCGGTGATGAAAGTGACCATAGACGCATGTTCACGGTGCGTTACCGGAATGCCTGCGTACGCGGGCGCGGCCACCGCGGAGGTCACCCCAGGAACCATTTCGAAAGGTATTCCTGATGCCACCAATTGTTCGGCTTCCTCTGCGCCTCTCCCGAAGACATAGGGATCTCCGCCCTTGAGACGAACCACCTTTTTGCCTTCCCGAGCCTTGCGGACAAGGATGTCATTGATCTCATCCTGCTCGCAGGTGTGGTCTTTTCCTTTCTTTCCCACGTAGATCAATTCCGCGTCCTCGCGGGCTTCCTGAATGAACCTCGGAGACGCGAGGTAGTCGTACACGATCACATCCGCAGTGCGGATGCATTCCAGGCCCTTTACCGTGATAAGGGAGGGATCACCTGGTCCCGCGCCTACGAGAAAGACAATGCCTGTGTTTGGACGTCCGCTATCTTGATGATTCTCCGTCACTTAGAGACTCCGTGGCCTAGAGTAGCAATGAGTGCAAAAATCACGGGAAGCTCTTGCAGAAGGCGGGAGTTTTTGGTGCAGGGGGCCGGGGAGGCCCCTTTTTGCAAAAAGGGGTCTCCCCGGCAACTCTTCCAAAGGCCCTGCATTCTGCTGCTATGTCAGGTCGCCGGTGGGACCTGGTTCCCAGTCGTTTCCTGTGACGCTCCTCATGATTTTGTCGGCGCCCTTCTGAATAAGCGCATCAGCCAAACGCGCGCCGATGTCTGAATCCCCATCCGGCCCGCTATAGCTTTCCTTCATCACGGGTCGCCCGTCGGGGTGAACTACGGCTGCTATCACGCTTATGCCGTCCGGCCCAAGAACCGCGTGCGCCGCGAGCGGCACCTGGCATCCTCCACCCATCCGGGCCAGGAACGTCCTTTCTATAAGCACACATGCAGCGGTGTTTTCATGGTTCAGTTGCGAAACCACGGCCTCCACTGTTGGGTCATCCACACGAATCTCGATACCCAGCGCGCCCTGTCCGATCGCCGGAACCATTACCTCAGTATCCAGGAACGAGGTTGCGCGATCTACAAAACCCATTCGCTTGATGCCGGCCGAAGCCAGCACGATTCCCGCGAGATTTTCCTTTTCGATCTTCTTTATCCGCGTGTCGACATTTCCTCGGATCGAAACGATCTCCAGTCCGGGGAATCTGTTCAGAAGGAACGCTCTTCGCCTCAGGCTCGACGTGCCGATGCGCTCACCGAGCTTGAGTTCCTCAAGTCCGCGGGCATCTCGGGAAATGAACACATCCCTCGGGTCTTCCCGTTTCAAGATTGCCGCAAGCTTGAGACCGTCCGGCAGCTCTGTCGGCACGTCCTTCATCGAATGGACCGCGAGGTCAACCCGGTCTTCCAGAAGCGCCTCTTCGATTTCCTTGGTAAAAAGACCCTTGCCGCCTATGGTGGACAAGGGCGCGTCGAGGATCTTGTCGCCTGTGGTCTTGATTGTGACCAGTTCGATGTTTACCTGCGGATGAAGCTCCAGGATGAGCGAGGCCGCGTGCCTGGCCTGCCAAAGGGCCAGCGGACTGCCGCGGGCGCCTATTCTCAGTTTCATTCTTCTTCAGTCTCGATTCCGTGGCGGCTGAACTCTTCCGGAAGACCGCCGTTCAACCTGAAGATTTTCTGGGCCACGTCAAGGTAAACGTTTCGCTTGGGGCTGATTCCGCTCCTTCGAAGAAAGGTGATCGGATCATGCGCGATCTTATTGATGATGGACCGGGTGATCGCCTCTACTGTTTCGCGCTCCTCAGGGCTTAGTCCGGAGAGCTTCCCATTGAGCCGAGCCAATTCGCGGATGCGGATCTCCTCCAGTTTGTCTTTGAGCGCGACGATGGTGGGCGCCGCATCCAAACTCTTGGTCCAGGCCATGAACTTCGCCACTTCTTCATTCACGATCTTTTCGGCCCGTATAGCCTCCTGTCGGCGCTCCCCCAAGTTTTCTTGAGCTACACTTTGCAGGTCATCGATGTTGTACAAATAGACCCCGTCTATGTCGTTCACTTGAGGATCAACATCCCGGGGCATGGCTATGTCGATTACGAAAACAGGCCGATTGCGTCTCCGTCGCATAGCGACCCTCATCCGGTCCGGTTGTATGATCGGCTCGCGACTGCCGGTGGAAGTGATAACCACGTCAGCCTCGGCCAGGCCGACGTCCAGTTCCTCCATAGGAATTGCGGCGCCGCAGAGCTGGACGGCAAGCGCGCACGCAGTGTCGTACGTTCGATTGAGGATCGTTACCGGACGGCTCACTTGGCTCATCAAATGCCGCGCGGCAAGTTCGGCCATTTCACCTGCGCCCACGAGCAGGACCCGCTTATCCGTCAAATCCCCGAGGATCTTCCGTGCCAGCTCAACCGCCACATAGGCCACGGAAATCGCGGCCTTGCCCACTCCAGTCTCGTTTCGGACGCGCTTTGCCGTAAAAAAGGCCCGATGCATGAGCCTGTTCAGGACAGGCCCGGTCGCATTCAGGAGTGAGGAATGCCGGTAGCTGTCCTTCACCTGGCCTAGGATCTGAGGTTCTCCGAGCACCATACTGTCCAGACTGGCTGTGACCCGAAAAACGTGCCGCACTGCGTCCGCATCCGGCTTCACATAGAAGAACTCGCGACGCCGCGCCTCGTCCAGGCCGTGCGCTTCTCCCACCACGCCGAGGATTCGATCCGCGGCCGTCTCCAAATCCACCGTCATCACGATCACTTCCGCTCGGTTGCATGTGGAGAGGACGATCACCTCTTCCACACCGTCAAGCCTCAACAGTGAGCGCGTGATGGAGCCGTCATTGTCGCGGGCAAAGGTAACCTGCTCCCGGATTTCAACCGGGGCGGTCATGTGGTTCAGACCTACGACCATGACGTGCAAGCTCATAATCCCAGCGGCCCCATGAAGCGCGGCCTGTTGTCGAACGCGTGATGCCCGCCCAGGAGCGCGCTGACTCCGACAAACGTGAACATAACCAAACCGAATCCTAAGATCGCCAGAACCGCGGCCCGTCTCCCTCTCCAGCCCAGTACCACGCGCTGATGCACCATTACCGCGTAAGCCAGCCACGTGATCAGGCTCCAAGTTTCTTTCGGGTCCCAGCTCCAGTAAAAGCCCCAGACGCTTCCTGCCCACAGAGCGCCGGAAATGATCCCAATGGTAAGGAGGAAAAAGCCGAATGGCAGGCCGTGCCTGTTGAGTGTGTCCAGTGTTTCCAGCGAGGGCAAGAGATGGTGCAGACGGCCGATCCGCTTGGTTTTGATGAGCCGTTCCTGCACGATGTACATCAAACCTCCCGTAGCCATCAAGGCGAAGATCGCATTGCCGGCTATCGCGAGAACCACATGTATCGGGAGCCACCACGTCTTCAGGATCGGAACAATGGGCTCCCTGATCTGGTAGGAAAGGGTCGAGGCGTAGAGAAGAAGCGATGCGGCCAAGGGGGTGACGATGGAACCGAAGATCGGGCTGGGATCGCGATACCGGATCATGAGAAAGAGCCCGACCGTAATCCAAGAGAAAAACGAGACCGCATCAAACGGCGTTGCCAGCGGAACAAACCCCGAGAATATCGCCCGGTGCAGAATTGAGAGACTATGAGCCGCAAAACCGCCGACCGCGCACCAGAATCCAATCCAGGGCTGAGCCCCCGAGGAAATGATGAGAAAGATAAGGTACCCAAGGGAGGCGCCCAAGTAGAGCACAATCGCTATCTTGAAAAAGAGGAGATCCACCGGTTTAGTCCTCGCCTGCCCCATGATCCACGGCTTCGCGGACGATCTGCTCCACGGCAACGCCTTCGGGAAGATATGAACGCAGCGCGGACACGGCCCGCTGCCAATCATTCGCTCTCACAGCCTCTATCAGACCCGAGTCCACGATCCGGAAGAAGAGCTCGCGATTCCGGTCGGACGAGTATCCCAGAGGGATAAGGGCTTCCCTCACACCGGCGAGTATTCTCGTCAGCTTTTCATATTCCGGGCCGAACTCAACTTCGAGACGTTCCCTGATTCGTCGAGCCAGCGCAGGAGACGCGCCGCCCGTGCTCACCGCAATCGTGAGGTCCCCGCGGGCCACAACAGCCGGCACGGTGAACGTGCACAGCTCAGGAACGTCCGCGATGTTGCAAGGGACGCCTCTCTCCGCTGCGAAACGGCTTGTGCGCACGTTCACGTCTCTCTGATCGGTCGCGCCGAAAATGAGCACAGGATTGAGAATAGACTCCTGCGCCCCTTCTCCGAAGGATTCGGCGATCCATCGGATGCGACCTTGCGCCGCGAGATCCCGCAGTTCGTCCTCCACCTCAGGCGAAATGATCGTGACCTGCGCGCCACATTCGAGGAGGCTGCGGACCTTACGCAAGGCTACCCTACCTCCGCCCACGACCAGAACCGGCTTGTCATGGATCAGCATCATCAGCGGGTAGGCCTTCAAATAGTCGCCTCCTGGGGAGCTGGGGCATTGTAACCCGTAGACGCAACACAGGTCAATTCCGCTGAGAATCGGAACGCTTATCATCAGGCGGCGTCGGAAGTTATGCGGGGGATAACCAAGAAGAACCGTCCTGTGCCCGCAAGGGCTTCTCCGACCGTTCGCGGATCACAGAGCGGAATAGTAGGCTAATCGAGGCAAGTGTATTCTGACGGTTGTGCCCTCGCCGAGCTTGGAATCCACGTCAATCGTTCCCATGTGCTCCTGAATGATGCGTTGTGCGATGGCAAGCCCCATGCCGGGGGAAGTGGTCCTCGTGGAAAAGAATGGATCAAAGATGAACTGCAAATCTTGTTCGCTTATTCCCTGCCCGGAGTCCTTTATTTCGATCGCGACTCCCGTGTGGTCGGCCTTCAGAGACGCGACCACGGTCGCGCCTTTGTCCGAGAAATCAATAGCGTTCTCAAGCACCTGATTCAGAGCAGTCCTGATAAGGGTCGCATCAAAAGAAAATGACTCATGATCGGGAATGGCATCCTCCAGCTTGACTGTGACCCCTTTGGACATACCTCTTATCATCGCCACCAAGACGGCTTCCACCAGGGTTGCCGCAATGTCAGCCACCTCGATCGTCGCTTCCGGAATTTCGCAGTACTCCTCCACTTTCTCAACGAGTATCTCCAGCCGGCGGGCCATTTCGAGAACCGCATTCACTTGGAGCTTTGTTTCCTCCGGCGCCTGACCATTGCGTAGAATGCGGGAAGCCAACCCTCCAATCGTCGCCACGGGATTCCTGATCTCGTGGGCCACACTCATGGCAAGCTTGTGTAGGCTTTCTCCCTTTTCTCTCGCAGCCCGCTCTTTCTCTTGGATGAGTCTCTGCTGCCTTTCCCTCAGATTGTGAACTTCGGTAATGTCCTTGAAGAGCGCCACAAAGCCGACAAACACGGTGTCAAACTCGGCAACCTCGAGCAGGTACGAGGTAGTGGCGGCCAGCCTTCGCACCGAGCCGTCAAGTTGGTGATAGTCAACTTCGCTATATTCGTTCCGGTTCTTGGTCCAGACAGCATCGACTATCAGCCGGTTGAACGCGGCGTTCTCCTCTCGAAGAAAGAAGGTCCCTTCCAGGCCGCTCTCAACTAGGTCCCGGGGGTCGTAGCCCAGGATTTCCGCGGTCGCCTTGTTGGCGTAGACCACGTCTCCATCCTGGTTCAGAACCAATATGCTGTCGCTTATGCTGTTCAGAACGTTGGAGACAATGACGGGATCGATAGACAACCTCCACCCCTCGGGTAGCGCGAAGAACCTGTCAAGGTGAGAGTCAGGAGCCATCTTTGATTACCACGCGCGGCAGGGAGGAGCGTCGTCAAGCACGCGAAGCCCTCTGAGCGCGGACCTCGGGCGCGGTGTGCGCCACGCGGCGTCCAATGACCACCGGCCTAGGGCGAAAAAAACTGCTCAGGATCATTGAGGAAATCTCTGTAGAACCTGTAATGACGCGTTTCCGCAAATCCGATCGGGCGAATCTGCGAATCGTCAAAACTAAGAATGCGTGCTCCGGGACATCCGAGCAGGATCGGAGAATGGGTTGCCACGATGTATTGACGATTCCCGTTCCGGAGTGAGCCAAGAAGGATCCTCACAAACTCCAACTGATTGACTGGAGAAAGAGCAGCCTCCGGCTCATCCAGCAGATACAGTCCGTCCAGTTGAAAACTGTACCCCCTGAAAAAATTCAGAAAAGCCTCACCGTGAGACAATACGTTGAGCGAGCCGCCCCCGAAATATTTGTCCCGCGCGGGATCATCCAGGATTATGTCGTCCAGCGACGCCGCGAAATTGAAGAATGCCTCGGCGCGAAAGTAGAATCCGTATGGACGCTGTGGTTCGAGGTTGAGCTTGATGTAATTTGCAAGCTGAGTTTCGTAAGGATTGTGGTGCACACGATGCGTTTTCGTTCCGCCCCAAGGCAGGAACCCGCCCTTTCGCGCCACCGCGTCGAGAACCGCGGATTTTCCTGACCCATTCTCGCCGACGAGGAAGGTAATCGGCGCGTCCAAGACAATCCGCGGACTGTTCTGGAGGATCTTCAGGGTGAAAGGGAAATGGTCGTGAGTGGGAAACCGCTCCCGCTCTATGTCAATCGATTGCAGATACATACGCGCCCCGCGTCGGATTCAACCGACCAACCTCATGCGCAATGACGGCCCCAAGGAAAAGCGGTCTTACTCGATCCTCAACATGTTCAAAGCTTGAAGATGCCTGTGTCCAGCAGCGCGCCGAAAACATCTTCCGCCTTGGCGAATCCCTTGAAATCCTTGCTGTATTCGGCTTCGGTCTTAAACCCGACCTCGACAAACTTGTTGATCGTGATGAAAAAGGCATACTGAATGGTGGGAGCGGTCTCACCTGACGAGTCTCGGTTCTTATCGATATGGACATTGATAATGTCTATCTGGGGCGTGTCTCCGCGTCCCTCCTCTTTTTCCTGGAGATTTAGGCGATCCTGGAGGTTCTTGGTGGCGACCCAGTCCTTTGACAGGACCAAGGCCACGTCCAAATCGTACTCCAAGTCTCCTCCCCCCACGCAGTTGTGCATGGTGGGTCTGGCGTAGAAAGTGGTGGAGAACTCGTCATAGGACGGGGGCTTTTCGTCAAGCTTGCACCCTTCCTTATCCATCGCGGAAATGGCAAAGACCGCGCAGTTCAGTTGCAGACTCAAATCCGCCAACTGGGCGGAGGCCTCATTCACTTGGCCTCGGATGTCCTCGTACTGCCGCTGGAGAGGTATTTTCTGGAGATAATCGAGGAATATGGCTATGTTGTCGGACCGGAATTCGTGCATGATGTTGTACGCCTGGGCTTTGATCCGATCGAGAGTGTCCGTTCGCCCTGCCTCTATGACAAACAGGTTGTCGCTGTAAGCCCTTGATCGTTCGATCACCTTCTGCACCAGAGCGTGCCGCTTTTTCTCTTCCGGTGAGACTTCCGTGAGCAATCGCACAGGATTCATGTAGCACTCCCGGCCCAGTAATCGCGCCGCGAGTGTGCGACGGGTCTGTTCCCAAGTGTAGAAGAGGACCGGAAAGTTGTTGTTCTCCGCAAGCCTCGAAGCAATATCCAGAGCCAACGTCGTCTTTCCCCGACGGGGCGGCCCGGCCAGACCGTAGTAGAATCCCTTCCTGATCCCGGAAAGGACATGCTCCAGTCTTTCATGGGGGTGGATAGAGAAGCCCAAGAGCGTCTTCTCCCCATCCTTCTCCTGATTGGTAAGATCCCTTATTTCAGAGATCGTCTCCCGCACGGGAAGAAGGCGCTTGTGGCTCTTCTGCTTCTGCATCTCAATCAAAGTCTGAATCGTCCGGTTACTGAAATCGAGAAAGTCGTGATCCTTGTGAGGCCCCTTGCGCATAGCGTAGCCGGCCATAAGCTGCGAGAGCTTGTACAGTTTGTCGCGGAGGCTCTGATCCTTAAGGATCTCCACATACGCCATCACCTGGTCCGCGTCGACTCCGTCGTCTTCTCGCGCAGCCCCCAGCACCCGACCGACCTCAGGTGTGAACCTCCCCTGCTTCTTCAGGTGCTCTTCTATCGTTATCCAGTCGATCACCTGGTCCGGAATGTGGCTCATCTCGGTGACGGTTTTGAAGATAATGCGGAGATTCAGGTCTCTGAACACGTCGGGTAAGAGTCCGTCACCCATAACCTGAATGAGGAGGTAGCGATCCCGCACGAGGGAATTGAGAACCTTGGCTTCAATCTCAGTGGACATGGGCAATCATTCGATAGGCTTTACCAGAATAACATCTTGATAAAAGTAACATTTCCGTAACAGACTGTCAAGATATCCATTCTGCGATCAATCGGATGTTGTGAATCTCCACTGACAGAATCTGTCCTGTGGATGCGGATCAGGTGGCGCATGGACGCATTCGACTCGTATGGAAGGATCCACTGCGTGGGCGAAGTTGACGAACTCCCCCCGATGCATCTCTTTGCATGCGTATTCCCCGAGATTTCGGTTCAGACGAGCTCTTTGAGTCGGGCATTCCGGCACCGTGACTATGACCTGGTCAGGCTCATGCGCGATTTCGTAACCCACGATCATCGTCCAAGGGAAATAGCGCAGGGCTTTCACGAACCCGTTCAAGCCCCCTTCTTCTATACCGAATCTCTTGACGATGTCCTTGGCGCCCATTCCTGCGACCCGATGCCAAACCCGTTCGTTAAAATGATTGGCCACGTCGGATCCGTATTCCTCTTCGACGAAGATATACCAGAAGGCGTCTACGAGACGATAATGCCACATCAGGAAGTCGAGATACGTCCTGAGCTCCTCCTTGCTCATCCCGTCAAAATCCATCATAGCTCCCGGACCGGCCACCGATTAGGCAATAGTGAGGAACAGCGCCCACGGCCCGCTGGGGCCCACGCGCTCCGAGTTGATAATTTCCCAATCCCCGGCGCTTGTCAATCACCCCATCTGCTAAATTGCGGGTCAAAGAAAGTGAATAGCCTCGTTGTTCTTGAGTAATCAAGAGGATAGAATCGATTTTACGAACAGCTTCCATCACCAACCAGGTGAGCGCATTGTGGCCCAAAGAGTTTTACCTTCCCGGTTACGAAGTTGAGAAGAGATTGGGAGGGAATGACGGTCATAGGCGTTCAAATAAGGAATCGGCCTCCGTGATAACAAAGCCTTATCACCCTCTCCCTTCCCCTCCCATCGAGGGAGGGGGTTCTGGAAACCCTCTCCCCTGGCGGGAGAGGGCAGGGTGAAGGGGAATGTCCATCGCCAGAGGCCAATCCTATTTTAACGCCTATGGGAATGACGGCTCTGGCCGGTTTGCCGCTTTATTAGGAATTCGCTCATCTCATGGGGCTGGCTCGGTTGATATCGGACCACGTGCGGGCCAGGTAGGCTGATCGGGGCTGGACTGATGATCAGATGATCATGGCATTGATTCTGTTGAATCCGGCTGGAGGGGAGTGTGTCGACAATTTGAGAGTGCTTGAAGGAGACCAGGGTTTTTGCCGACTGCTCAGAGAATTCGAGTCTTATGGTCGGACCGGATCAGAGCGGCGGGCGCTCAAGAGACGGTGGCGTAAAGAACGAGCCCGGACATTCCCATTTCCCACTTCAATGCGAGAGTGCTTGCAGCTTTTCCACGAGCCGGAGCAAGAAAAGCTCAGAAAACAACATGAGGCGTTTATTTCTGGGCCTGGACTCGTGCTTGAGCGGCGCAGACAGCTATTTATTCGGCTCGTTGGGGCGTGCGACGAACGAGATACTCTTTGAGGCACGAAGGAGGATGGTATGGTTGTGCGATTCGGGGTAAAGCCGAAAAACCCGGGGATTAAATCGGTGTTTGAATAGAGCCAGACCAGGCGGGGGTATACGCTAGTTCAAAGTATGCCCGAATCGGAGACCGGCGCACAAGTTTTGTGAGGATGTGGGGCCGGACATCAATACTCAGGCGCTCCACCGGCAAAGATCATTCTCCTGAGATCGTCCATCTCCGTCAACGAGCGCCATCACAAAAGCAGTCCGTGAATTTGGGCAACGCATTTTTCTTGACAGTCCGTTTGATACTGGTCTATACAGGTTTAATCTCAGAGAGGCCATTTGATACCTATATACATAGAGGCCGCACGACAATCTTGATAAGGAGACCGCGGTGGACCTACGCATTGACAAGGATAGCCCCTCACCCATTTACCAGCAAATTATCGATCAAATTAAGGCCGCCATACTTGATGGAAGCATTCAGGCCTCGGGCAAGCTTCCTTCGGAGAGGGAACTTGCCTCGCGTTTCAATATCAACCGGATGACCGTGCGGAGAGCTTTTGAAAGGCTGGCGGACAGCGGGTTTATAGTTTCCAAGAGCGGCAAGGGGGCCTTCGCGTCCCCCCCAAAATTAGATCAATCAGTGGGGCGATTGATGCGTTTTTTCAGCGACATGCGTGAAAGGGGCCTTCGCCCTGAATCCAAGGTCCTGTCTGCCAAGAAGGTCAAGCCCCACAAGGAAGTGTCCGATTTTCTCTTTAGCGGTGAAAAGGCGGATGTTCTTCGAGTTGAACGGCTCCTGACCGCCAACGGAATACCCTATGTCCACGAAGTGAAATTCCTGAATTACCGAAGGTGCCTTCAGCTTGAGGAAAGGGATTACGCAATCGAAGGCAATGATTTCAAGTACATGGATGAGTGCGTGCGATGCTGGATAACGGCCGAACTCTGCATCGGAATAGAAATTCTGTCTCCCGAGACCGTGAGCGACCTCGGATTCGGCCAATCCAGGGCGGTCTTTCTGGTTAAGAACAGGGTGAGGACCTTTCAAAACAAGCCTCTCAGTTTCACCTTCTCCCGGTACAGGTCTGATCTTTACACGTTCAAACTGTCCCTATCGAATTATCCATCGGTGAATCAATCCATAACCAATTCATGACCAATTCCCAGAGGAGAAAATATGGTTACTCAAAGTAGGATGGTTGTTCCACTTAGACCGGCGGATCGCGTCGAGATTACCTGTCTGGTTGACAATTACGCGGACCGGCTTGAGGCCGACACGGAAATTGCCAAGAGACACCCTTATTCAAGAGACGGAGAGATGTTGCCGGGCCCCGTGGCGGAACATGGATTTTCCGCGCTGATAAAGGTTTTTGGCGACGGGGAAGAGCATACGGTGCTTTTTGACACCGGCGTATCGGAGACCGCGGCCGTCCACAATATGAGGGCTTTGGAGGTGGACACCGACCGGATTGAGCAGATTGTCATCAGTCATGGTCACGTGGACCACACGGGCGGACTCCTAGCGGTTCTCAAAGAAATCAAGAAGAAACCCATTGCCGTAGTCCTGCATCCGGACGGTTTGCGAAAGAGATGGGTGCTGTTCCCCAACGGGCAAAGGGCCAGGCTTTCAACTATCGACGAAGAAACCCTGGCTAACCATGGGGCTCAGGTCGTAAAGACCGTTTCACCGTATCTCATGGGCAACGACCTGATCCTGGCCACCGGAGAGATTAGAAGACAGACGGACTTCGAAAAAGGCTTTCCCTTGTCCTATGCCGAGTCCGACGGTAAGCTGGAGCCCGACTTTGAAACCAGGGACGATCAGGCCGTCGTCGTACACATCAAGGGCAAGGGATTGGTGATCGTTTCCGGGTGCGGGCATGCCGGAATCGTCAACACAGTGCTCTACAGCAAGGAAATCACCGGTGAGGGAAATGTCCTGGGTGTCATGGGAGGGTTTCACCTTACGGGGAAACTTTTTGAACCCTTCATCGACCGGACCGTAGGGATGATCAAGGACCTAAAGCCGCGACACATCGTTCCGTGCCATTGCACGGGTTGGCGGGCGATACAGACCTTTGCGCGGGACATGTCCGAGGAATACATCCACAACGTCGTCGGGACCACCTACGCCTTCGAGAAATAGTCAGGGCCGGGGCAATGAGCCAGATCATCATATTCGGACTCCATGGTCTCACCTATGCGGGACTGCTGTTCCTCATCGCCAGCGGTCTGACCATCGTTTTCGGTATGATGCGCATACTGAACTTCGCCCATGCTTCGTTTTACATGCTGGGGGCCTATCTGTCCTATACCCTGTTCTTGATGACGGGTCAGTTTTGGGCCTGCTTGATTATCAGCCCGGCGATTCTTTTCTTCATCGGAGTCCTGGTGGAACGCGTCTTGATTCGCAAGGTCCATTCCCTGGGGCTGGTTTACGACCTTCTGCTGACCTTCGGTCTTGGCTACGTTCTCGGGGAGATCGTCAAGTGGATTTGGGGAACGATGCCCCTTTCAGTGAAGGTGCAGGGATTCTTGGCCGGTAGCCTGACCGTGCTCGGTATCACCTATCCGGTATACCGGCTCTTCATCCTCCTGGTGGCCCTGGCTATCGGCATCGGCTTGGCCCTGATCCTTTTCAGGACCACCTTGGGGATCGTCATCCGGGCCACGGTGGACGACAGTGAAATGTGCAACGCACTGGGGATAAACATCCCGATGATCTTCGGGTGCTCGACGTCAACTACATTTGTGCAGTGACGACAATTACACTTGTGCATGGTGATGGTTGATATCCAGGTCAGGTATTGTTGACCTGGGGCGGTTACCTAAACCTCCTTGGAGACTTTTTTCTCTT
>Ga0194113_10006487_pt1 | contig 14855 bp, 13 predicted proteins | sample TA2MahC200mmetaG_FD_146193 | JGI IMG/M metagenome (GOLD analysis project Ga0194113, IMG submission 146193) | Freshwater microbial communities from Lake Tanganyika, Tanzania - TA2015017 Mahale Deep Cast 200m | ecosystem: Environmental > Aquatic > Freshwater > Lake | place: Tanzania: Lake... | reverse complement strand
GCCCATCCTTTTCGAGCACGGCGGGCGGCGGCACATCGTGAGTTTGTCGGGCCAGCATGCCCTCGGCGTGGATGCCGACACGGGCAAACTTCTCTGGACCGTTCCGTGCAAGAACCGCTGGGAGGTGAACGTGTCGCCGGCCGTCTATGCCGGCGGCTGCGTCTTCATCGTTGCCCCGGACGGGCCGGACGCGCGCCTGCTGCGCCTGAAGGGCGCGGCCGGTGCGAGCGGCGGCAGCGGCGGCGTCACGGTGGAAGAGGCCTGGGCCTCGGACCTCGACACGCTTACCGGCGGCGTCGTGCTCGTTGACGGCGTGCTGTACGGCGCCGGCTACCGCAAGTTCCGCGGCTGGCGGGCGACCGATTTTACAACGGGCAAAACGCGCTACCAGGCAGGTGAGCCCGACAGCGGCTCGGCCATCTGGGCCGACGGGCGACTGTACGTCCTGAGCGAATCGGGCCCCATGTCGCTCCTTAAGCCCACGGCCGACGGCCTGGATGCGTGCGGCCGCTTCGACCTCGTCCCGCCCGCCCCGAAGAAGCGCGACGTGTGGCCCCACCCCGTCATCCTCGACGGCCGGCTGTACCTGCGCTATCACGACACGCTCTGGTGCTACGACGTGCGGGGGAAGTGACCGCCGGGGCAGGACCCCACGACGAACCCAGGCCAACCTTTCAACCGCGGCGCCGGACAACGCCCCAGCGGCGCAGAAGCCGCCCGCAGGCGGCGTCAAAATCGCCGGTGAAGTCCACCATCTGAAAACCCGGAAGCGTCCACGACAGGCTGGCGCAGTTGCACGGCCTGTGCAACACGGGGAGGATCCGGTCGGTGTAACGTTCCTCGCGCAGGGCATAGAGCAGTTCGTACTTGACCCACCTTGACCGGACGGAGCGGGGAGACAGAACCAGGAGGAACCAGTCGCATCGCGCCAGTGCCCGGCCGATCTCGTCGTGCCACTGTTGCGCCCCCGGGATGTGCTTGTCGCTGTACCAGACGCGCAGGCCGTGGCGCGACAACGCCTTCGCGAGTTTCCTCACGAAGGGGCGGTCCTCGCTGCAATGGGAGAGGAATACCTCACGCGGGCGAGAGGCTCTTCCGCGAGGCATGGCGCGTCGCCTTGGCTAGGTGCCGGACACGGCTGATGACATGCTTGGCGGCCCTGGCAGGGCTCTGGTAGAGGCGGATGGGCCTGAACTTCCGCAGGATCCAGGGAATCCGTTCGGTCGGCTTCACCTCGACCACGACCACTCGCCCCTCGTATCGGGGGGAGGTCAGCGCGAAGTCCACCTCGTGCTGCACCTGGGGCGAGCGGAGCGATTTCGGCGACAGAAAAACGATCATGGCATCGGACTGCGCCAGCGCCCGGCCGACCTCCAGCGCCCAGTTCTCGCCGGGCTGGATCTCGCGGTCCGCATCCCACACTTGAAGACCGGCCGCCGACATCTGCGCGATCAGTTCCTCGACCGCTTTCCGGTCGTCGTGTGATAGACTGAGGAACACCTTCATGCGCCGCTGCGCCTCCACGTCTCTCGCCACAAAAACCAACCACCTCACTTCATTAATAATCCGTGTCCGCCGGCGGGTCAAGATTAAATCCCATGAATAGCAACCTTGCAAAACCCACGCGCGGCGATAAACTGGCGGGTCCCGCGAGCAGGGGGGCGCCGCGGCGGCGCCCGCGTACGTGAGGAGCGCGCGTGTGAAAACCGACGAAGTCCGCAGCCGATTCCTTGAGTTTTTCGAGAAGCGCGGCCACCGCATCGTGCCTTCGGACTCGCTCATCCCGCACAACGACCCCACGCTGCTCTTCACGGGCGCCGGGATGAACCAGTTCAAGGAACAGTTCCTGGGCCTGCGGCCGCTGGGCTTCAGCCGCGCAGCAACGTGCCAGAAGTGCCTCCGCACGGGCGACCTTGAGAACGTGGGCGTCACACCCTGGCACATGACGTTCTTCGAGATGCTGGGCAACTTCTCCTTCGGCGACTACTTCAAGCGCGAGGCGTGCGAGTGGGCCTGGCAGTTCATGCTCGAAGAGATGGGCCAGAAACCCGAACGCATGCACGCGACCATCTACGAGCAGGACGACGAAACGTTCGAGATATGGAACCGCCTGGTGGGCGTCCCGGCGGAGCGCATCTGGCGGTTCGACGATAAGTCCAACTTCTGGCCCGAGTCGGCCCCAACGAAGGGCCCGAACGGGCCGTGCGGCCCGTGCACCGAGATACTCATCGACACGGGCGCGAGCACCGTGCCCGACTCCTCGCCCCGCAACGATTCCAGCCGCTTCGTGGAAGTGTGGAACCTGGTGCTCCAGCAGTTCGACCGGCAGGAGGGGGGGAAACTTGCGCCCCTGCCCTCCAAGAACATCGACACCGGCATGGGCCTGGAACGCATGGCCGCCATCATGCAAGGCGTGCCGAGCGCCCAGGACATCGACGTCATGTCGCCCCTGGTGCAGGCCGCCGCAGAGCAGGCCGGCCGCACCTACACGCCAGGCGGCGCGGGGGCCGACGACCGCCGCCTGAGGCGCATAGCCGAGCACGCCCGCAGCGTCGCCTTCTGCATCGCCGACGGGGCGCTGCCCGACCGCTACGGCCGCGGGTACGTCGTGCGGCGGCTCATCCGGCGCGCCGCACTCGATGGGCGGCAACTGGGCGTCAACGGGCCGTTCCTCTTCCTCCTCGTGCCCGTGGTCGAAAAGCACATGGCAGGGGCCTACCCTGAAGTCCGCGAGCGCCGCACGACCATCCAGAACATCCTGGAGGCCGAGGAGAAGCGGTTCGCGGCCGCCCTGGAGGACTCGCCCGGCATCCGCCTTTTTGAGGAAGCAACCGCCGAGGTCGCCGCCGCCGGCGCCAGGCGCATGCCCACCGGGCGGGTCTTTGAGTTCTACGACACCTTCGGCATCCCCCTGGAGTTCATGGAGCAGCGCTGGGAGGAAGAGGGCGTAACGTACGACCGCGAGGGATTCTCTCGCGCCCTCGACGCCCGCCGCGCACAGTCGCGGGCGGGCTCCACCATGGGCGAGGCCGCCATCGTCTTTAAGCGCGAGTTCCTCGGCGAAGACGCCCTTGACCGGCTCCGCCGCGAGAATATCAACTCCGAGTTCGTCGGCTACGAGGCCGCGGAGAGCGAGGCCGCCGTCCTGGGCATCATCGTGGATGACCAGTGGCGCGATGCGGCCGAGCCGGGCGACGAGGCGCACGTCCTGCTGGACCGCACGCCCTTCTACGCCCGCGCGGGCGGGCAGGTGGGCGACGTCGGCCGGCTGGAATCCGACGCCGCCGGCGCAGCGGTCGTCGATACGATCCTCGACCACGGCTTCATCGTCCACCTGGTGAAGGTCGAGAAGGGGCGCCTCCAGCGCCGTGCCCGCGTCCGGGCCGCCGTGGACGCCGCCACGCGCCTGGCCACGGCCCGCAATCACACGGCCACGCACGTGCTTCAGTGGGCGCTGCGCAGCGTCCTGGGCGAGCACGTGCACCAGGCGGGCAGCGAGGTGGGACCCGAGCGGTTCAGGTTCGATTTCACTCACCCGACGGCCCTCGCCCCCGAGGAGCGGCGCCGCGTGGAGACCCTGGTGAACGAGCGCATCCTGGGCGGCGCACCCGTCGAGGTCCGGTTGACCACGCTGGAGGATGCGCGGCAGCGCGGGGCGATCGCCCTGTTCGGCGAGAAGTACGGCGACCAGGTCCGCCTCGTCAGCATCGGCGGGTGGTCGATGGAACTCTGCGGCGGGACGCACATGCCGGAAATCGCCCGCATCGGCCTCTTTAAGATCATCGGCGAGGAATCGGTGGCGGCGGGCGTCAGGCGCATCACGGCCGTCACGGGCCTGGGGGCGCTGGCCTACCTGCACCAGGAAGAAGACCGCCTGGCCGACGTCTGCAAGGCCCTCAAGTGCGCCCCCGACACGCTCCTGGCGCGACTTGAGAACCTCCAGCGCGAAATCAAGGACCTGCGAGGCGAACTCGCCCAGGCCCGCAGCCTTACCAAGCGCGGCGGGGGCCTCGACGACGTCCTTGCCGCGGTCGAGACGGTCGATGGCGTTCCGTACGCCGCCGCCGAGGTCGAAGGCGCGGATGCCAACGCCCTGCGCGAGGCCTGCGATGCCGCGCGCAAGAAGCAGAAGAGCATCCTGCTGGTCCTCGCCAGCCGCGAGGGCGACAAGGTGAACCTCGTCGCCGCCGCCACGAAGGACCTCGTGGCTCGCGGCATACACGCGGGGAACCTGGTGCGCGAGATCGCCGCGGACGTGGAGGGGGGCGGGGGCGGCCGACCCGACATGGGCCAGGCCGGCGGCAAGAAGCCCGGCGGCCTGCCTGCGGCCCTTGCCCGCGTGCCCGAAGTCATCCGCAAGCAGTTGAAGAAATGACCGCCATGCTCACCCTGCGCCGGGCCGCACTTCTTGCCGCGATTCTGGCCGCCGCGGCGGCGACCGGCGAACAGGCCCCGCCGAAGGAGCCGCCCACCAACCAGACAGAACTGCGTCTGCCCTTCTCCGGCCGCTGGAAGACCGCCTGGGGCGGCGACACAAAGGAACTCAACCATCACCACGACAACCCCGCCCAGCGCTGCGCCTTCGACTTCCTCGGCGTCGGCCCCGACGGCAAGACCCGCCGCGGGGGCGGCAAGAACAACGAGGACTACTACTGCTGGGGCAGGCCCATCCTTGCCCCCGCCGACGGAACCGTTACGGAGGCCATCGACGGCGTCCGCGACAATTCGCCCGGCTCAATGAACGGATATGCGGCCGTCGGCAACGCCGTCATAATCGAGCACCGGCCGGGCGAAGTCTCGGTCCTGGCCCACCTCAGGCAGGGCTCAGTGGCCGTGAAGGCCGGACAGCGCGTCAAGGCCGGACAGACGGTCGGCCTCTGCGGCAACTCGGGCAACTCATCCGAGCCGCACCTGCATTACCATCTCCAGGATTCCCCCATCCTCCAGGCGGGCAAGGCCGTCAGGTGCCGCTTCCGGGAGGTCGCCGTGGTGACCCGGGATGGCCCCACGGAAACTCGCGCCGACTACTCGCCCGTCAAGGGCGACGTAATCGAGCCCCGCTAGCCGCGAGCTCCTGGCGACGGCAAGTGCTGAAGGCTTTTTGGTTGATTGCGCGGCGCCGGAACGATACTATCCTGCCCTTTTCCAGCCCCGGCTGGCGGGCGGCCTGCTTTCGCGCTGTTGCGGAAGGATGGCGCCCGCTTGAGTCTGCGGCCCGGCCGCGAGCGTGCCGGGCGTGCTACGGCGTCGCCCCGGCGGGCCGGGGACGCCCAGGGAGGATTCCATGCCGGTCCCCAAGAGGCGTACTTCGAAGGCGCGCAAGCGCATCCGCCGGTCGCACCATGCCCTGACGGCGGTCCGGACGGTCACGTGCAGGAAGTGCGGGCACGCCATGCTGCCGCACACCGTCTGCGGGCACTGCGGCACGTATCGTGGCCGCAGCGTCATCGAGGTGAAGGAGGAGTAACGGGTGCGGCTGGCGATCGACGCCATGGGCAGCGACTACGGGCCGCGGGAGACCGTCCGCGGCGCAGTTGCGGCGCGGGACCTCCTGGCGGACGACGAGATCATCCTCGTCGGCGACCAGGCGGTCATCGAGCGTGAACTGGCAGCCGTCGGCGCCCCGCGGGACCGCCTGCGCATCAAGCACGCCTCGCAGGTCGTGGCCATGGCCGAGCCGCCCGTCGAGGCCATCCGCCGCAAGCCCGATTCGTCGATGCGCCGGGCCACTGAACTGATTGCCCGCGGCGAGGCCGACGCCGTCGTCAGCGCAGGCAACACGGGCGCATTTGTCGCCGCCGCCCACATGATCGCCAAGCGCCTGCCCGGCATCCGCAGGCCGGGCATCAGCGTGGTGTTCCCGACGTTCTACGGGCCGGTGGTCCTGATTGACGTAGGCGCGAACGTCGACAGCCGGCCGGTGCACCTGCTCCAGTACGGCCTGATGGCCGACCTGTACGCCCGCAAGGTCATCGGCATCGAGGCCCCTCGCGTGGGCATCCTCTCGATCGGCGAAGAGAGCGAGAAAGGAAATGAACTGGCGCGCGAGGCCAGGGAACTCCTGGAGAAGGCCCCGCTCGCCTTCTGCGGCAACGCCGAGGGCCGCGACATCTTCAACGGCCGCTTCGACGTCATCGTCTGCGACGGGTTCGTCGGCAACATCGTCCTGAAGTGCGTCGAGGCCCTCGTCAGCAACATGTTCCAGGTCATCATGCAGGAGTTCAAGGCCCTCGACCCGCAGGCGGCCGCGCCCCTCGCGCCGGTCCTTAAGGAACTCAGGCGCCGCCACGACGCCGAGGAATACGGCGGGGCGCCCCTGCTGGGCGTCGACGGCGTGGTCATCATCTGCCACGGGAACTCCTCGGCCCGCGCCATCACCAACGCGCTCCGCGCCGCCGACGCATGCGCCCGCAACCAGGTCAACCGCATGATCGTCGAGGCCGTGGCGCATGCCGGCAAACCGGCAGTGGGGGCGGACTCGTGAACCGCCCCGCCAGCGCACTTGTCACGGGCACAGGCATGTACGTCCCCGAACAGGTGATGACCAACGAGGACTTCGCGCGCATCGTCGAGACCAACGACGAATGGATCGCCCAGCGCACCGGCATGAAGCAGCGCCGCATCGCCGAAAACGGCCAGGCCACAAGCGACCTGGCGCTGGAGGCGTCGCGGGCGGCCCTCGCCAGCGCCGGCGTCGCCCCACAGGAGGTGGACCTGATCATCTGCGCCACCATCACGGCCGACAACACGCTGCCCGCCACGGCCTGCTGGCTCCAGGACCGCCTCGGCGCCAGCAAGGCCGGCGCGTTCGACCTGACGGCCGCATGCTCCGGGCACATCTACGGCCTGGCCCAGGCGCGGGCGGCCGTCCTGGCCGGCCAGGCACGGACGGTCCTGGTCGTCAGCGCCGAGTGCCTTTCGCGCATCACCGACTACAGCGACCGCAACACGTGCGTCCTCTTCGGCGACGGGGCGGGCGCCGCCGTGGTCCAGGCGAGCGACCAGCCGGGCGCGGGCATCCTCTACACGACCCTCTACGCCGACGGCTCGGGCGGGGACCTGATGATCCTGCCGGCGGGCGGGTCGCGCAGGCCCCCGTCGCACGAGACGGTCGATGCGCGGCTGCACTACATGCACATCCGCGGGCGGGAGGTCTTCAAGTTCGCCGTCCTCAAGATGGAAGAACTTATTGACGAGTGCCTGAAGGCCTGCCGCCTCACCGCTGCCGGCGTCCGCCTGGTCATCCCGCACCAGGTGAACACGCGCATCATCGACGCCGCCACCGGCCGCATGGGCTTCCCCCCCGACAAGGTCTTCCTGAACATCCACAAGTACGGCAACACGGGCGGGGCGAGCGTGGCCATCGCGCACGACGAAGCGCGCCGGCAGGGACTGCTGGGCGCCGGCGACGTCGCCATCCTTATCGCCTTCGGCGGCGGACTGACCTGGGCCGGAGCGGTCATCAAGCACTGAACGTCCTGGTTAAACGCTCATGGGCAAACTCGCGTTTCTGTTCCCCGGCCAAGGCGCCCAGTTCGTCGGCATGGGCAGGGACGTGGCCGCGCGGTTCCCCGAGGCCCGTGCCGCTTACGAGCGGGCCGACCGCGTGCTGGGTTTTTCGCTCTCGGGCGTCTGTTTCGAGGGCCCGGAGGACCGCCTGACGGCAACCGACATCAGCCAGCCGGCCATCCTGGTGACCAGTCTGGCGGTCCTGGCGGCGCTTCGCGCGACGCCGGCCGGGGCCGCGCTTCGGCCGGAGGCGGCGGCGGGCCTCAGCCTGGGCGAGTACGCGGCCCTCGTGGCCGCCGGCGCACTCGGCTTTGACGACGCCGTGCGCCTCGCGCACCTGCGGGGCCGGTACATGCAGGAGGCGTGCCAGGCCCGGCCTTCCGGCATGGTGTCGCTCATCGGCGTCGATGCGGGCGCGGCCGAAAAGATTTGCGGGGCCGCCGGGCCGGCCGGTACAATCTGGCCCGCAAATTACAATTGTCCCGGACAGATCGTCGTCAGCGGCGTCGCGTCCGCCTGCGAGCGCGTCTGCGAACTCGCCGAGTCGATGGGCGCCCAGCGGGCCGTGCCGCTCGCCGTGTCCGGCGGCTTCCATTCGCCGCTCATGGCACGGGCGCGCGAGAAACTGGCGCCGGAACTTGCGCGGCAGGAGTTTCAGAAACTCAAGTTCCCCGTGGTTGCAAACGTGACGGGGGATTATTATAGTGACGCCGCCCCGCCGGCGGATCTGCTTGCCCGCCAGGTGGACGGCGCGGTCCGCTGGCAGCAGGGCATCGAGCGCCTCATCGCCGACGGGTTCGACCGCTTCTGCGAGATCGGGCCCGGGCGGGTCCTGGCCGGGCTGCTGAAGCGCATCGACCGGCGGGTCGGCCGCAGTGCCGTCAACGTCGCCTGCGCGGCCGACATCGAGGCGCTGCAAGGACAGTAAAGATGTGCAACACTCGATTTGAGGGCAAGACGGCCGTCGTCACGGGCGCGGCTCGCGGCATAGGATACCAGTGCGCCCGGCAACTGGCCGCCGGCGGCGCAACGGTCGTCCTGGTGGACGTGCTGGAGGACGCCCTGCGGCAGGCCGCCGACAAACTCCAGGCCGAGTGCGGCCGGGCCGCCCTCACCTGCGCCGCCGACGTCACCGACGAGGCGGCCGTCGAGAAACTCCTCGACGAAGCGGCCGAGAAGACCGGCCGCCTCGACATCCTCATCAACAATGCCGGCATCACCAGGGACGACCTCCTCCTCAGAATGGACGCCAGGATGTGGGACCTGGTGATGGCCGTCAATCTGAAGGGCACGTTCCTGATGACCAAGCACGCGGCCAGGCACATGCTGCGGCAGCGCTACGGCCGCATTGTCAACCTCGCGAGCGTATCCGGCCTGGTGGGCAACCCGGGGCAGGCCAACTACTCGGCCTCGAAGGCGGGGGTCGTGGGCTTTACGCGCACCGTGGCGCGGGAACTGGCGAAGCGCGGCATAACGTGCAACGCCGTGGCCCCCGGCTTCATCAAGACCGACATGACCGACGTGCTGCCCGAGAAGGCCAAGGAGATGGCCCTTGCGGCCATCCCGATGCAGCGGATGGGCACGGCCGAGGAGGTCGCCCGGGTCGTCGCCTTCCTGGCCAGCGACGAGGCCGCGTACGTCACCGGTCACGTGCTTCCCGTGGACGGCGGCATGGCCCCTTGAACGCGGAGTGCAGAATGCGGAGTGAAACAAGCCCCCGGCACTGCCGGGGGACGGCCTGCGCACTCCGCGCTGCAAAGCACAGGAGGAACAACCTTGGCAACAATTGAAGAACGCGTCATCGAGATCGTGTCGGAGCAAATGGGCGTCGACAAGACGCAGGTCGCCCGCGACACGTCGTTCGTAAACGACCTCGGCGCCGACTCCCTCGACACCGTGGAACTCGTCATGGAGTTCGAGGACGAGTTCGACATCAGCATCCCCGACCAGGATGCCGAGAAAATCCAGACCGTCGGCCAGGCCATCGACTACGTGGAGGCGCACCTGTAACCCATGAGCCGCCGCCGCGTGGTCGTCACGGGGCTGGGCCTCATCACCTCGCTCGGACTGGAGGTGGAGGCCTTCTGGAAGCGGCTGCTGGCCGGCGACTCCGGCGTCAGCCGCATCCAGGCCTTCGACGTCTCCGCTTACCCCGTCAAGATCGCCGGCGAGGTCAAGGACTTCTGCGCGGAGTCTTACCTGGGCAAGCGCGACGCCCGCCACCTGGACCGATTCGCGCAGATGGCCGTCGCCGCCGCCATGCAGGCCGTCCGCGACTCCGGACTGGACCTCAAGAACCTGCCGGACCCCTTCCGCGCAGGGGCCATCGTCGGCAGCGGCATCGGCGGCCTCATGGAGTTCGAGGAGCAGCACAAGCGGCTCCTTGAGAAAGGCCCGATGCGCGTCTCGCCCTTCATGGTCCCGAAACTCATGATCAACGCCGCCGCAGGCCAAATCAGCATCCTTTACGGCATCAAGGGCCCCAACGCCGGCGTCGCCAACGCCTGCGCAAGCGCAAATAACGCCATCGGCCAGGCGTTCTGGACCATACAGACCGACGAGGCCGACATCATGGTCGCCGGCGGCGCCGAGGCCGCCGTCACCCCCATGGGACTGGCCGGCTTCTGCTCGGCACGGGCGCTCTCGACCCGCAACGACGAGCCGGCCCGCGCATCCCGCCCGTTCGACCTGGGCCGCGACGGCTTCATCCTCTCCGAAGGCGCCGGCATCATCATCCTGGAGGAACTCCAGCACGCCCGACGCCGCGGGGCACGCATCTACGCCGAGGTCACCGGCTTCGGCATGAGCGGCGACGGCCTGCACATCGTGCAGCCCGACGCCGAAGGGCGCGGCGCAGCGGGCGCCATGCGCTCCATGCTCCAGGACGCCCATGCCGCCCCGGAGGCGGTCGATTACATCAACGCCCACGGCACGGCCACGCCCCTGGGCGACGCCGCCGAGACGAGGGCCATCAAGGCCGTCTTCGGCGACCACGCCCGGCGCCTGGCCATCTCCAGCACCAAGTCCAGCCTCGGACACCTCCTGGGCGCAAGCGGCGGCGTGGAGTTCGTCGCCACGGTCCTTGCCATACGCGACCAGGTCGCACCGCCGACCATCAACCTGGAGGAACCCGACCCGCAGTGCGACCTCGATTACGTGCCGCTCGTCCCCCGCCCGATGACCATCCGCTGCGCAGCCTCGAACTCCTTCGGCTTCGGCGGCCACAACGCCAGCCTGCTGCTCCAGGAAGTGTAGGCCGGGGCAACGCCCCGGCCAGAGAAAGGAGCACGTCGTGCAAGAGAACAGGTCCCGTCCAATCAAATCGCTTCGCCGCCGGGGGTTCCTGGCCGCTGCGATCCTGCTTGTCCCGGCCATTCTCGGGCTGGCCGGCGTGGCCGCGGCCGCAGCGCCCGCCCCCCTGCCCTGGTGGAAGGGCAACGTCCACCTGCACTCGCGCTGGAGCGACGGGGCAGACTTCCCCGAAGTCGTCGCCGCCTGGTACAAGGACCGCGGCTACCACTTCATCGCCGTCACGGACCATAACCGGCTCCAGGAAGGCGAGTACTGGTCGGCCCTGGCCAGGCAGCCGCGAGACAACGAGCGCCTGGAGCAGTACCGCAAGTGGCTCGGCGGCGCGGCCGTACAGACGCGCGAGCAGCCCGACCCCAAGACCGGCAAGCCCGTCGTGGCCGTCCGCCTGACGCCCCTGGCCGACTACCGCGCAAAGTTCGAGCAGCCCGGCCGGTTCATCATCATTCCGGGCGAGGAAATCACCGACGCCGCCGGCAAGTCGGCCGTCCACTCCGGCGCGCTCGGCCTGGCCGAGGTCATCCCGCCCCTGAAGCCCGCGACCGTCCAGGAGGCCATCCAGGGCCACATCCGCGCCGTGCGCGACCAGGCCGAACGCCTCAAGCAGCCCATGCTGGCGATCCTGAACCATCCGAACTTCCGCGCCGGCGTGCCCGTCGAAGACCTCCAGGCCGTCCCCGACCTGGAGTTCGTCGAAATCATGAACAGCCTGCCCAGCGACGTCGAGAACACCGGCGATGAGAACCTTCTGAGCCACGAGCGCATCTGGGACGCGGCCCTTGCTTGGCGGCTGTCGCAGCCGGGGTTCGGCGTGATCTACGGCCTCGCAACCGACGATTCGCACGACCTCGCCGCCCGGTCGGGCGGCGGATGGATAATGGTACGCGCAAAGAGCCTGACCCCCCAGGCGCTCTTCGCCGCCATGAAGGCCGGCGACTTCTACTCCACCACCGGCGTCCGCCTCAACGACGCCCGCCGCACACCGCGCGAACTGGCCGTCGAGGTGGACCCCGAGCCCGGCGTCACCTACACGATTCAGTTCATCGGCACGCTCGCCGGCTACGACCGCAGCCGCGAACAGGACAAGGACGAGAAGGGCAAACTCCTGCCGCCAACGAAGCGCTACAGCCCCGACATCGGTAAGGTCCTCCGCGAGGTCGCCGGCACGAAGGCCGCCTACCAGGCCGCCGGCAACGAACTGTACGTCCGGGCACGCATCGTCTCATCGAAACCGAAGAAGGACCCCGACGTGCCCGGCTTCTTCGAGACCGCATGGACGCAGCCGCTGGCGATAAGCCGCCCGGCGCCCGCGGCCAGCAATTGATGCGCCCTGTTCAGGCAGGCCCCATGTCGTTCAGGTTGGGAATCGCTTGAAGGACTGCCAGGAGCGAGGGCAGGTCCTCATCCTGCAAACTGCACCTCGGCTCTGGCCATAACCTTATCCCGGAAGTAGCGGCTCAGGTCTTCGGGCGTGCGCAGGTCAACCTTCCGGCCCCCGAAGCACACAGACAGTTCCCGCTCAATACCGGCCAGTCGGATCAAGCCCGGAACGTGCCTAGGCTCAAACTCCACCAGAACATCCACGTCGCTCTCCGGCCCGAAATCGCTCCTCAGCACGGAACCGAAAAGCGCCAGCCGCCGGATGTGGTGCTTGCGGCAGAAGGCCGCAACCTGCTCCTCATTGACGCCGATGCTCGCCATGGCCCCACCCTTCGTCGTTCCTTCGCGCCCGACCTGATTATATCTCTTCCCCAACGTTAGGCAACTCCCCCTTGGGCAAAGCGTCCACTGACACGCCGGACGCGTTCCCCGACAACCGCCCTATTGCTTCGCCCGCCGCTCGGCCGGCAGCCGGTACGCGCTCAGGAAGTACAGCGCCAGCAGCACGTCGATGTGCACGAGTTCCGGGTCCTTCACGCGCCCCATGCCACGGCGGGCCTCCTGCATGAACCAGAACCCCACGCCCAGCCGCACGTCGCGGGCCAGGGCGTACTCCAGCGCCACGTCGTCCGGGCATCCGCGGTCGATGGCCGCCTCCACCAGTTGCCGCGCCAGAACGTACAGCCCCTCCAGGGCCTCCGGGTAATCGTGGCTCTCCATGAGGCGCCGGATGCGGGGGAGTTCGCCCTGGAGGCCCTCCACGCGCTTCCGCACGCGGCTCCGGGGCGGCAGCCCGCCGGCGAACGCACGTATCACCCGCCGCACGCCTCGCAGCAGCCGCCCCAGCCGCGCGCCGGGCTGCGCCGCCTCGCTCGTCAGGTACCGGTAGAACTCGCCGGGCCTGCCCAGGATATTGCCCATGGCGATGGCCAGTTGCCGACGCAGGACCGGGTTGGCCGTCTCGTGCAGCCGCGGAAAGATCTCCCAGGCGGCCTCCAGAACGCCCAGACGCGAGATGGCCTCGGCCCCTGCCGCCACGACGCGGTCCGTCCGCTTCTCCTCCAGCAACCGCAGCAGGTGACGGATCGACTGCCGGCCCCCTATGTCGCCCAGCGCACGGGCGCACGCATCCTGCACCTCGGGCGAGCCGTCGTTCAAGCACTCCGTCAGCGCCGGGATCGCCCGCGGGTCGCCGATGTCGCCCAGCGCCAGCGCCGCATCGGAGCGGATCGTCGAGACCGGGTCGCGCAGCCGGTGGACGAGGGCATCGACCGCCTCGGCCGACCCGATGCGGCCCAGGGCCCGCGCGGCCTCTTCGCGCACCGGCGCGTCGGCATCGTCCAGCCGGACGATCAGGTCGCCCACCGTCAGGCCGTCGGAGGCGTCCTCGATGCTCCGCAGGCGGCGGACCGTCTTGGCGGGGGGGCGCGGCTTCTCGAACGCCGCCAACGCACGCGCGCAGGCGTCCTGCACCTCCGGCAGCGGGCACGAGAGACTCTCGACCAGCGCCGGCACGGCACGCGGGTCGCCGATCTGCCCCAGCGCCGTCGCCGCGTCCGGCCGCACCGTCGACTGCGGGTCCCGCAGCCGCGCTACAAGCGCGTCCACCGCCTCCGCGTCGGGCGAGCCGATGCGGCCCAGGGCGCGGGCCGCCTCCTCCCGCACCTCAGGGTCGGGGTCGTCCAGACGCTGAATCATCTCGTCCACGGCCAGGTGGCTGCTCGCGCCGTCCATGCTCCGCAGGGCACGCACCGTCTTGTCGGAACTCGGGTGCGCCCCGATGACGCTCAGGTTCAGGAACGTCCGGAAGACGCCGGGCGTGAAAATCCGCGTCACGACGAAGCCCACCGGCTTCTCGCTGCCCTCCCGAATACGCATCAGCACCAGCACGCTGGCCGCCGAAAGAACGAACGACACCAGCGCCACCACGTGGAAACCGCCGATGGCGAACCCCTCCCACAGTTCATACTGGAACCCGCCCAGCATGTCGCCCAGTTTGCCGCCCAGGAACGACCCACCCGCCGCTATCACCCCCACCATGGCCATGTGCCACGAGAGGTACGCGTTGCGGTTCCGCTGCGGCGTCAGCGTGAGCATCAACTGGCCCGAACCATCCCAGAAGCCGGGACCCAGCAGGCCGCCGATTATGCCGGTCACGAGGAGAATGAACGGGTAATTGTGCTCCGTCATGAAGAAGCACCCCATCCACATCGGCAGCGGATGCAGGGCGCCCAGGAGCACGGCCGGCTTGCGCCCGAAGCGGTCCATGACGATGCCCCACGCCGTCCCCGTGGCCACCATCGTCACCTGGATGACGGCGGCGTTGATGCCCAGCCACGTCATCGGCGCTCCGATGCCCCCGTGCGATTTGTCGGCGGTGATGTAAGGCGCAACGAACGGCCCCAGGACGCTCGTCGAGAAGCACCACGCCCCGATTGCCAGCGAGAACGAGACGAAGTTGCGGCTGCGCAGCGGCTCGGTGAACTCGCGCCACCCGATGCGAGCGCTTGCGCGGCGGGTCTCCGTACCCGCCGCGCGTTGCGCGTCGGCCTGCCGCGGCTCAGGAATGAACCCGTGGAACACGATGTCCAGGATGCCGGCCAGGCCCCCCACCGCGAACACCGCCGCATAAACGTAAAAAATGTTCACCACCCTGA
>Ga0194113_10006485_pt1 | contig 14856 bp, 11 predicted proteins | sample TA2MahC200mmetaG_FD_146193 | JGI IMG/M metagenome (GOLD analysis project Ga0194113, IMG submission 146193) | Freshwater microbial communities from Lake Tanganyika, Tanzania - TA2015017 Mahale Deep Cast 200m | ecosystem: Environmental > Aquatic > Freshwater > Lake | place: Tanzania: Lake... | reverse complement strand
CGCCCATCCGGCGCAGGTCTTCATGGGCGACACCGGGAGCCTCTCCCTGGGCGGGGCGCTGGGCATGGTCGCCGTGCTGATCAAGCGCGAGCTGCTGCTGGTCATCGTCGGCGGTCTCTTCGTGGCCGAGGTGCTCTCGGTCGTGGCGCAGGTCGTCGCCTACAAGTTCTGGGGGCGGCGGGTGCTGCGCATGGCCCCGCTGCACCACCACTTCGAACTGGGCCAGATGCCCGAGACGAAGGTGGTGATCCGCTTCTGGATCATCTCGATCCTGCTCGCGCTGCTGACGCTGTCGACGATCAAGCTGCAATAGGGGGCGGGGCGATGACCAGGGATGGGCGCGGGGAGGCCGCCGGGCCGGTGCGACGCGCCTGCGTGCTGGGCCTCGGCCGCTCCGGGACGGCCGCGGCGGAGATGCTGCTGGCCGAGGGGGTCCGCGTGCGCGGGCTCGATCTCGCTCCCGACCCGGGTCTGGCCGCGCGCTGGCGCCAGCTGGCGGGAGAGCGGGCCGAGCTCATCGCCGGCCCGCATCCCTCCCGGGCGCTGGAGGGCTGCGACCTGCTCGTGCGCAGCCCCGGCGTGCCGGGGGACGCGCCGATCCTGGCCGAGGCGCGGAGCCGCGGGATCGCGGTCGTCTCCGAGATCGAACTCGCCGCCGCGCGCGCGCGGGGCCCCCTGCTGGCGATCACCGGCACGAACGGCAAGTCGACGACGACCGCCTGGACCGCCCACATCCTGAGGCGCGCGGGGTGCCGGGCGATCGCCTGCGGCAACATCGGCCATGCCCTCTCCCGGGCGGTGATGGAGGAGGCGCCGGGCAAGGTCCTCGTCGTCGAGGTCTCGAGCTTCCAGCTCGAGGACAGCCCGGGGTTCCATCCCGCCGCCGCGGCGATCCTCAACATCACGCCCGATCACCTCGACCGGCACGGCAGCCTCGAGGCCTACACGCGGGCCAAGTGGGCGATCGCGCGCAACCTGGAGGAGACGGACCTCCTGGCGCTCGGCCCCGGCGTCGGGGCGGCGGAGGGAGCGGCCGCCGAGCTCGTGCGCTTCGGCCTGCAGGATCCCGGAGGCCCCGGGGCGGTCTTCGTCCGCGAGGGCAGGATCCTCTGGCGCGAGCGGGGCAGGGAGCGGGATCTCCTGCCCGCGGCGGAGCTGGCTCTGCCGGGGCCCCACAACCGGCTCAACGCCATGGCCGCCTTCGCCCTGGCCCGTACCCGGGTCGGCGATCCCGAGGCCCTGCGCGCGGGGCTGCGCGACTTCGAGGGCCTGGCGCACCGTCTCGAGGTCGTGGCCGAGAGAGGCGGAGTGCGCTGGATCAACGACTCGAAGGCGACCAACGTCGACTCGCTGCGAGTGGCGCTGGAGAGCTTCTCCGCGCCGATCGTCCTGATCGCCGGGGGCCGGGACAAGGCGAGCCCGTTCGAGGCGCTCGGGCCGCTGGTGGCGGAGCGCGTGGCCTGCCTGATCGCCATCGGCGAGGCGGCGGAGCGGATCCGCCGGGCCTGGCCGGGAGCGCCCGCCGAGACGGCGGCCGATCTGGCCGACGCCGTGGCGCGCGCCGCCAGAAGGGCGCGGCCCGGGGAGGTCGTCCTGCTCAGCCCGGGCTGCGCGAGCTTCGACATGTTCCGCAACTACGAGGAGCGCGGCGATCGATTCCGGGAGCTGGTTCTCGCCCGGGCAGGCGAGGACCGCAGGGAGGTCTAGGATGGGCCTTTTCCGCTGGGCGGGGATGGGCGCGGCGGCGGGGCCGATGGACCGCTGGCTGCTGGCCGCCGTGCTGCTGCTCGCGCTGTGGGGCCTGCTGATGGTCTACTCGAGCAGCAGCGCGATGGGCATCGTCTCCCACGGGGGCAACGACCTCTTCTACCTCGAGAACCAACTCGCCAAGGGCATCCTCGGCGTCGCCCTGATGCTCGGCCTCAGCCGGATCGACGCGCAGCACTACGCCCGGCGCGTCCCCTGGATCTTCTGGGGCCTGGGGCTGGCCGCCCTGTTGCTGCTTCTCATTCCGCAGGGCCCCGGCGTCGAGGTGCGCGGGACCCGCCGTTGGCTCTCGATCGGCGGCGTGCTGGTCCAACCGGCCGAGTTCGCCCGCGTGGCCATGATCGTCTGCCTGGCCGCCGCGGTGGCCACCCGGCGCGGCGAGCTGCGCACCTGGCGCGGCCTCGCCCTGCCGCTCGGGATCGTCTTCGCCACCGCCGGGCTGATCGCCGTGCAGCCTCACCTCAGCATGGCGGCCCTGACCGCCCTGAGCGGCCTCCTGCTCCTCTTCCTGGCCGGCGGGCGGCCCTGGAAGCTGGGCCTGGCCGGGGGGGGAGCGGCCCTGCTGGCCTTCCTGGTCAAGCGCGGCTACCAGGGGACGCGCATCGACATCTTCCTCGAGGGACTGCGCGGCGACCCGACCTACCAGGTCCACCAGTCGATCCTCGGCATCGGCTCTGGCGGCCTGACCGGGATGGGGCTGGGCCGGGGGATGCAGAAGCACTTCTTCCTGCCCGACCCGCACACCGACTTCATCCTCAGCATCGTCGGCGAGGAACTCGGCCTGCTCGGCCTGCTGCTGCTCTCGAGCCTGACCGCGCTCATCATCCTGCGCATCTTCGTCATCGGCCGCCGCTCCGGCGTCGTCTTCGGCGAGCTCGTCGCCTACGGCGTGGGGCTGCAGTTCCTCCTCGCGTTCCTGCTGCACACCGCCGTCTGCGTCGGCTGGGCCCCGACGACCGGAGTGCCCTACCCGTTGATGTCCTTCGGCGGCAGCGCGCTGCTGGCCAGCCTGACGGCGATCGGCATCGTGCTAGCCGTGTCGCGCCGCTCCCCTGGCGTGCGCCGGCCGAGCTACATGGGACGGCTGCTGATGGATGAGCCGACCCTGGGAAGGAGTCGTTCGTGAGGATCCTGATCACGGGAGGCGGCACCGGCGGGCACGTCTTTCCGGCCGTCGCCGTCGCCGACGCCCTGCGTCGAGCCGAGCCGGAGGTGGAACTGCTCTTCATCGGCGGCGCGGGCGGCTTCGAGGCGCGCGCCGCCGTCCAGGCGGGGATCCCCTTTCGGGCCATCCCCGCCCGCGGCCTCCTGGGCAGCCGCTGGCTGAGCCGGCCGGCGATCCTCTGGACCACGCTGCGGGGGATTCTCGCCTCGCTGTCGATCATGCGCCGCTTCCAGCCCGACGTCCTCTTCGCCACGGGCGGCTACGTCTCCGGCGCGGTGGCCGTGGCCGGCTGGCTGCTCCGGCGCCCGCTCGTGCTGCACGAGCAGAACAGCATCCCCGGGCTGACCAACCGGCTGCTCTCGCGCATCGCCCGCGAGGTGCACCTGAACACGCCCGCGGCGCGCGTCCACTTCCCGCGGCGCGATCATCTCCGGCTGAGCGGCAATCCGATCCGCCGCACGGTCCTCCAGGGCGAGGCGGCCCGCGGCGAGCAGCTCTTCCGCCTGGAGCGGGGTCGCCGGACGGTGCTGGTCCTCGGCGGCAGCCAGGGGGCGCGCTCGATCAACCGCGCCGCCGTGGGGGCCATCGAGCGGCTCGCCGGGAGGCGCGACCTGCAGTTCCTGTTGCAGACGGGGCCCCGCGATCAGCGCTGGGCGCAGCAGCAGCTGCGCGGCGTCGATCTGCCGGTCGCCGTACGCGCCTTCATCGACGAGATGGGGGACGCCTACAGCGTGGCCGATCTCGTCGTCGCCCGGGCCGGGGCGATGACGCTGGCCGAGATCACCGCCCGCGGCAAGGCCGCGATCCTGATTCCCTTCCCCTACGCCACGCACAACCACCAGGAGAGCAACGCGCGCTGGCTGGTCGAGGCGGGCGCGGCGGTGATGATCCTGGATCGCGCGCTCGACGGCGAGACGCTGGCGGCCCAGATCGCGAAGTTGATTGACACGCCCCGAAAACTGCGCGAAATGTCGCATCACGCGCTGCGGCTCGCGCGCCCGAGCGCCGCGGAGAAGATCGCCGCAGCGCTCCTGCGCGCCGTGCCGGGGAGCGCGGCCCAGGAGCCGGCGGGCGAGAGGGGCAGCTCGGGCCGGGAGGGTCGCCCGGCGCCGGCCGAAGGGGAGGCGCGGGGTCGGCCGAGGCGATCCCCGGGCGCCGCGAAGAACCACCGATGATCCAGGGAACGGTACGCCGGACGCACTTCGTCGGCATCGGCGGGACGGGCATGTGCGGCCTGGCCGAGATCCTCCTGACGCTGCGCTACGAGGTCAGCGGCTCCGACCTGACCGTGACGACCGACGCCGTGGAGCGGCTCGAGCGGCTCGGCGCGCGGGTCTTCGCCGGGCACGCGGCCGAGCATGTGCGCGGGCGCGACCTGATCGTCGTCTCCTCGGCGATCCGCGAGGACAATCCCGAGTACCGCGAGGCGCGGCGGCTCGGGATCCCGATCCTCAAGCGGGGCCAGATGCTGGCCGAGATCATGCGTCTCAAGTACGGGATCGCCGTCTCCGGGGCGCACGGCAAGACGACGACCACCTCGCTCATCGGCCACCTGCTGGCGGGCGCCGGGCTCGACCCGACCGTCGTCGTCGGGGGGCGGGTGCGCTCGCTCGGCTCGAACGCGAGACTCGGCACGGGCGACATCTTCGTCGCCGAGGCCGACGAGAGCGACGGCTCCTTCCTCGAGATCCTCCCCACGCTCGCCGTGGTGACCAATGTCGACCGGGAGCACCTCGACCACTACGGCGATCTGGAGGCGATCCGCCAGGCCTTCCTGCGCTTCATGCGCGGCGTCCCCTTCTACGGGGCGGCGATCGTCTGCGGCGACGATCCGCAGCTGCTCGGGCTGCTGCCCGATGTGAACCGGCCGATCCTGACCTACGGAGCGGGGGTGGACTGCCGCGTGCGCGCCGAGGGGATCGTGCCGCAGGCGCGAGGCTCCCGCTTCCGGGTCCTCGCCGAGGGGCGGGACCTGGGCGAGTTCAGCGTCCCGGTGCCGGGGCGCCACAATGTCCAGAACGCCCTGGCCGCCCTGTCCGTGGGTCTGTTCCTGGGCATCCCGGCCGATCGGCTGCGCCGCGACCTGGCCACCTTCGAGGGCGTGGGGCGGCGCTTCGAGATGCGCGGGGAGGAGGGGGGCGTCACCCACATCGACGACTACGCCCATCACCCGACCGAGATCGCCGCCGTCCTGGGCGCGGCCCGCGAGGTCTTCGGGGACCGGCGCCTGGTCGTGCTCTTCCAGCCCCATCGCTACACGCGCACGGCGGCGCTCGGGGAGGAGTTCGCCCGCGCCTTCCGGGACGCCGACCTGCTGGCGCTGACCGAGATCTACCCGGCCGGGGAGAGGCCGATTCCGGGGGTCAGCGCGGAGGCGCTCGCCGGGCCGATCGAACGGGAGAGCGGCGTCGCGGTGCGCTACGCGGCGGGCGCCGGCGACGCGACCGCGCTGCTGCCGGATTGGCTGCGGCCCGGGGATGTCCTGATCACGCTCGGAGCGGGTTCGGTCTGGCAGTGGGGCGACGCGATCCTGGCCGAGATTCGCCGCCGCCAGGGCGCGAGCGCGGCGGCGAGGACCGGCGAGGGCCTGCGGGGATGAGTGCCCGGGATGAGAGGTCTCGAGGCGGTCGGGGTGCGCGCTGGGCGGCGGCGCTGCTGCTTCTGGCCGCCGTCGGCGCCGCCGTCGCGGCCGCCGCCCTCCCCCGCCGCCTCCACGCCGGAGCGCCGATCGAGACGCTCGAGATCCGCATCGCCGGCCCCGGCCACTTGGATGTCCAGGAGGTGCGCCGCGCTCTCGGCGTGCCGCCGGGCACGCCCATCGGCGCCGTCGATCCCGACTCGGCATGCCGTCGGCTGCGCCTGGCTCTGCCGCGCGTCGTCGAGGCGAGGTGGCGGGAGGGGTGGTTCGAGCGGCCCGCCCTGGAGGTCGTCGAGCGCAACCCCGTCTGCATGATCGCCGGCCCGGAGGGCCGGGTGCTGGAGGCGGCCGAGGATGGCATCCTGCTGGCCCCGCGAGGCGAGGCGCTGGCCGACCTGCCCCTCCTGACCTGGGCCCCCGGCGCCCAGGCGGCGCTCTGCACCGCGGGCGCGCTGCTCGATCTGCCCGGCGCCCCCGATCTGCTCGGCCTGCTGGCCCGACTGCGGGGCGGTCATCCGTCGCTGTGGGCCGACCTCTCCGAGGCGCGCCTCCATCCCGACGGCGGCTACGAGCTGTTCTGGAGCGACCAGCCGACCGTGACCCGGGGACGGGGAGCGCTGTCGGCGGCGCGGCTGCAGGCCTGGTCGGCGGTCCTGGCCGACCTGCGCGAGCGGGACGAGCGAGACGCCGTCATTGACTTGCGCTTCAAAGATCGGATCATTGTGAGTCTTCCGGAGTCGGAGAGGCCGCCCCGGCAGGCGCGCGGCGTCGTGCCGCCGCCCGGAGCGGCACCCGCCGGGCCGCGACCGGCCAGCGCCGCGGGCGCGCCGGCGGAGAGCCAGAGGGGCTGAACGAAGGAGGCCGCAGCGATGCCGTCAGCGCAGATCGCCACAGGCCTCGACGTCGGTTCGACCAAGGTCGTCGCGCTGATCGCCGAGGTGACCGAGCATGGCGAGTTGCGCGTCCTCGGCATCGGCGAGAGCCCATCCTCCGGACTGCGCCAGGGGAATCTCGTCCATCTCGAGGCGACCGCCGAGGCGGTCCGCACGGCGCTGGCGCGGGCGGAGAAGATGGCCGACCTCTCCGTGCGCGACGTGACCGTCGGCATCGCCGGGGATCACCTGCGGTCGATCAACAGCCGCGGCGTGATCGCCGTCTCGGGCCGCGACAACGAAGTGACCCCCGACGATCTGCGGCGCGTGGTGGAGGCGGCGCGCGCACTGGCGATCCCCTCGTCGCGCGCGGTCCTGCATGTGATCCCGCAGGAGTTCCTGGTCGACGACCAGTCGGGCATCAAGGACCCGGTCGGCATGGCCGGCGTGCGGCTCGAGGCGGAGGTGCACATCATCACCGCCTCGGCCACCGCGGTGCGCAATCTCGAGCGCAGCATCGAGAAGGCCGGCTACCGCGCCGCGCAGGTCATCGCCGTGCCGCTGGCCAGCGCCTGGGCCGTCCTCGAGGAGGATGAGCGGCGTCTGGGCGTGATCCTCCTCGACGTCGGCGCGGGGACGACCGATCTGGCCGTCTACTTCGACGGCAGCGTGCACCACACGGCGGTGATCAGCATGGGCGGGGCGCAGATCACCAACGACATCGCCATCGGCCTGCGCACGCCGCTGGAAGCGGCCGAGCGGATCAAGATCGAGTATGGCTGCGCGCTGTCGTCGCTCGTCGAGCGCGACGCGGCGTTGGAGATCCCCGGCGTCGGGGGGCGCGCCCCGCGCGCGATTCGCCTGAATGTGCTCGCCGCGATCATCGAGCCGCGGGTCGAAGAGATCCTCACCCAGGCGCGCACCGAGGTCGGGCGGCTGCAGGGGCACGACTTCCTCGCCGCCGGCATCGTCGTCACCGGCGGGACGGCGGGGCTGCGCGGCATGGTCGAGGCGGCCGAGCGCGTTTTCGAGATGCCGGCGCGCGCCGGATTGCCGCGGGGCGTGAGCGGGCTAGCGCAAGCGGCGCACGATCCGCGGTACGCCACGGCCCTCGGGCTGGCCATGGCCGCGGCGCCGCGGCGCCGGCGCTTCGCTGGCGAGACGGCGGGGGTGCCGCAGGGTTCGCGATTGCGGGAGTGGCTGCGCGCGCGGGTGCCCTTCCTGGGCTAGGCTCGTTGCGCCGGGTGGAGACGGCGGAGGCCGTCGCGGAAAGGAGCAGGGATGCTGATCGACGTCAGCGAGACGAGGCGGTCTCCGGCGGTCCTGAAGGTCATCGGCCTGGGCGGCGGGGGGGGCAACGCGGTCAACCGGATGCTGGCCAGCGAGATCCGCGGCGTCGAGTTCCTCGTCGCCAACACCGACGTCCAGGCCCTCGAGGGCTCGCTGTGCGCGAACCGCGTTCCGATCGGCGAGGCGGTCACCCACGGCCTCGGGTCGGGGGGGAACCCCGACCTCGGCCGCGCGGCGGCGGAGGAGGACCTCGAGCGGCTGCGCGAGTGCCTGCGCGGCGCCGACATGGTCTTCATCGCCGCGGGCATGGGGGGCGGGACGGGCACCGGGGCGAGCCCGATCGTCGCCCAGGCGGCGCGCGAGCTCGGCGCGCTGACCGTCGGCATCGTCACCAAGCCGTTCGGCTTCGAGGGGCGCCTGCGCATGCGCCAGGCGGAGGCGGGTATCGAGGAGCTGCGCCAGGCGGTCGACACGCTGATCGTCATCCCCAACCAGCGGCTGCTGCACGTGGTCGACAAGGCGACCCCGCTCAACGACGCCCTGCGCGTGGCCGACGACGTGCTGACGCACGCGACCAAGGGCATCTCCGAGATCATCACCGTGCGCGGACTGATCAATGTCGACTTCGCCGACGTGCGCAGCATCATGGCGGGCATGGGCAACGCGCTGATGGGCATGGGGTTCGGGCGCGGCCCCGACCGCGCGCGCCAGGCGGCCGACATGGCCATCTGCAGCCCGCTGCTCGAGGACATCTCGATCGCCGGGGCGCAGGGGATCCTGGTCAACTTCACCGGCGGCGAGGACCTGACGCTGGCCGAGGTGGACGAGGCGGCGACGCTGATCCTGGACGCCGCCGGCCCGGACGCCAACGTGATCATCGGCGCGGTGCTGGATCCGAGCCTGAGCGACGAGATCCGGGTGACGCTGATCGCCACCGGATTCGGCGAGCGCGCGCGCGGCGCGGCGCGGCCCGCCGAGCCGCAGCGCGAGCCCTACCGGCTCGGCGCCGAGGAGGCGCGCCCGCCGATTCCGCTGGCCGGCGCCGCGATGGTTGCCGGGGAGCGCAGGGTCGTGGGCGCGGGGTCCGAGCCGGCGGCGGAGCCGCTGGCGGCGGGCGCGGCGATCCTGCGTTCCGCGTCCGCCGGGTTCACCTCCCGGCCATCGGGCGCCGAACTCGGAGACGGCGTGCTGGGCCCGGCGCGGCCGATCCGGCGGGAGATGGAGCCGGTCGCCGGTCCGGCGCCGGCGGCGACCGCTCCGCAGCCGATGCCCCTCCCGCAGCGCGCGCAGCCCGTCCAGGAGGGGCCGCGCATGGAGGTCTTCACCTCGACGGTCACCCCCGCGGCGGTGGAGGAGGAGGCGCAGGCGCCCGCGGAGGGCGAGCCGGCCGCCGAGAGCATCGTGCCGCTCGTCTGGAGGCAGAACGCCCGCAACGGCCCCTGGGCCCCCAAGGCGAGCCGCTGGCAGCGCGCCCTGCGCCGCGAGCACGGCGACGTCCCCTCCTTCATTCGCCGACGGCAGAGGGATTGAGGGGGGCGAGCGTGCGCGTCGCGCTCGGCTTCGCGAATCGCGCCGAGCTGGCGCTCTCCAACCTCGGCTTCCGGATCACCGAGGCGCTCCTGGCCGCTCGCCCCGGCGTGCGCCTGGAGCGCCTCTTCCTTCCCGCTGGGCGCGCCCCCCTCGCCGGAGCACGGATCCGCACGACGCCCTCGGGGCTCAAGCTCCCCAGCCTCGACCTCCTGCTCTGGAGCCTCTCCTTCGAGGGCGACGCGCCGCACCTGCCCGCGCTGATGGCGGCGGGCGGGCTGCCGGCGCTGGCCGAGGAGCGCGACGAGGGCCATCCGCTGGTCGTCGCCGGCGGCGCCGCCGTGATGATCAACCCGGAGCCGCTGGCCGCCTTCTGCGACCTCTTCCTCGTGGGCGAGGCCGAGGCGCTGCTGGAGGCGTTCCTCGACCGCTGGCAGGCGCTGCGCGGCGAGCGGAGAGCCGCCGCGATCGCCGCGCTCGCGGAACTGCCCGGGGCGGTCGCCCCGCTGCTGCGCCGCCACCGGGTCTGGGCCCTCCCCGAGGGAGGAGATCGAGGGCGGGGGGGCTCGCCGGACGCCGCCGGCGCCCCTCGCCCCGCCGGGAGCGGGGCGGCCGGCACAGGCATCGGCTTCTCCCTGCGCGGGGGGGACGAGGTGAGCCTGCGCCGAGGCCCCGGGCGCTTCGACCCCTGGCCGGAGGCAGCAGCCGGCAGCGCCGTCGAGACCGTCAAGTGGACGCAGGCGGCGGGAGAGGTCAGCCGGGCGCGCTTGGCGGCGGACGGCGCCTTCCCGGGAGCGCTCCTGCTGGAACTGGGGCGCGGCTGCCCCCGCCGCTGCCGCTTCTGCGCGGCGACGAGGATCTACGCTCCGCTCAGGCGTCGCCCGGCCGGCCTGGTTGCCCGCGTCGCGAGGGAGGAGTCGCTGCCGGGCGAGACGGTCGGTCTGCTCTCGCTGTCGGCGGGCGATCACCCGGGGCTGGGGGCGCTGACGCAGGAGCTCTGCGCCGCGGGGAGGCGGGTGAGCATCTCGAGCCTGCCGGCGACCTTCGACGACGAGGCGGCCCTGCGCGCCCTCCTCGACAGCGGCACGACCACGCTGACGATCGCGCCGGAGACGGGCAGCGACCGGCTGCGGGCGCTGGCCGGCAAGCCGATGGAGAACGAGGCGATCCTGCGCGGCGTCGAGCGGCTGGGCATGGCCGGGCTGGCGCAGCTGCGCGCCTACTTCATGATCGGCCTGCCCTTCGAGGAGGAGGAGGATCTGCGCGCGCTGACGCTCCTGCTGGCGCGGATGCGCGCGCTGCTGCCGGCCTCGACCCGCCTCTCGGCGACCGTCAACGCCTTCTCGCCCAAGCCGCGGACCCCCTTCCAGTGGGCCGGGATGGCTCCGGCGCACTATCTCGAGGATGCCTCCCGCCGACTGCTGAAGGATGCGCCCAGAGGCGTCACGGTGCGCGTGAAGAGCCCGCGAGAGGCGCGGCGGCATGCGCTGCTGGCGCGGGGGGATGTCCGTTGGGGGGCGCGGCTGGCGGCCATGGCGGGGGAGTGGCGCGCGGTCGCCAGGGTGCTGCGCGCCGAGGGCCTGCGCGCCGAGGCGCTGACCGGCGCGGCCGATCCGGGGACGCCGCTGCCCTGGGGCTATCTCGTCAGCCCGAGGGAGGCGATCCTGCTGCGCGAGGAGTGGGAGCGGGCGCGGGCCGAGGCGGGCAGAGGGGAGCCGGGGACGCCCGGGGGGCGAGCCTCTCCCTAGGCGGTAGGCTCGGCCTGCGGCTTCATCCGCGCGTTCTTCTCGATCGTGCCCTTCTTGATGCAGCTCGTGCAGACGCGGATGCGCTGGGGCTTGCCGTCGACGATGGCGCGCACGCGCTGCAGGTTGGGCTTCCAAACCCGCTTGCTGACATTGTGGGCATGGCTCACGCGGTTGCCGCGCTGGAGCCCCTTGCCGCAGATCTCGCACTTCATGGACATGGGTCCGTCTCCTTGGCCCCCGGAGGGCCGTTCGCATCCAAAGACCGGCCATGATATCCTTCGACGGCGACCGGGTCAAGGGGTACAACGGCCAGGGCGGAAGGGGGATGGCCGGACCTCGGCGACCCCTCGAACCGCGGGCGGGAGCCCTCCGGCCCGGCCGGGGGGGCGGTTCGGGCGCGCCCGTCACGGAGACGATCCCGAGCGGAGGCGTCAGTCAGCGCCGATGATCGACCCTGCGGACTCGCTGCGGTACCTGAAGGGCGCCGGTCCCGCGCGCGCCCGGCTCCTCGAGCGACTGGAGCTGCGTACGCTCGGAGACCTGCTCGAGCACTACCCGCGGGCCTACCTCGACCGCACGCGCTTGACCCCGCTGGGGCAGCTGCAGCCGGGTGGGGACTACACCGCCGCGGGGATGGTGAGCAGCGTCGCCGAGCACCGATCCCGCGGCGGGCGGTCGAGCCTCCACGCGCTGCTCGACGACGGCACCGGGCGCGTCGAGTGCGTCTGGTTCAACCAGCCCTACCTGCGGGAGCGCCTGCGCCGGGGCACGCGCGTTCTGCTGTCCGGCCGAGTCGAGGTGTTCCAGACGCTGCGCTTCGTCAATCCGGAGTTCGAGGTGGTCGCCGGGCCGGGCGGGGGAGAAGGCGCCGGCGCGGAGGCCGCGGAGGCGGCGGAGGCAGCGGAGACGGCGGAGGCGGCGGCGTTCTCGGCCCCGGGCATCGTGCCCGTCTATCCGCTCACCGCCGGCATCACCCAGCGCGTGCTGCGGCGCCTGGTGCGCCAGGCGCTCGCGGACTGCGCCCCTGCGCTGGCCGAGTTCCTCCCGGCCGACATCCTCTCCCGACAGCGCCTGCCCGCGTGGGGCTCCGCGGTCCGGGGCATCCACTTCCCCGACTCGCAGGAGGACTGCCAGGAGGCGCGCCGGAGGATCGCCTTCCAGGAACTCTTCGACCTCCAACTCCTGCTCGCCTGCAGCCGGAGCGTCTGGGAGCGGCCGCAGACGGCGCGCCCGCTGGCGTCCGCGGGGCGGCTGCTGGCGGCCCTCGAGCGCGGTCTTCCCTTTCGCCTCACCGGCGCGCAGCATCGGGCGATCGCCCGGCTGCGCGAGGACCTCGCCCGCGACCGGCCCATGCACCGGCTGCTCGAGGGCGACGTGGGCAGCGGCAAGACGCTCGTCGCGCTGGCCGCGGCTCTCTGCGCGGTGGAGGCTGGGGCCCAGGTCGCCGTCATGGCGCCGACCGAGATCCTGGCCGCCCAGCACGCGGCCACCTTCGCCCGCCACGCCGAGGCGCTGGGCGTGCGCACCGCCCTCCTGACCGGCGGGCTCTCCTGCGCGCGGGCGCGGGAGGTGCGCGAGCAGGTCGCCCGGGGAGACGTGCAGATCCTCCTCGGCACGCAGGCCCTGATCCAGGAGACCGTCGCCTTCGCCTCTCTCGGCTTCGTCGTCATCGACGAGCAGCACCGCTTCGGCGTGCTCCAGCGCGCGCGCCTGCTCGGCAAGGGAAGCTCTCCGCACGCGCTGTGGATGAGCGCGACGCCGATCCCGAGGACGCTGGCGCTGACCCTCTTCGGCGACCTCGACATCTCGCTCCTGGACGAGAAGCCCCCCGGAAGGCGGCCGCCGCGCACGCACGTCGTCCCGCGGCGGCGCTACGCGGAGATGCTCGACTACATCGCTCGCGAACTAGACGCGGGCGGGCAGTCCTACTTCGTCTGTCCCGCCATCGAGGCCTCCGAGACGCTGGACCTGCGGGCGGCGGAGGAGCTCTTCGCCCGCCTGCAGGGCGACTCGCCGCTGTGCCGCTTCCGGGGCGCGCTGCTGCACGGCCGGCTGCGCGCCGAGGAGAAGTCGCGGGCCATGGAGGGATTCGCCCAGGGCGAGACGGCCTTCCTCGTCGCCACGACCGTCGTCGAAGTCGGGATGGACGTGCCCAACGCCAACCTGATGGTCATCGAGCACCCGGAGCGCTACGGCCTCTCCCAGCTCCACCAGCTGCGGGGCCGGGTCGGGCGCGGGCGCCAGCCGGCGCACGTCTTCCTGATCGAGCCGGCCGCCGCCGGCCCGGAGGCGAGGGCGAGGATCGAGGCCCTCGTGCGCGAGGAGGATGGCTTGCGCATCGCCGAGGAGGACCTGCGCCAGCGCGGACCGGGGGACTTCTTCGGCGTGCGCCAGAGCGGTCTGCCCCCTTTCAAGGTGGCCGATCCCGTGGGACGGCCCGAGCTGCTCGAGGCGGCCCGCGACGAGGCCTTCGCTCTCGTCGGGCGCGAGGGCGTCTCCGGCTTGCGATCGACCGCGCTGTGGCGCAGACTGATGCTGCGCTTCGGCGACAGCCTCGACCTCTACGGCATCGGCTGAGAGCTCCCCCCTTCCCCCGGCGTCGCCCCGGGAGTCGGGCGGTGCTGCCCCCAGGGCGCGCGGGCGGCGGAAGGAGCGGCGGCATGGAGCGACTGACGCAGCGCTGCCCGCAGTGCGGGGGGGTCCAGGAGGCCGACGGGGGGCGGATTCCCCGCTACGGGGCGCGCCTGCGCTGCGCGGAGTGCGGCGGCTGGCTGCCTCTGCTGTTCCCGGTGTCGGGGGAGGAGCCCGGCGATCCCGCCGAGCTGCAGGCAGGAGGTATCGCCCGGACGCCGGCGCCCGCCGGCGAGAGGCCGCCTGCCGCCGGCGCGGCCCCGCCGCGAGAGGAGGCGCGCGAGGCGATCAGTGCCTGGCTGGAGGAGATCGGCCGCGCCGAGGGACGCCCTCTCACCGCGGCGTTGCTGTTGCGCGACTACGGGGGCGAGTTGGTCCGTCTCTTCGACCGCTGGCGGGAGGGCCATTCCGGCCGGCCCGCCGAGGAGGCGTTCCGCGAGGAGCTCTTCGCCGCGCTGGCCCCCCGGCGGCCGAGGGGAGAGGGGTGAGGGCGGCCCCTTTGGCCTTGACGGAGGCGGCGGGCGCTCCCTAGCTTTGCGATCGATCCCCCCTCGGGGCCTTTCCCGGTCCGGTTGTGAACCGACGAGCCATGTCGAATCAGGAGCTACAGGAGTCCATCACCGTCCTCGAGAGGCAGCTGGCCGAGGCCGGGGCGGATCGGGAGCTGACGCTGGAGCTGGCCGACGCCTACCGGCTGGCGGGGCGTCCGGCCGACGCCGCGCGGCTGCTGGCCCGCAGGCTGGCCGAAGGCGGCCCCGACTGGGACCTCTGTCGCGCCTGCGTCGAGTGCCATCGCGACGCGGGGCACATGGAGGAGGCCGTCGAGGTCCTCAACCGGGGCGCGGCCCACTACCGGGACCGGGCCGACTTCTGGATCGTCCGCGGCATGATGCTCGAGCTGATGGGCGAGTGGTCGGCGGCGCTGCGCGAGCACGATCTGGCGCAGCGGATGGCGCCGCACATGGCCGAGGCGCACTACCGCCGGGGCATCGCGCTGCTGCAGCTCGAGCGCGCCGCCGAGGCGATCGAGGCCTTCCAGCGCGCGCTCAAGCTGAAGCCCCGTCTCGCCGCCGCGCAGGTCGGGATCGGGATCGCCCGGGAGCTCCTGGGCGACGCCTATCAGGCCGTCGTCGAGTTCGAGAAGGCGCTGCAGCTCGACCCGCAGTGCGCCGACGCGCACATCAACCTGGGGGCCCTCTACGGCGAGCTGGGCCGGGC
>Ga0194113_10006475_pt1 | contig 14863 bp, 12 predicted proteins | sample TA2MahC200mmetaG_FD_146193 | JGI IMG/M metagenome (GOLD analysis project Ga0194113, IMG submission 146193) | Freshwater microbial communities from Lake Tanganyika, Tanzania - TA2015017 Mahale Deep Cast 200m | ecosystem: Environmental > Aquatic > Freshwater > Lake | place: Tanzania: Lake... | reverse complement strand
CTGCTTACCGATAACCTGCAACTTGCTGAGAAAGCCCGGTCCCTCCGCAATCTTTGCTTCCTTCCTGAGCGGCGTTTCTATCACGAGGAACTGGGATTTAACTTCCGCATGACTAACCTGCAAGCGGCGTTAGGACTGGCCCAGTTGGAACGGATGGACGAAATTGTCGCCCGCAAGCGCTGGATGGGTCAAGAGTATACACGTCGATTGAAGGACATCGAAGGTCTGGAACTGCCGGTAGAGGAACCCTGGGCTCGCAATATTTACTGGATGTATGGGGTCGTCCTCTGCAAAGAGAGGGACATGCATGCCCGTCAGTTCGCGCAAAAGCTGAGGGCGCACGGCGTGGACACCCGACCCTTCTTCCTGGGGATGCACGAGCAACCAGTGTTCCACAAGCGTGGCCTGTTTCTCGATGAGCACTATCCTGTAGCGGAACGTATTGCCCATCGGGGACTGTACCTCCCCTCGGGTATAACACTGACTGAGGCGCAGTTGATTAAAGTATGCGATGCCGTACGGGAGGTCCTTTCATGATCGGGGTCTTTGGCTCTCTCTACGCTGCCGTCTACGACACACTTCAGTACGAGGATAATGCTCTCCCTTTAGTGCGCTACAATGAGGTTAGCACATCCCAATGATAGATCGTTGCCCGCTAATCTCGATTGTGATCCCCTCCCTCAATTAGGCGCAGTTCATTGAGGAGACAATCTTGAGTGTGAAAGGGCAGGATTATCCTAACCTTGAGCACATCGTAATAGATGGTGGCTCGACTTACAGGTTTGGTCCGGGTGAAGACCAAGGTTGGGTTGAGGAATCTGGCTTGCAATTTGGATCGATATTATGTGTTGGTGGGGACATGAGGGACCCGGGTATATCCACTGGGCAAAATGACCCAGTAGGATCGCTAAAAGGCGGTCAAGAGGGGACTTCAAATGGGTTTTAATAAGATGAATAATCGATTTTTCTGTTTAACATTTCTGAAAAATTGACCCAACACATTTCTAACTCTCAAAATTCATATTTTTTCGGGTTGCCTTAAAAGATAGTTTGATGAGAAAAAAGGATAATTTAAAAATCTTTATACATTAAACTGCTTATAGAGAAACGATTTCAATAATGATAATTTCTATGTTAGATCCATAAAATCCCTATAAGCAAAATATATAAAAGGAGATATCAAATGAATTTTACTATCGGGTTTGAAATGGAGGACAAGGAAAAGCTGTATAATTATTGGGATAGGATTATTGAAACCCAACAATGGTCGGAAGGTTACTTCACAAAGTCCTTTGAAGAGAAATGGTCCGAATATGTGGGGTTATCATCAGTTGCTTTTTCAAGTTGGGGGGGTGCAGCTCTGGCAGCCTTAGAGTTCTTTAACGTAAATAATAGGGTTGTTCTATGCCCTTCAAACACCTTCATGGCTACACCTTTGAGCGTAATCAAAGCAGGTGGAAAAGTTGAATTCGTGGATTGCAATAGAAATGACTTATGTATGTCTTTTGAAGATTTGAAATTAAAGGTTGACCAATATGACCCTGCAGCAGTTTGGCTTGTTCATATTGGTGGACATATAAGTTTTGAGGTTTTAGCGATTGCTGACTATTGCAAAAGGCGAAATATTATCCTGCTTGAAGATTGTGCCCATGCTCATGGTGCATCGTGGAATGGGAAGAAAGCTGGAAGTTGGGGTGATGTCGGGATTTATTCATTCTACGCGACAAAAACCATTTCCACTGGTGAGGGTGGTATGCTTTCGACACGGAATGGAGATATCGTCGAATTTGCTAGGAAATATCGAAATTACGGGAAATTCGATTATATCGTTCAGGGATTGAATTATAGAATGAATGAATTTACAGCAGCTATTGGCTGTGTACAAACAGATCGAATGAATGATATTGTGGGCTGGAAAAACGAATATGCGGAAAAGCATTTTAACTCGAAGTTTCCCAACAGAGTAACGTTTCCCCCGGGGATGGTCTCAGGATATTACAAATTCATCGTTTTTGATCCGATTGAAAAGTCAACGGGAAAGGTGTACGATCAGCCCTGCCACCTTATAATGGGAAAAAAAGGTGGATTCCCGAATACTGATTGGGTAACTAGGAACCACTGGTGCGTGCCTTTGTACTACAAAGGTGATCAACTTTAATAACCCTCATAGGAAATGTCTAACCGTAATTCCAATATAAAGAAATATTATGAAGAATGGTGGGAGAACCCTAATGACCCTAGAGACTTTATTTTTAATAAGCTCAACAAAATAGTTGACAAGAGATTACCAAAAGGGCAAGGGAAAAGAGTCTTAGATGTCGGTTCAGGGAAAGGGAAAATTGTTTCATTTCTTGTCAAAAAAGGATATCGGGTGACAGCCGTTGAACTAAATGAGAACTTTGTTAAAGACCTTACGCAGAGATTCCAGACAATCGAGATCTTAGAAGGGGACTTTAACTTAATTTCAATAGACAATTCTTTTGATGATGTTACTGCGATCGAATTTGTTCAAAACCTGGATCGGGAAGTGTTAAAAAGGTTTTTGGTTAAAGTTGCAACAATAAGTAATCATCTGAGAATGAATATCTCAAACAGGTTTTCTCTACATGGTTTCTGGACTGTTTTCCGCGGATTTCAATTACCTTTTGTTTTCACCTATACCCCCAGAGAGATTGAACAGATGCTCAGAACTGTTGGGTTTCATATAACATATAAAAAAGGTATTGGATTAATTACACCGATAACGTTATTTTCAGGGTTTAGATGGAAGATAATTCCCATATGGTTTGCAAAAATTATAAATAGCATTGGTGACAGGATTTTTCCGAGATTCTGCCATCTATACTACATTGAAGCAGAAAAAATAAACAAGGAGGCATGAATTGATGAAAATAGCAGTTATTGGAGGGAGTGGGTTTATAGGGTCTCATGTGGTTGATAAGCTACTGGAAGCAGGGCATGAAATTACCGTCTATGACATTATGTCCCCCCAAAAGGATGTCAAGCATATCCACATTGATATTCTGGATTTTCATAGGTCTGTTATATCTTTGGCAGGTAATTATGACATTTTTTACGCCCTTGCGGCAATGGCAAATGTGAATGATATCCATAAAAACCCCTTAGAGAATGCGATGGTCAATTTTCAGGGGTTGGTCAATATTTTGGAGGCTGTAAGGCGATATGGAGGAAGGATAATTTTTGCGAGCACTGTATGGGTTTATATGCTTGCAAATAATGAAATGGTTAATGAAGATACGCCTTTATTGGGGCAGAATGTTAACCATCCCTACACCGCTTCAAAGTTCGCAGCTGAATTATATATCCAGAGTTACAACAAGTTGTATAATACTGAATTTACAATCCTTCGCTATGGGATCCCTTATGGACCTCGGGGCCGGGTTGGCACGGTGATCACGAATTTTATTTCCTCTGCTTTAAAGCGTGACCCTATTAAAATTGACGGTGATGGAATGCAATACAGAAATTTCATCTATGTTGAAGATTTGGCAAAAGGGAACGTAGCAGCCCTCCAAGAAAATGCTAAGAATCAAATATTTAATTTGGATGGAATGAGACCGGTTACTGTAAAAGAAGTAGCAGAAACGGTTTGTAATTTTATTCCTGGATCAAAGATAGAATATCGAAATATAAGGCTTGGTGATTTCAAAGGTAGAATTGCATCAAATGAAAAAGCTTTGAAAATGTTGGGGTGGCAACCAACAGTTGATTTTAAAGAAGGTGTTAAAAAATACATAGATTGGTACAGAAATTTTAATTTATAATTTTTTGTTTAACCAATGTTTCCAACAGTCTCTATAATAACACCATCATATAATCAAGCAGATTATTTAGAAGAAACAATACTAAGCGTAATTGGCCAAAATTATCCAAGACTTGAACATATTGTAATTGATGGAGGCTCTACTGATAGAAGCCCTGATATTTTAAAATCGTATGAATCTTTTTACAATCTTTTCTGGAACTCCGAGCGCGATAATGGTCAGTCTGCTGCCATAAATAAAGGACTGAGAATGGCACATGGTGATATTATAGGTTGGCTCAATTCAGATGATACATATATGCCGGATGCGATATCGAAGGCAATTAGTCATTTATTAAATAATTCAGATTGTGGATGGGTCTATGGTGATGGGTATTGGATTAATGAAACTGGTAAAATCTTAGGCATATACAAGTCCAAACCGTTTAACCTGAGAGATCTTATTGTTAAAGGACAATATATGGTTCAACCAAGTGTTTTTTTTAGGCGCGATTTATTGTATTCTGTAGGCTATATAGATGAAAATCTTCACTATGCACTTGATACTGATTTTTTTATTCGATTAGGGTTAGTTAGCAGAGCCACGTATCTTCCATCAGTTATAGCTACTCGTCGTATACACCAAAAAGCTAAAACAAGCGGGAATTCTTTAAATTTTTCATATGAGCATTTATTGGCCCTTGAAAAACTGTTTAAAATGCCAGGACTAACTCCGGAAATTGCTGCTCTTAAGAAATCTGCTTTTAGTAATACATATTTCGCCGCTGGATCCCGCTTTTTAATAATTTCCAATTACGCAAAATCTCGTGAATATTTTTTAAAAAGCCTTTTCTCAGACCCCAATGTTTGTTCAATTGAAAAGATTAAAGCACTTATCTGTATTTTTGAAGCCATTATGGGGGTAAATTGGTATATTCCAGGGCAACGACGATTATTTGATATACAAAAAGATTCTTTAAATGGATTAAATTATGTCAGGTGGGTAAATAAAGAAGGTAAACCAACTTTTGACATTCAGTAGTTAAGAAACTGATGATTTCATTTATTGTAATTGGAAGGAATGAGGGTAATAAAATAAACAAGTGTATTTCAAGTATATTTGATGCAATAAAGGAAAATAAAATAACTGATTACGAAATAATTTATGTGGATTCTAATTCAACAGATAACAGCATTATGAATGCCTTGCAGTATGATAATATAATAGTTTTTAAGATTACAGGATATTATAACGCAGCAATAGCTCGTAATATTGGGTATTTAGAATCTTCAGGGGAATACCTTTTATTTATGGATGGTGATATGGAGCTATTTTCTACTTTTATTCCAGTAATATTTGACGATAGCTTTAAATTGAAATATGATTTTGTATCCGGAGATATTATTAACTGTTATTACGATTATAATGGTAAATATATTAGAAATGCGTTTTACTATAATAACAAGAAATTGACAAAGGACTATTATACAACTACTACTGGGGGAATATTTGCTATTAAAAGAAATATTTGGCTACTTGTAAATGGAATGACACCTAAATACCGTCGAAGTCAAGACCTCGATTTTGGTTTACGATTATCAAGGAAACGTATATTTCTCCTTAGGAAACATGAGTTAGTCGTAAGGCATAATACTATAAGCTATTTTAACAATACAAGAATGTTGCATCTATTAATAAATGGAGATTTATTATACAGAGGTATTTTGTATAGGGATCACATCCTAAACAGTCATATGTATCCAATATTATTCAGAAGTGATTACACTTTACTTATTCTTTGTTTTATAATATTTTTTTCAACAATTACAGGTTATTTTGGACTATTTTTAATATATCTATTTTCTATTTTTGGGAGATCATTTCCCCAAAGTGGGGAAAATATTTTTACTGGTATTATGAAGAGGATTTTATTCAACCTTGTTAAAGATATTCAGGTCCTCTTTTCTATCTTATTTTTCTTTCCTAAAAAGAATTACCAATTAAATTATATTAGGATTAAATAACATTTAATTTTCTAATTTCAATATTCATTTAATAGTTATATTATGTATTATAGCCATGAACCTATCCTTAAATACATAATCCTTATAGTATTACCGGTAATAATATACTATTTATTTATATTTAGAGGTAAAGTTTTTGTTGTTTATTTGATACTATCAATATCTTTTACTGCCGGTAGCTTAGATATATTGTTAAATATTAGTACGAGCCAGATATTACAATTACCGGAATTGCTTATTTGGTCCCTTGCGGGCTTTATTCTTATCGGATCGCCAAATAGGAAAATACCCTATTCGCCCTATTTAGCAGGATTTTTATTAACTTGTTTAATATCTTATTTGATTAATAATGTAAGTATTATACAATTACTGCTATTTACAAGAAAATACTTATTGGTTGTAGCAATTATTATAATTTTCGAGAATTTATATTTAACTACTTATACAGCTAAACACCTTCTTAAATTCATAATATTTCTATTTATATCACAAATATTTGTTAACATTGCTCGATATCCGATAGTTGGAATAGCGGAACTATATATAGGCTCTATATCAGTAGAAGGTGGAAGTATCACAGCAATCTTTTCACTTATAGGAATCTCTTTTGCTTTTAGTGCTTATATTATCGAAAGGAAAGTAAAGTATATATTATTAATATTTGGATTTTTCATATTTTCATTAATTGGGGATAAAAGAGCCCAAATAATAATATCGCCATTAATTATGTTAATTCAATATTTCCATTTTATTAATATTGAAAGTAAAAAAATATATCATTTAGTGCAAATAATACCGATTATTATTTTAAGTAGTATCATAGTTTATATAGGGGTAATTACAATTCCTACACTTAATCCAGAAAACAAAATTTATGGTAGTTTCGATATAAATTATTTAATAAACTTTATAGATGATTATTTATTTCCAGCATATCCAATTAAGAATATTCAACAGGGTAGAGGAGAAGCGCCAATAGCGGTATATAATTTATTAACTCAAAGGGGCTGGCTATACTTTTTTTTTGGTTTAGGCCCTGGAGATATAATTTCCTCTGTATTCACTATTCCTAGCAGGATAATAGGAGGTGAAGATTTTATTGCTGGGATTAAATATGGAATTGGTTATGGAACTCGTACTGGTTTACTTTTTACAGTAATGCAAGTCGGCGTAGTTGGTTTAATATTTTATTTAGGTATATTTTTTAGAATAATTCAAAATGTTTATAAAATCTATTTTAACATTAATCCAAGTATTAATAAAAATAGAAATATTATTTTAATAGGATTAATCGGGGCTTTATGGATTTTTGTTTTTGATTTCTTATTTTATTCTAAAGTCTTTATTTACTCAATGCCTATAATGGTTTCTATTTTATTTGCTTATAAATATTTGACATTGAGTCCAAGTTATGAATCTGGTTTTAAATATGGCGTGTTCAATACTTCAAGATAGAAAAATATATTCATCTAAGAATTATTAAACATATTGTATTGACCAATGAAAATAGTTATTTTGGCAAGCTGTTTGGGTTCATTAGGCAATCATGATTATAGACTATTGAAAGGTCTTATTGAAAGAAATAATAGTGTTTTCTTAGTATCATTTCATCCTGAGAATCCATCAGATGATATTAAGAAAATAAATGGGGCAAAGATTTATCATGACCCCCCTAAGAAATTAGTATTTATCCAAAGAGTGTTTTATTTCAACAGGATTAAAAGATTAAAAGAATTATTAAATTATTTGAAACCTGATGTGTTGATAAGTATTAATACCTGGAATAATAGCATGCTTGGAGCATTATCGGGGTTTCGACCTCATATCGCAATTCCGCATGGGTCTGATATACTTATCGCTCCACATAAATGGCTATTTATCAAATACTTGAATTATATAGCACTTAAAAAGGCAGATTTAATTGCCGCCGATTGCATTGCAGTAAAGAATGAAATATGTAGTCGATATAATATTAAAGAAAAGAAGATTATGATATTTACATGGGGAATTGAAACTGATATTTTTAGACCGAGTTCTAAAACAAGAGAAATAAAAGACAATCTCGGATGGTCAAATAATCAAATTATTATAATGAATAGACATTTTGAAAATATATATGGTATTTTGGACTTCATTGATTCACTGCCTTATGTTATAAATCATTTACCTGATGTTCGCATATTTCTTGTAGGAGATGGGAGGCTTAAAGAAAGAATAAAGCAAAAAATTAAAGATTATAAGCTTTCTGATTTTATATATATGCCAGGAAAAATACCTCGCACAGAAATGGTAAGTTATTTAAATAATGCCGATCTTTATGTTTCATCTTCTTATAGTGACGGATCGTCTGTATCGCTGCTGGAGGCTATGAGTTGTGGTTTGCCTGTTGTATGTACAAATGTGCCTTCAAATTTAGAATGGATAACGCCGGGCAGAAACGGACTAGTAGTAGAGAGGGGAAACCCAATTCAATTGTCCGATGCGATAGTTAGTTTACTGAAAAGACCGGATCTAAGAAGAGAAATGTCTATTGAGAACAGGGATGTTGTAGTTAAGAGAGGTGATTGGGAAATAAATATTAAGAGGTTGGAGACCGCTTGCCTAGGTGCTATTCAAAGGCAAAGGCCTGAGGGGCATTGTTACTAATCAGTCCATAACACCCCGTGCCCGAAGTGAGTGCATTCTCGAGCCTTGAAAACAAGATACAGTTTAAGTTTTTACTCTTTGTATGAACAAATACGTTAAGCACTACGGTTCGTGTCTTGCTAATTGTACGGACGCTCACTCTCTGACGAGGGTAGTAGTGGACAAGATGAAGACATTTTGGGCCGGATCTCGGAAAAAGCAACGGACCTCCGTATAGCGGCCATAAAAGTTACACTCTGATGTGAAGTAAATTGAAGTCACTTGCGCAGAAGCTCAGAGACGGGACCATGAAAGTTCTGGAAGTTCCCGAACCAGGGGTGAGTTGTGGGATGATTTTAGTGCGTAGTCATTATTCGCTGATCAGCGCAGGAACGGAGAGCAGCACGGTATCAGCGGCGCGGAAGGGGCTCATTGGCAAGATCCGAGAGCGTCCCGAACAGGCTAAACAAGTTCTGGATGTTTTGGTACAGCAAGGGCCGGTTCAGGCCTATCGGACTGTCATGAAGAAGCTGGATGCGTGGTCACCTCTTGGATATAGCTCTTCAGGAAAGGTTATTGAAGTTGGATCGGGTGTTAGGGGATTTGCTGTCGGAAACCTGTCAGCCTGCGCTGGAACGGGGTATGCTAACCATGCGGAGATCATATCTTCGCCCATGAATCTCTGTGTGAAATTACCTGACAACGCGGATCTCAAACTGGCATCGTATAATACCTTAGGTGCAATTGCACTTCAGGGTGTGCGGCAAGCAGACCTCAGGATTGGAGAGACGTGCGCAGTGATAGGGCTTGGGTTAGTCGGACAATTAGCGTGTCTACTGCTGAGGGCAAGCGGTGTGAGGGTGGTCGGTATCGACATTGACCCATTTGCAGTCTTGATGGCAAAGGAGCACTGCGCTGACGAGACTTTCCTTAGAAGTGATCTGGGAATTTTGGATGGAATCCTGGCATTTACAGCTGGACTGGGGGCTGATGCCGTTGTCATTACAGCCGGAACAACAAGTCTTGATCCCATCAACTTAGCAGGCGAGATTGTTCGAAAAAAGGGAAGAATAGTAGTAGTCGGAAATGTGCCGACAGGATTTGATCGGGAACCTTATTACCACAAAGAACTTGAACTCCGCATGTCATGTTCTTACGGACCTGGTCGTTATGACACCGATTATGAAGAAAAAGGGATCAACTATCCCGTTGCCTATGTCCGGTGGACTGAAAAACGCAATATGGAGGCCTTCCAGGAACTGGTTCATTCTGGAAAGATAAATATTGATTATTTGACGACTCATGTATTCAAGTTAGAAGATGCGCCTTCTGCATATGACATGATATTGGAACGAAAAGAACCATTTCTCGGAATCCTCATCGAATACGACACCTCAAAGGAAGATTTAAGGAAGAAGATTTTTATTTCGCCTATCGCCTCTAACCTAACGCTGAACGCAATAAACATTGCGTTCGTAGGCGCCGGCTCTTATGCTCAGAGCTATCTCTTGCCCAATATCCTGAAGGATAGTGGCATTATCATGAAGGGGGTTCTAACATCCTCTGGTACCACATCAAGGACTGTTGCCGAAAAATACAAATTTGAGTTCTGTACGTCTAACGAAAACGACATTTTTGATAATTCTGGAATAAATACTGTTTTTATTGCCACACGTCACAATACCCATGCCGACTATGTGATAAAGGCTCTAAAGGCAGGCAAAAATGTCTTCGTCGAAAAACCCCTCTGCCTCAACGAAGAACAGTTGAAAGAAATTGTCAGTGTTTATAACCAGATAAACCAGAGAGACCTAACAAACCAGAAAAACCAAATACTGATGGTAGGTTTTAACCGTAGATTCTCTTCTTTAACGGAGATTCTTAAGCAGAAGATAGGTAGCGGGCCAATGTCTATGATTTACCGGATTAATGCTGGGGTAATTCCAAAAGATTCCTGGATACAGGATAAAGACATCGGCGGTGGAAGGATTATTGGTGAGATCTGCCATTTTGTGGATTTTTTGACCTATATTAATGAATCTTTACCAATGCATGTATTTGCTACAGCCTTACCACAACCAGATAACAAACAGGACACTCTGAATATAAACCTTGAATTTCAGAATGGCTCCATAGGAACCATCTCCTACTTTTCAAATGGGTCAAAAAGCCTTAACAAAGAGTACATCGAAATCTACACATCTGGGACCACTGCCGTTCTGAAAGATTTCAAACACCTAATAATTTATGGAGGCAAAAGAGATTTTAGCAAAAAGCTATTTGTCCAGGATAAGGGACAAAAGAAAATGATACACGCCTTCCTTGGTACCATAAAGGCAGGCCAGGTCCCCCCGATCCCCTTCGAAGAAATCCACGCTGTTACACTTACCACCTTCAAGATTCTTGAGTCCCTTCAAACAAGGACTGTTGTGAAAATCACTGGCTAATGAATATTCGCCCACAACTTGAATCCCTGCGGCAATTCATCGAAAGGGAGATTTTAAAAGGTTATGACCCCTACGATGCACTAAATAGTCCGATGCTCAGGGCACTTTCTTTTGGGCAGAAGGCTGCGAGAATAGCTTTTATACAATTCCTAAAAAGACTTCCTGTTAATCCCCGGCCATTGCTGGGGATTAAAAAAGATTACAATCCAAAGGGCTTAGGCCTTTTTCTGTGGGGGTATGTAAAGTTATTCAAGATTGAAAGAAAGCCGGAATATCTGGAAAAGATCGACGAGTTCCTGAATTTACTCGCCAAAACTATAAGTCGGAATTACACCGGAAACGGCTGGGGCTATAATTTCGATTGGCAATCACGTGCTTTCTATATTCCAAAATACACACCTACCGTCGTCAATTCATCTTTTATTGGTCATGCCCTACTTGATGCTTATGAATATACGGGTAACGAAAAAGCATTTAAGATGGCTGACCCTATAAAAGATTTCATTCTGAATGACCTAAATAGGATAGGGGAGGATGGAGCCCTGTGTTTCAGCTATACCCCGCTTGACCATTATTTTGTCCACAATGCAAATCTTCTTGGTTCTTCATTGCTTATCAGGCTTTATGGTTTTTCGAAGGAGGCCAAACTGAAAGAGACTGCTCTTTCCAGCCTAACCTATTCCATGAGGCATCAGAGGGAGGATGGTTCATGGTATTATGCCGAGAAAGAAAGCGCTCACTGGATTGATTCTTTCCATACAGCGTTCAATTTGCAAGCAATCAAGTACTTTCTCGACCTTGGTTTTGCTGAGGTTTACCGGGGGCAGTTCGAGAAGGGAGTGCGGTTCTATGCCCAGAATTTTTTTCTTGAAGACGGCACGCCAAAATATTACCCCAACCGTATTTACCCAATCGACATACACGCTCCAACACAGGCAATCGTCTTTTTCTCGAAGATGGGCGGTCCCTATAAAGCATTGACAGACAAAATCCTTGAGTGGATGCTCCAAAATATGCAAGACAAAAATGGAGGTTTTTTTTACTTTCAGAAACATCGGTTTTACACAAACAAAATCCCCTATATGCGTTGGGGCCAGGCCTGGGCTTTCCACGCTTTAACTGAGTACTATAACTCTATGTTTCAGAATTGAGTTGTTATCATTTTAAGTGAAGTGAATTTCAAGTGATGAATAGCGAATCATATCCTCAAAAGGTTTGGATTGACGGTTGCTTCATTAGCAAAATATCCAAAGAAGAACTGCTCTCTTCAATAAAGTCATGGATAATTAGTAAACAAAAGGGTAGGTATATCACCTCAATAAATGTGAGCAAGTTGATGATGATGCAAAATGATAAGAAACTTGCTGATTGCGTTTTTAATAGCTCTATCAACATCGCAGACGGATTTCCGATCTTCGTCGCGACCCAACTCCTGGGGAATCCCGTGCCGGAACGTATAACAGGGATTGAATTAATGGAAGAACTTTTGAAGCTTGCCGCGGAAAGCCACTTCTCAGTCTATTTTCTGGGGTCGAAAATAGACATTCTTAGAAAAGTTATTGATAAGTGCTTGAAAGAGTACCCTTTTCTAAAGGTTGTCGGGTGTCATCATGGATACTACCTTAAAGATGACGAAGATTCGTTAGTTAAAGAGATAGCCTGTTTAAATCCTGATATTTTACTTGTCGCTTTGGGATTGCCTCAAAAAGAGTATTTTATTTATGACCATATTAAAAATTTGGACTTATCGTTGATTTTGCCGGTAGGAGGAGGATTTGATGTTTACTCCGGCATGAAAAAGAGAGCTCCTCAATGGGTCCAAAAGATGGGCATCGAATGGTTATGGAGATCTATCTATGACCGTTCAAGAGGGAAACTGATTTTTAGAAACTTCATACCCTTTTTCACTATCATGGTAAAAGAAATAATGAGACAGAGAATTTTGAAAGGAAACAGGTCATGTTCACCCTAGGCATACACGATGGCCACACTGCTACCGCTTGTTTAATGAAAGATGGCAGCATTTTAGCCTGTATTTCTGAAGAGCGGCTTAATCGAATTAAAGAATGGGGTGGATTTCCTGAAGATGCGATCCTTGAGTGCTTAAGGTTTTCTAAAATCAACCCCTCTGAAATTGATGGGGTTGGGATGGTTGGGCTGATCGAACCCACCTTGCCTCAAAACTATAACCAACCTTCACTCCTGAAAAAAATGTTTGGCATCGGGACATATGTCCTGCCTGATTCTTTTCTTCAATCGGACCTATGGCTGAAGGGTGCCAAAAAGGTTGGAAGTTTTTTCCGTAATAAGAAAGAGATTAAGGGAAGGTTACAAAAACTCGGGATTAAAGTGGAGCCAACCTTTTACGAACACCATTTCTTGCATGCCGTGACCGCGCATTTCTGTTCCTGGTTTGGAACAGAAAAGAATTTGGTGATCACCTGCGATGGTTCAGGGGATGCTGTTTGTGCTTCGGTGAATATTGGAGAGGGAAAGAAGATAAAGAGGGTCGCCGAGATATCCACTTATAATTCGATCGGTGAATTTTATACAAAAATTACTCAATACCTTGGCATGAAGCCCATGTCTCATGAGTACAAGGTGATGGGACTTGCTCCCTATGCCAAAGAAGAACATTCTAAGAAAACGCTGGAGCTGTTCGATCAATTTTTTAGGGTCGAGAATGAGTCCCCTCTCATTTTTAGAAATACCTCCGGTTATTGGAAATGGCAGTATATTGATGTCTTTCGGGAGAAACTTTTTGGGCACCGGTTTGACAACATCGCCAGAGCGGCTCAAATTTTAGTTGAAAAGATCCTCGTCGCTTGGATTCTGAACTGTATCAGACAAACTTCGATTAAAACCCTTGCTCTCAGCGGTGGCGTTTTCATGAATGTGAAAGCAAATCATCTCATTCTAAATTTACCCGAAGTGGAAAGACTGTTTATTTTCCCGAGTTGCGGTGACGAATCATTGCCCATCGGAGCTGCGATCGCAAAAGGTTTGGAATTAGGAAATGATACCATTGAGCCTTTAGGGCCGATTTACTTTGGGCAAGATTTTTCAGAAGAGGAGATTGAAGAGGTTGTTAGAAAGGAATGTCGTGAATTTAAAGTGGAGGAAATTGAAAACATCGAGGAATTTGTTGGAAGCCAAATCGCGCGAGGAAAGGTTGTTGCCCGATTCTCAGGAAGGATGGAATGGGGGGCGAGGGCTCTTGGAAATCGAAGTATTTTAGCTGATGCCCGAAATCGAGATGTCGTCATGAAAATCAATGAAGCGATCAAGAACAGAGATTTCTGGATGCCTTTTGCCCCAAGCATATTAGAGGAAAGGGCTGATGAATATTTAATCAATACAAAAGGATACTATTCCCCTTATATGATTATGGCCTTTCAAACAAAGGAAAAAGCCAAGAGAGATCTGATCGCTGCTCTTCATCCTTATGACTTCACAGCAAGACCCCAAGTTGTTAGAGAAAATTGGAATCCACCCTTTTTTCAAATCCTAAAAACTTTTGAAAATATAACCGGTATCGGAGGTTTATTGAATACATCATTTAACCTTCACGGTGATTCGATTGTGTGCATGCCCCAGGACGCCATCTATACCTTTAAGAACTCTGCCTTAGACGCGTTAGCAATCGGAAATTATTACATAAGCAGGAAATAGGAATCATAGGGGCCAGCATTAGAAAATTACGAGAAAGGGTAAGATGAAGATTTTGGTTGTGGCAGGGGCTAGACCCAACTTCATGAAAATTGCACCCCTGACCCGTGTCCTTAACCAAAGAAACCAGATAGACCAGAGGAACCAAATAAACTTCAAGGTGGTTCATACCGGTCAGCATTATGATTATGAAATGTCGCAGGTTTTTTTTGGCGACCTTGAAATCAGCAAGCCTGAATATTTTTTAGGGGTAGGTTCCGAAAGCCATGCCGTGCAGACAGCCCGGATCATGATTGCCTTTGAAGAGGTTTGTCTTAAAGAGAAACCTGATGCC
>Ga0194113_10006473_pt1 | contig 14867 bp, 9 predicted proteins | sample TA2MahC200mmetaG_FD_146193 | JGI IMG/M metagenome (GOLD analysis project Ga0194113, IMG submission 146193) | Freshwater microbial communities from Lake Tanganyika, Tanzania - TA2015017 Mahale Deep Cast 200m | ecosystem: Environmental > Aquatic > Freshwater > Lake | place: Tanzania: Lake... | reverse complement strand
CTTCGACTTTCAATAACATGGAGAGATGAGCATTATGACGCAGGCTCGCTGCCGCCGACGAGAACGATATTGCGCTGCTGGGCGACGAAGCCGCCGCCGGCAAGATCGCGCGCCAGGGTTTCGTTGACGGTTGCGCCGTCGAAGTCGAAGTCGTCGATGTCCTTGGCCAGAGGGAGCTTGGCGATGGTCATCTGATATTTGATGGAGCGCGCCTGTTTTTCGGCGACCTCGGCGTTGAGAAGATCGCCGACGATCTGCGGTGGCTCATGCTGCCGCTTGACGCCCGCCGCCATCACCTCGTCGTAAGCGCTCCTCATGCCATAGAGTTTGAGTTCGCCCATGAGATCGAAGATTTGCGTGCGTTCCATCATCAGCCTGAACTCCTCAGTTGATCGTATCTTGCACAATCGGCCAGCGGGACATGCCGGAGCTTCAGGGCGTCCGGCGTGAGGATCGTCAGCGGCGGCCCGGGATCGCGGCGGCGCGCCAGAATGTTGAGAATGACGTCGGCGGAATGAACGTTCTGATCGAGCGCCTCGGCGCAGGCGGCTTCGACCGCGGGCAAGCCCGTCGTCGAGAACCGCCGCGAGGATTTTCACCATTTGCCGGTCGCCGTCGGCGGAGCCCGTGAGCTTGCGCCGGATTTTCTCCATGGCGGCGGGAAGAACCCAGTCCTTGAACGGCGCGCCGTTCCGCAGGGCGCCGGGCTTGCGCGCCAGAACCGGCACATAATGCCAGAGGTCGTAAGCCGTCTCTTCGCGGCCGAAGCGGCGGCGGTGTTCGCCAACGACAATCCCGTCCTGCCTGATAACGATGCGGTCGGCGTAGGCGTGGAGTTCGACAGGACGCCCGACCGCGCTCGCCTTCACCGAGTATTTATTGTTGTCGAAGCGAACCAGGCAGGTCTTCGACACCGCTACGCTCACCGCATGGAAGCCGTCGAAGCGGCCACGCAGCGGCACGACTTTGGGCCGCTCTTCCTCGAAAGCCTCGAAGATCGTCTTATCGGCAATCTCGGGATGACGATGCGTTTTGGCGTAGGCGACGCATTTGTCGAGCAGCCAGGCGTTCAACTCGTCATAGCTCTTGAACCGCAGACGCGGCGTGAAGAAGCGCTCGCGCACCAGGCCGACCTGATTTTCGACCTGTCCCTTCTCCCAGCCTGACGCCGGCGTGCAGGCCACGGGTTCGACAAGATAATGCCCGCACATCTGAAGAAAGCGCCGATTGTATTGTCGCTCCTTGCCGACGAAGATCGTCTCCACCGCGGTCTTCATGTTGTCGTAGATGCCGCGTGCGCAAGCTCCCTTGAAGAAGGCGAAGGCGCGGTCATGCGCGTCGAACACCATCTCCTGCGTCTCGCGCGGATAGGCGCGGACAAACAACATGCGGCTGTGGCAGAGCCGCATGTGAGCGACTTTCACTGTCACCATCGCGCCATTCAGCACGACGACTTCGTGGCTCCAATCGAACTGATAGGCTTCGCCCGGCGCAAAGCTCAGCGGCACATAGGCTTGGGCCAGAGCGGCGCCGCGCTCCTTGCGCCAGCCAATCGCGTACCGGCGAACCGCCGCGTAACTGCCGTCATAACCAATGCCGCGCAGCTCTTCGTAAAGCCGCACAAGCGTCAACCGCTCGCGCGACGCCTTCCCTTCGTTCTCCAGCAAAAGGGAATCCAGCCGCTCACGCCATGGCCCGATTTTGGGAAGCGGCTGCGTCTCGCGTTCGTAACGGAACTCCGTCGCGTCCGAACGGATGACCTTGCGCACGACCTTCCGCGACACATGCAGGTCCCGGCAAATCTCCTTGATCGGCTTCTTCTGGACAAAATAGGCGCGGCGAATCTTCGCAATCGTTTCCACAACAAGCATTCCAATCTCGGCCTCCCTCGCATCAGGAGACCAGTGTGGACCCTTAGCTCCGGGGTCCCGATTGGATGCAAATCACCCCCAAAGCGGGGTTCTTATTCCATGCAACTTCACAGTCAACTACGCCATCGCCACCACCGAGGGCGCGGCGCACGGCCGGGAGGCGCACATCGAGGTGACGAATCAGCTGATCGCGGCCGCCGCGAATTGGGCCATCGCCTACGAGCCGAAAATTGCCGATCGGGTGGGCTTCCTCGCCTCGATCATCGGCGCGGTCCTGAACGCTTTCTTCCAGGCCGTCGCAGCGGTCTGGAAGAACGAACGGGTTCGCGCCGACATCGACGACGCCCATGAACGCGCGGGCGCCGCCGAGGTCGCCAATGAAACCCAACAGACAATCTCGGAAATCGCCGATGCGCGCAGCCGTCTTCCTCCTCACTCTGACGATCCTGACGCCCTGGCTCGCCGCCTGCGCTCCAGAAAGGCCGCCGCCGGTTACGGCGATCCAGGCGGTTCAGGGAAAGACGAGTCCGGACGCGCGTAGAGCCGAGATCAAACGCCATCAGCTTTCGCGCATTTGTCCCGTGCCGCTGGCTGACGCTTTTGTGCGCCATCTTGCTCCACGCGTTCAGCCGGGCCAAAAGCTCAGAAAATCACACCGTCGCGGTGTAAGCCGCGTTCTTCACAGGCGACACTTTGAGGGAGAAACGAGGAGCAACTGGCAGGCAATTTGGTAAGTAGGCCTGTCCGGCTTTCCAGCCTCTGGGGAGACTTCAGGAAACGTTAAACTCCTGCTGCCACCCCGGCAAGCCAGCGGAACTGCCACTTCGTTCTAGGCGGTCGCTTATTCCGCCGCGTCGGTCGCGGTCGCGATGCGACCATTCTCCTGCGATAATTTCTGGTATTTCTCCTGCCATTGGCTCGGGCCGGTGGCGGGCGACACCTGCACGGCCGTCACCTTGTATTCTGGACAATTGGTGGCCCAGTCCGAATTGTCAGTGGTGACGACATTGGCCTGGGTCATCGGGTGGTGGAAAGTCATATAGACGACGCCAGGAGCCACCCTGTCGGTGACCGTGGCGTGCAAGGTCGTCTCGCCCGCACGACTCTGGACCCTCACCCGATCCCCATCTCGAACGCCGCGATCTTCGGCGTCATGCGGATGGATTTCCAGAATGTCTTCCGGATGCCACTGGCTGTTCTCAGTGCGCCGCGTCTGCGCGCCAGCGTTATATTGCGACAGGATTCGACCCGTGGTGAGCAGCAGCGGGAAGCGCGGTCCGGTCTGTTCGTCGGAGGGCACATATTCGGTGATGACGAATTTGCCCTTGCCGTGCGCGAAGCCGTTGACGTGCATGATCGGCACGCCGTCGGGCGACGCGTCGTCGCAGGGCCACTGTACTGACCCGTCCTTGTCCAGCTTCTTGTAAGAGACATGGGCGAAGCGCGGCGTCAGTCGCGCAACCTCGCCCATGATCTCGCTGGGGTGCGAATAGGTCCAACCGAGACCCATCGCATTGGCGATCATTTGCGTTATCTCCCAGTCGCCGTAGCCGTTCTTCGGGCTCATCACCTTGCGCACGCGCTGGATGCGGCGTTCGGCGTTGGTGAAGGTGCCGTCCTTCTCGAGGAAGGTCGCGCCCGGCAGGAAGACATGCGCGTAATTCGCCGTCTCGACCAGGAACAAGTCCTGCACCACGATAAGCTCCATCGCGGCGAGACTGGCCGCGACATGTTTGGTGTCGGGGTCGGACTGGAGAATGTCCTCCCCCTGCACGTAGAGCCCCTTGAACGTTCCATCGAGCGCGGCGTCGAACATGTTGGAGATGCGAAGGCCGGGTTCTTTGTCGAGATCGACGCCCCATTCGACCTCGAACGCCGTACGCGTCTTGTCGCCGGATATGTGTTGATAGCCCGGCAGCTCGTGCGGGAAGGAGCCCATGTCGCACGAGCCCTGCACATTGTTCTGGCCGCGCAGCGGGGTTACCCCGACGCCGCGCCTCCCGAGATTGCCGGTGGCCATGGCGAGATTGGCGATGGCCATCACCGTGGTGGAGCCCTGACTGTGCTCTGTGACGCCGAGGCCGTAATAGATCGCGCCATTGCCGCCGGCAGCGTAAAGCCGCGCGGCGGCGCGAATGTCTTCCGCCGCAACGCCCGTGAGCTGCTCCACCGCCTCGGGACTGTTGCGCTCCTCGGAGACGAAGGCCGCCCAGTACTGATATTCGTCCCAGTTGCAACGTTCGCGCACAAAGCGTTCGTTCGCGAGCCCTTCCGTGACAATCACATGCGCCAGCGCGGTGAGCAGCGCGACATTGGTCCCAGGCTTCAGCGACAGATGATAGTCCGCCCTGATGTGCGGCGACCGCACAAGCTCGGTGCGGCGCGGATCGATGACGATCAGTCGCGCGCCTTGGCGGAGCCGCGCCTTCATGTGGGAGCCAAACACCGGATGCGCATCGGTCGGATTGGCGCCGATGACGAGAATCACGTCGGCGTCGTCGACCGAGTCGAAATCTTGCGTGCCGGCCGAGGTGCCGAAGGCCTGATGCAGGCCGTAGCCGGTCGGCGAATGGCACACGCGCGCGCAGGTGTCGACATTGTTATTGCCGAAGCCGCTGCGGACCAGCTTCTGGACGAGATAGTTCTCCTCGTTGGTGCAGCGCGAGGAGGAAATGCCGCCGACCGAGCGCACGCCATATTTCGCCTGTATCTCCTTGAAGCGGCGCGCGGCGAAGGAGGTCGCCTCGTCCCAGGAGACCTCCCGCCACGGCTCCGCGATGGTCTCGCGAATCATCGGCTTGAGGACGCGGTCGGGGTGCATGGCGTAGCCATAGGCGAAGCGGCCCTTGACGCAGCTATGCCCGTGATTGGCCTTGCCGTCCTTCCAGGGGACCATGCGCACGACTTCTTCGCCGCGCATCTCGGCCTTGAAGGCGCAGCCGACGCCGCAATAGGCGCAGATCGTCACGTCCGAATGCTCGGGCTGGCCGATGGCGATCACCGATTTCTCGGTGAGCGTCGCGGTGGGGCAGGCCTGCACGCAGGCGCCGCAGGAGACGCATTCCGATTCGAAGAAGGCTTCGTCCATGCCGGGCGAGACGCGCGAATTGAAGCCGCGGCCCGAAATCGTCAGCGCGAAGGTGCCCTGCACCTCTTCGCAGGCGCGCACGCAGCGATTGCAGACGATGCACTTTGCCGGATCGTAAGTGAAATAGGGGTTCGATTCGTCCTTGGGCTTCCAGTCGAAATTCACCGCGCCATTGTTGCGCGCGAACACGTGATTGGCGCCGTCATAGCCGTAGCGCACGTCGCGCAGGCCCACGGCACCCGCTTGTGTCTGCAATTCGCAGTCGCCGTTGGCGGCGCAGGTGAGGCAGTCGAGCGGATGGTCGGAGATATAGAGCTCCATCACGCCGCGGCGCAGCGCGGCGAGACGCGGCGTCTGCGTCTTGACCGAAATCCCCGGCGCGACCGGCGTGGTGCAGGAGGCCGGCGTCCCGTTGCGGCCCTCGACCTCGATCAGGCAGAGGCGGCAGGAGCCGAAGGCCTTGATGTTGTCGCTGGCGCAGAGTTTGGGGATTTCGATCCCCGCCTCCATCGCTGCGCGCATGATCGACGCGCCCTCGGGCGCGGTGACGCTCCTGCCGTCGATGGTCAGCGTGACCAGCTTTTCCGATTTCGATTCCGGCGTGCCGTAATCGGTCTCTTTGATGAGCGCCATGGTTCCTGTCCTCGCTCGTCCGCGGCTGGCGCGACGCCTCGCCAAGGTCGTCCGGAATCTAAGGCGCGACAAGAGATGTCCCGCCCGATGTTGAAAGTCGCTAACACGCTTTCCGACCGAACGATTCCGTTCGGCCAGAAAACGCGTCAGGGCGGCGAGACGGGACGGCGCTCACCAGTTCCGCATCACCCGCTCGATGCGCGCGGCCGCGCCCTTGAACGCGGGCGTGCGCGACGCGCTGTCCATCTCGACGCCGACGAGACGATTCGCCGACTGTTCGGGATAGTGGAACGGGTAGAACACCATGCCCTCCCTGATGCGGTCGCTGACGCGCACGCGGGCCTCGATCGAGCCGCGGCGCGTCGAAAGCCGCGCCCAGTCGCCCGTCTTGAGCTCGCCGCGCTTGGCGTCCTCCGGATTGACCTCGATCTCGCCATGAGGCCGCATGTAATTCAGTCCGAAGGAGCGGCCGGTCATCGTGGCCGTGTCGTAGTGTTCGAGCCAGCGTCCCGTGTCGACGATAAGCGGATATTCCGTGTCCGCCTGCTCGATGGCCGGTTGCTGCGTGAGCACGGTGAAACTCGCCCGTCCGTCCTCGGTCGGGAATCTGTCCGAATAAAGGAAGCGCGTCCCGGGATGCGACGTATCGGGGCACGGCCACTGGATGCCGCCGTTCCTGAGCCGCTCGTGGCGAATGCCGGCGTAGGACGGAACCAGCGAGGCGATCTCCTCCATGATCGCCGCCGCGTTCGGGTAGGACATCGGGTAGCCCATCGCCGTCGAGATATCGCACACGATCTGCCAATCGGGGCGCGCCTCGCCCGGCGGATCGACCGCCTTGTTGAGCAGTTGCACGCGCCGCTCGGTATTGGTGAACGTGCCCTCCTTTTCCGCGAAAGCGGCGGCGGGGAGCACGACATCGGCCAGCTTGGCGGTGTCGGTCATGAAAATTTCCTGCACCACCAGGAACTCAAGATTGCGCAAGCCCTTCTCGACCGCGGTCGTGTCGGGGCTGGCTCCGGCCGCATTGTCGCCCATGATGTACATCGCGCGGATTTCGCCCGTGGCGGCCGCCGCCTCCAGTTCGATGATGGACTTGTATGTGTTGTCCGGCAGCTTCACCCCCCATGCCTTCTCGAACTTGGCGCGCGCCGCGGGATCGGTGATCGACTGATAGCCAGGCAGGGCGTTGTGGTGGCCTTGCATGTCCGAAGCGCCCTGCACGTTGGCTTGCCCGCGCAGGGGCATCCAGCCCGTGCCGGGGCGGCCGACGTGCCCCGTCATCAGACCCAGATTGGCCAGAGCCAGCACGCTGTCGACGCCCTTAAGATGGTGGGTGATGCCCATGCCCCACAGCAGCATCCCGCGCTCGGCCTTGGCGTAAAGGCGCGCGGCCTGCCGGACGAGATCGGGCTCGACGCCCGTGACGCTCTGCGTCTTCTCGGGGCTGTAGTCGGCCAGACTGCCGGCGAGCGCCTCGAAATTGGCGGTGCGGGCCTTGATGAACTCTTCGTTCGCCAAGCCCTCCTGCAGGATGACATGCGCGATCGCATTCAGGATGGACACATTGGTCCCGGGCTTGACCTGAAGCCACAGGTCGGCGTGGCCGACGAGTTCGCTGCGGCGCGGATCGATGGCGATGATCTTGGCGCCTCTCTCGTATTTCGCCCGCAGCACTCTGCTCGAGATGACCGGATGCGCGACCGTTGGATTCGAGCCGACGGCGAGATACACGTCGGCAAGGCCGATGTCGGTCGCGGACGCCGAAGGCGCGCTGGAGCCGATGGCCTGTTTCAGGCCGACGACGCTCGCCATGTGGCATAGTCGCGCGCAATGGTCGGTGTTGTTGGTCCCGACTGCGCAGCGGATCAGCTTCTGCATGACGTAATCGTCTTCATTGCTGACGCGCGCAGAGGTGAAGCCGGCGATCGCATGCGGGCCGTGCTCGGCTTTGATCTCGTTGAGCCGGCGCGCCACGTAGGCGATCGCCTCGTCCCAACTCGCCTCTTCGAACGGGCTGTCCTTGCCGCGCCGGCGGATGAGCGGCTTCGTCAACCGGTCCGGGCTCTGGATGAAGTCCATGCCGAAACGTCCCTTGACGCACAGATTGCCCGCGTTGGCGGGCGACTTCGTCGAGGCGTTGACCGCGACGATTCTGTTGTCCTCGCTCTCGAACTCGATGGCGCAGCCCGTGCCGCAGAAGTTGCAGACGCTTTCCGTCACCTTGCGCTGGTTCTTGGGCAGGTTGCCCTTGTCGAACAGGCTCTTCAAGGCGCCCGTGGGGCAGGCGCTCACGCACTGGCCGCAATTATTGCATTCCGTGTCGCGGAAATCGAACGTTCCGCTCACCAGCGCCGGGTAGCCTTCGGCGTCCGTCGTGTAGACCTCGCGGTGCTGGACCGTCTCGCAGATGTTCACGCAGCTCATGCACTTGACGCACTTCTCGCGATTGAGCTCGAAGAACGGCCAGGACATGAGAGGCTCAAACACCCGCTCCTTGCCGGGCGGCACTGGCGCGCCCACATAACCCAAGGTTCCGGCGCCGTATTCGAGCGAATATTTCTGTAGCGAGCACGTGCCGGCCGCCTGGCAGACGCATTGCAGGCAGCGCTCGGCCTCCGTCTGCGCCTGATCCTCGGCAAAGCCCAGTTCGACTTCGTCGAAAGCGCGCCCTGCGCCGCCGTTGGCCTTGAAGGATTCGACGCGCGACTTGGAGTCGATGACCGGCATCTGCGCCATTTTCGCGGGCTGCCGCGCCGTCGCTGCAATATCGAAGAACTTTGGAGTTGGGCGCTCGATCGCCTTGGCGATCGCGCGATCGTCCGCGCCGTCGAGAAAAGCGTGAATGGCGTAGGCGCCCTTTCTGCCCGCCGCGACCGCCTCGACCACCGTGGCCGCGCCGGTCGAACAGTCGCCGCCGGCGAACACCCCAGGCAGATTGGCGCGCATTGTCGCGCCGTCGGAGACGATGTGTCCCCAACGGTTGGTGGCGAGGCGCGGCTCGTTGAGGACGTCCGGATAGACGTCCTGGCCGATCGCCATCAGGATGGAGTCGGCGGGCGTCACATATTCGGAGCCCTCGACGGGAACCGGACGCCGCCGGCCGCTCGCGTCGGGCTCGCCGAGCTCCATACGCACCGCCTTGACGCCGACCGCGCGGCCGTTCTCGACGACGACCTCGACGGGCGCCGCGAGGAAGTCGAAGGTCACGCCCTCCATTTCGCAGTCGTGGATCTCGTGAGCCGAGGCCGTCATCTCGTTCTTGGTGCGCCGATACATCATAACGACCTCGGAGGCACCGCCGCGCCGCGCGGTGCGCACCGCGTCCGCCGCGGTGAAGCCGCCGCCGACGACGATGACGCGCCGTCCGAGATCGACGCGCTCGCCCCAGTTGACGCGGCGCAGATAGTCGATCGCCGAGGTCACGCCCTTGGCGTCCTCTCCCGGAATGCCGGCGCGTTTGCCCGCCATGGCCCCGACCGACAGGAACGCCGCGTCGTAGCCGTTCGCCAGCAGGCTCTCGATCTGATAATCGCGCCCCATCCACTGGCCGGTCTTCAGTTCGACGCCGAGCGACAATATGTCCGCAATCTCCCGGTTCAGAACGTCGTCCGGCAAGCGGTACGGCGGAATGCCGAAACGCAGAGTGCCGCCGGCTTCCTTTTCGCCTTCGAGCAGCGTGACCTTGTGGCCTTCGATCGCGAGATAATAGGCGGCCGACAGCCCGGCCGGCCCGGCCCCGACCACGGCGACGCGCTTGCCGGTCGCGGGCTTGGGTTCGGGCTGCGTCGGCAATCCGGCCTCCGCCGCCTTGTCGGCGGCGTAGCGCTTCAGCGAGCAGATGGCGACAGGCTGGCCGTCGATCTGCAGCCGCCGGCAACTCGCCTCGCAGGGCCGCGGACAAACGCGCCCCAGAATGCCCGGCAGCGGCAGCATCTCCTTGATAAGAGCAGTCGCCTCGACATATTTGCCCTTGCCGATCAGGTTGATGTAGCCGGCGATGTCGATGCCCGCGGGGCAGGCCGCCTGGCATGGCGGCGAACAATAGGCGTTATGGTTGGCGAGATATTCGGTCAGCCGGGCCTTGCGGACGGCGGCGAGCGTCTCCGTTTCGCTTTCGACGACGAGACCTTCCTCAACGAGCGCGCCGCACGCCTTGACCAACTCGGGACGCCCCGCGACCTGCACGACGCACAGGCCGCACTCTTCGGAGGGGTTCATGCGGGGATCGGAGCACATCGACGGGATATGGACTCCGGCGCGATTGGCGGCGGAGAGGATGCTCTCCCCCATGCGCCCCTCGATTTCCACGCCGTTGAGAGTAAACCGCAAGCTTGGCGTGAGGGGCGAGGACTGGAGCGGGCCATCAATGAGTTCGAGAATCGCCATCGTTGGTTCCCCCGTGAAGACCGGGACTTCAGGGGATCAGCGGTCCCCCGGTCAGGTCCGATTGAAACGCATGGCGCAGCCAAGCCCGCCGCGCCGAGGCAGCCGCTGGAGCAGCCCGGTGCGCGAGCCTCCCCATCGATCATCATCGCTCAAAAAAAGGAAAGGTGCTACCGGCCTGTCGCAAAAACTTGGACGCTTCTATCAACGCGGAGTTTTGGGGGTTTTGGGCGACGCACACAAAGCCCAATTCCTAGCGCAGCTCCCCTTTTCCCGCTGACACAAACCTTTTGACGTCACCCGCCTCGGCGTGACCTTGTCAAATACCTACGAATGAGGAAACATCCGCCCCGCGTCGGGAGCCGTCGCTTCGACTCCCGGGACAATCCCCGGTACGGTGTTCCAAACGTCGTTTCCCCTGTCCTCGGAAAAGAGGGAGAGGCGCGGCGCGTATCGCGCTTGATTTTGAGACGAAAGGTCGGCGAAGGCGATGATGATTGGAGTTCCCAAAGAGACGTTTCCGGGCGAGCGGCGTGTCGCCGCCGTGCCGGAAGTCGTCGACAAGCTGATCAAGCTCGGGTTTGCGGCGTCTGTGGAAAGCGGCGCCGGCGAGGCCGCCAATTTCTCCGACGACGACTACAAGGCGGCGGGCGCCACGATCGCGCCCAACGCCGCGGCCCTGTGGTCCGGCGCGGACATCGTCTTCAAGGTGCGCGCGCCGTCGGCGAGCGAGGTCCCGCTGCTGAAGGAGAGCGCGACGCTCGTCTCCTTCATCTGGCCGGCGCAGAACCCTGAGCTCGTGCAGCAGCTCGCGGCCCGCAAGGCCACCGTGCTCGCCATGGACAGCGTGCCGCGCATCAGCCGCGCGCAAAAGCTCGACGCGCTCTCCTCCATGGCCAACATCGCCGGCTATCGCGCCGTGATCGAGGCGGCGCATCACTTCGGCCGCTTCTTCACCGGCCAGATCACCGCGGCGGGCAAGGTGCCGCCTGCACGCGTGTTCGTGATCGGCGCCGGCGTCGCGGGCCTCGCCGCCATCGGCGCGGCGAGCGGCCTCGGCGCCATCGTGCGCGCCAACGACACGCGAGCGGAGGTCGCCGATCAGGTCAAGTCCATGGGCGCCGAGTTCGTCGGCGTCGACTACCAGGAGGAAGGCAGCGGAACCGGCGGCTACGCCAAGGTCATGTCGGAGGGCTTCCAGAAGGCTCAAGCCGAGGTCTTCGCCAAGGAGGCTAAGGGAGCCGACATCGTCATCACGACAGCACTGATCCCCGGCAAGCCGGCACCCAAGCTCATCACCGCCGAGATGGTGCAGTCGATGAAGGCCGGCAGCGTGATCGTCGATCTCGCGGCGGAGCAAGGCGGCAACTGCGAGCTGACCGTGCCGGGCGAGGTCGTGGTGCGCCACGGCGTGACCATCATCGGCTACACGGATCTGCCGAGCCGCTTGTCCAAGCAGGCCTCGACGCTCTACGCGACGAACCTGCTGCGCCTCACCGAGGAGCTGTGCAAGGCCAAGGACGGCGTGGCCGTAGTCAACATGGACGACGAGATGATCCGCGGCGGGACCGTGATCAAGGACGGCGAGGTCACCTGGCCACCGCCGCCGCTGAAGGTGTCGGCCGCGCCCGCGGCGGCTCCGGCCGCTGCGCCCGCGGTCGCGGTCAAGAAGTCCGGTGGCCATCATGGCTCCGGCGAGCCGTCCTCGCCGGCGGAGCTCGCCATCAAGGCCGGCGTGGGCGCCGCGCTGTTCCTGCTCATCGGCGGCTATGCGCCGCCGGTGTTCCTCGGCCACTTCACCGTGTTCGTGCTGGCGTGCTTCGTCGGCTACATGGTGGTGTGGAACGTCACGCCCTCGCTGCACACGCCGCTCATGAGCGTGACCAACGCCATCTCGTCGATCATCTGCATCGGCGCGCTGGTGCAGATCGCACCCCCGCTGGCGGAGGGAACGGAACGTCACTCGTTTTTCATTGGCCTGCTCGCGTTCCTCGGCATTGCGCTGACTGCGATCAACATGTTCGGCGGCTTCGCGGTGACGCGTCGCATGCTGGCGATGTTCCGGAAGTGAGGAGACTTAGGTGACGCTTTCCTTCAGCCTCGTCACTGCCGCCTATATCGGCGCCACCATTTTGTTCATCCTTAGCCTCGGTGGCCTATCCAATCCGGAAACCGCGCGCCGCGGCAACTGGTTCGGCGTCGCCGGGATGGCGATCGCCGTGGTGGCGACCGTCTTCGGCCCGCGCGTTCTGCCTTTCGGCTTGCCGTTCATCATCGTCGCCATGGCGGCAGGCGCCACCGTCGGTCTCTACGCCGCCAAAAAAGTGCAGATGACGCAGATGCCGGAGCTGGTTGCGCTCATGCACAGCCTCGTCGGCCTAGCCGCCTGCGCCGTAGGATTTGCGAGCTACATCGACAACTCCATCACCTTCGAAGGCGCGGAGAAGTCGATCCACGAGCTCGAGATCTATCTCGGCATCCTCATCGGCGCCGTGACCTTCTCCGGCTCGGTCATCGCTTTCGGCAAGCTTTCGGGCAAGATCGACGGCAAGCCGCTGCTGCTGCCGGGGCGCCACTGGATCAACCTCGGCGGCCTGCTGGTCGTGATCTACGCAGGGCATCTGTTCCTGTCGCACGAAGGCGTGATCGCCGTGCTGGCGCTGCTCGTCATGACCGCCTTGGCGCTCGCCTTCGGCGTGCACATGGTCATGGCGATCGGCGGCGCCGACATGCCCGTCGTGGTGTCGATGCTGAACAGCTATTCCGGCTGGGCGGCGGCGGCGACCGGCTTCATGCTCTCGAACGACTTGCTGATCGTGACGGGCGCGCTCGTAGGCTCGTCGGGCGCGATCCTGTCGTACATCATGTGCCGGGCCATGAACCGCGGCTTCATGAGCGTGATCGCAGGCGGGTTCGGCACCGGCGGCGGGGCCGCGCCCGCTGCCGGCGGCGAAGGGCCGCAGGGCGAGGTGGTCGCGATCAGCGCGCAGGAGACTGCGGAGCTGCTCAAGGAGGCCCGCAACGTCGTCATCATTCCGGGCTACGGCATGGCGGTGGCGCAGGCGCAGCACACGGTCTACGACATCACCCAGAAGCTGCGCGCCAAGGGCGTCAACGTCCGCTTCGCTATCCATCCGGTGGCGGGCCGCATGCCCGGGCATATGAACGTGCTGCTCGCCGAAGCCAAGGTGCCCTACGACATCGTGCTGGAGATGGACGAGATCAACGACGACTTCCCGACGACGGATGTCGCGATGGTCATCGGCGCCAACGATATCGTCAATCCCGGCGCGCAGGACGATCCCAACAGCCCGATCGCCGGCATGCCGGTGCTGGAGGCCTGGAAGGCCAAGATCTCGATCGTCATGAAGCGCTCGATGGCGTCCGGCTACGCCGGCGTCGACAATCCGCTGTTCTACAAGGAGAACAACCGGATGCTGTTCGGCGACGCCAAGAAGATGCTCGACGAGGTGTTGAAAGACATCGAGTGACGCAAGTCCGCCCCGCCTCTCGGAGGCGCGAGCAGCCGAGAGGCGGGGCATCGAGATCTTTCTCAACGGGCATCGGCATTTTTGAACGTGTGCCGCGAAACTTGACGTGGAGATGAACAGCTGGATGTCCGGGCTTGTCAAACAAATCTCACAAGGTTCCGCAAAATGTCGATAAGTCCGGCCCAATGTCGTGCAGCCCGCGGGTTGATCAACTACGATCAATCCACACTCGCCGAGAAGGCGAACGTCCCTCGCAAAACCATTATTGACTTTGAGACGTGCAAGAGGATTCCGAGTGTTAGCGATCTCGCCGCCATCCACTCCGCGTTTGAATCGGCTGGCGTTCAGTTCATCAGCGAGAACGGCGGCGGGGCGGGCGTGCGGCGGCGTCCTTTGTCTTATTCGGATTGATCGCTGGCGCGTCGCAGACGATTGAGGCCGCCACGGCGGGAGCTTCAGCACCTCCGTCGCCGCCCGTTGGACGATCTTGGCCTCCAGCGCCGCGATGCCGAGCGGCCGTTGTCGGCCGTCCGGCTTGGGAATGTATTGCCGCCGCGACGGCTTTGACCGGTATGCGCCCCCTTGTACGCGTTCGTGCAGGACCTGCCTCGTACTGGTCCCACGTCACCCCGTCGGCGCCCGCCGCCGCCTTCCGTTTCAATTGGAAGAACGACCAGCGCAGCAGATCGAAGGTCAGGTGATGGTGGAGCGCCGTGAACCGAAGACGCTTGTCCCGTTGTGCTGCTTCCCGTATGCGATCCAGCGTGGGGGGACACGCTTTCTGAGGCTCTGCGTCCGGCGCGTGCTGCCCTCGATCGCATTCCCCTTGGCCCCGCCCCTTCCCTCCATCGCCTCCGCCGCCGCCTGCGCTGCTTTGTTCGGCGACTTCCCTGGTACTATGGGCGAGTCCGACTTCCATGGGTCACTCATCATCGGATTACGAGTGCGTCCTTCCCGATGCGGACCGATTCGAAACGAACGATCCCGTCCGGCCACCCCATGGATATCCCGGTTCCCGTGCAGATAGCTTCCACGCGTGCATGAGGTCTCGGACCACGCAGGGCCGGGCGGCGCTCGCCATGACGCGCCGCCTCGTTTTGCCTTCCGCCCTTCTCTACGGCGTCGGCGCCCTGGACCGTAAACATTTCGCGGCTCAATGCTCCGCCCGCGTTTTCCCCTGTCAACGCTTCGCCCCCATCCTCGCGGATGACGACGCATGACTCGGGGCCGGTGTGATCGGCTACTTCTTCAACGTGCAGAACTTTCATCTGCCGCCACCTGCCGGTCTTCCCGGCGCACAGAGAATGTTTGTTCCGGGTTCCCCTCCCTCCGGGAAAGAGGAATGAAACAGGGATTCTAAACCAGTCCAATTTCAATAACGGGTCCCGTCGCGGAGGT
>Ga0194113_10006470_pt1 | contig 14871 bp, 14 predicted proteins | sample TA2MahC200mmetaG_FD_146193 | JGI IMG/M metagenome (GOLD analysis project Ga0194113, IMG submission 146193) | Freshwater microbial communities from Lake Tanganyika, Tanzania - TA2015017 Mahale Deep Cast 200m | ecosystem: Environmental > Aquatic > Freshwater > Lake | place: Tanzania: Lake... | reverse complement strand
TTTCTTATAGAAGTATTTATAAAGAAATTTTCAAATTTTTTTATTTATATTTATTTTTTAAGAATATATATAATATATTATATATATTAGATTATATAATAATAATAATAATAATAATAATAATAATAATAATAATATTAGTATATCTTTAATTAAAGTAGAATTAAAAAATTTAAGACAATAAAAGAGCTAAATTAATTACTTACCCCATCATTAAAAAATCTAAGGCAGGTGGCAAAATAACTAGATTAATCATATACTCCGCTATTAAAAAGTTTAAGGCAGTTGATGAAGTAACTAAATTAACCCTTGTTCTATCATTGAAGAGTAAGGTTCCATAAGAAATATAAGTGTCTTTCTTCATAAGTAGTTATAAGCTTTTATATAAGAACCGACTCTTTTTTCGATGAATTATTTAAAAGGGGAAATTTTTCCATGAGAAATGATGGTGGGTCCTTAATTAAAAAATATCCCAAATAAGAACATGAGTAAAGAATTAGATAAAATCTTTGAATCTTTTGAAGGAAATCGAATATTTAAAGACAGGTCTATCTTACAATCTAATTATATCCCTTTAGAGATTCCCCATAGAAACGAGCAAATAAAGCAAATAGCTTCTATTTTGGCGCCTGTTTTGAAAGGAGAAAAATCCAGCAATATTTTTGTATATGGTAAAACCGGAACAGGCAAAACACTTTCAATTTTATATGTCAAAGACGAGCTCTTGAAACGAATGAAGAAGGACAACGACACAGAATTAAGAATAGAATATGTTAATTGCAAACTCAGAAAGGTTTCAGATACTGAATATCGAATTCTCGCAGAATTAATTAAAAAATTAGGGGGCGAGGTTCCTCCCACAGGATTGCCTACAGAAACAGTTTATAATAAATTTATAGAACTTATTGATTCAAAAAAGCAAATTCTTATACTTATTCTTGATGAGATTGACCAGGCTGTTAAAAAAATTTCAACAGATTTTCTTTATAATCTCACGCGACTTAATTCAGAACTTTCTAAAACTCAAATCGGTGTTGTGGGAATAAGTAATGATCTTACTTTTTTAGAAGGAATAGATCCCAGAGTAAGGAGCTCGTTGTCAGAGGAAGAAGTGGTTTTTTCTCCTTACAATGCATTGCAACTTCAAGAGATCTTAACACACAGAGCAACGCCTGCTTTTAAAGAAAATGTTATCGAGGAAGGAGTTATTGCAAAATGCGCGGCATTTGCAGCAAGAGAGCACGGAGATGCGAGAAGAGCCTTAGATCTATTAAGAATAGCAGGAGAACTTGCTGAAAGAGAGAATGTCCAGAAAATTCTTTTGAGACACATCGATGAAGCAAACATAAAGATCGAGCGAGAAAAGATACTGGAGGTAGTTAAATCAGAACCAAAGCAGTTCCAATATGTTCTTTATTCAATAATAAAGCTTTTAGAAAGAAAGGATGGGCCGGTTTTTACAGGAGATGTTTATAATTATTATCAAGAAATTTGCGTTAAAAATAAATCAGAAGTTCTAACTCAAAGAAGAGTTGGAGATATAATTCAAGAATTCGATATGCTCGGAATCATCAATGTCAAGGTTATTTCAAAAGGGCGAGGAGGAAGAATGAGAGAAATAAAATTAGCAATTTCCAAATCTCTTGTTGAAAAAACAAAAGCAATTATAGAAGAGTCTCTCGATTATAACTTTTAATTGAGTTTTGTTAAAACATCCCCTGTTTAAATTCATATTAAAATGGACTCTAAAGATATTTTGAAATTTTGCATCGAAAAAGGACTTCTTATAGAGCCTGAAGCCCTGAATTTACTTAGTACCTCTAATGATGGCGAATCGATAAAATTAATTTTAGAAAAAATAAAGAATTACACCAGAAAAAGAATAATTACTAAAAAACTTTTTGAGCAAAATAAAGAAAGAGTAAATGAATTTTTCTTAGATCTTCCTAAAGAAAATCAAAAAAAACTTGAAGAACTTAAAATAAAATTGGGATTAGAAATTGAGATATCTAAAAAAATTTCTACGGAAATTCCAGAATCTGAAAATTTAGAAGAAGAGGGAGCCCCTAAAGAAAATCTAAAAAAAGAACCTATGCCAGCAGAATTTCTTCTAGAGGGGGTAAAAATTCTTTCAAAAAACTCCAGCACTAAAAAAAAGATCGTTGTGGACGATTTTGTGCAAAATTTAAAAAACAAATTTATGGAATTAAAGAATATTTTGCAAGAACACACAGATTTAGACAATCTTGTTTCAATAAATAAACTTTCTAAAAACAGCCCCAGAGTTTCTATAATTGGAATTGTTTCTGATAAAAAAATCAGCAAAAATAAAAATATTCTATTTGACGTTGAAGATTTAACTGGAAGAGTAAGAGTTTTAATCAATCAAAATAAACCAGAACTATACAAAATTGCAGAAGAAATCTCTTTAGATTCTGTGATGGGTTTTGGCGGTTTTGGAGATAGAGAAATCTTTTTTGTGAACTCTATAGTATTTCCAGATATTCCAGTATTAGAAAAAAAACACTCTACAGAAGAAGAATACGCTGTTTTTATCGGAGATTTGCATTATGGAAGCAAACTTTTTTTAGAAGAGAATTTTCTGAAATTCATAGATTATCTCAATGGCAAATCTTCTGCTAAAATAAATACTGAAAAAATAAAATATCTCTTTCTTGTGGGAGATATTGTTTCTGGAGTGGGAAATTATCCAACACAACAAAAAGATTTGAAAATAGAAGATATCGAGGCCCAGTTTCAAGGATTAGCAGAACTTTTGAGCAAGATTCGGAGAGATATAAAAATAATTATTTCTCCGGGAAATCATGATGGAGTAAGGCTTTTAGAGCCTCAACCACCCCTAGATGAAAAATATGCGTGGCCGCTTTATAATCTGAAAAATGTTATTCTTACGGGAAATCCTGCATATGTCAATATTGGTGCAAAAAAAGGATTTTCTGGTTTTGATGTTTTAAGTTATCATGGGTTCTCGTATCCTTTCTATGCAAATACTGTTCCAAGTCTTATCGAAGAAGGATTGAATGCGCCTGAAAAAATTATGGCATATCTTCTAAAAAATAGACATCTCGCGCCAACATATTCTTCAACACAATATTTTCCTTACGAAAAAGATGAATTAGTGATTAAAAATGTCCCGGATATTCTTGTTTCAGGGCATTCTCATAAACTTTCTGTGGATTCTTATAAGGGAGTTTTGCTGATTTCAACAGCAACTTGGGAAAAAGAAACAGAATATCAAAAAAGAAAAGGAAATAGGCCTGATTTTTGCAAGGTGCCCCTGCTTAATCTTAAAACAAGAGCAATTAAAATTTTGGATTTTGAATAGTTTATCAATAAAAGCAAAAAATGGAAAATCTTGTTGAAGAAATAAGAAATTTTGTGGAAGCAGAATGCAGAAAACCTAGTAGCAACTACGGCTACGAACCTTATGAGTTTCATTTTATTCCTGTTCATAAATATGCAAAACAATTAGCAGAAGAATTAGATGCAGATGTCGAAGTAGTTGAAATAGCTGCCTGGTTGCATGATATTGGTTCGATAATCGGCGGAAGAAAAGAACATCACCTTCTTGGCGCTGAAATAGCTGAGAAAAAATTAACTGAAAGAAATTATCCTCCTGAAAAAATTGAATTGATAAAAAAATGCATTTTAAATCACAGAGGATCTTTAAATAATAAAAAAGAAAGCAAAGAAGAGCAAATAATTGCAGATGCTGATTCAATGAGTCATTTTGATAATATCTCTGGAATTTTTAAAGCTGCATTTATTTTTGAAAATCACAATCAAACTTCTGCGAAAAAAGAAGTCAAAGATAAATTAATTAGAAGTTGGAATAAATTATCTTTGAAAAGATCAAAAGAATTAATTAAACCCAAATATGACGCAGCAATGTTGCTTTTAAATTAAAAAATGAACACACTCCAATATTTTAAAGAAATAGAAAGACAAACAAAAGAGATTTATGAAATAGCAGAAGAAGCAAGAAAAAAAGGATTTGACCCGTCTCTTAAGGTGGAATCTCCTCTTGCGAGAGGCCTGGCTGAAAAAGTTGTGGGACTTATTTCTCGTGTTTATCCTCAGATGGAAAATTCAGGAATTGTAAAGAGAATTCTTGAATTAGAAAAAAAATGGGGAAAATTAGATCCAATGGTCTCCTTTGTAATTGCAGAAGAAGTTGCGAAGCAAAAATTTTGCAAATTTCCAACACTTTTAAAGGCAATAGAAGCAGGAATCAGAATAGGTTTTGCGTATACCACTCTTGGAGTTGTCTCTTCACCAATTGAGGGATTCACTGGGCTTGATATCGGAAAAACAAAAGACAACAAAGAATATTTTATTGCTTATTTTTCTGGACCTATACGAAGTGCAGGGACAACAGCCTCTTGTCTTGCTTTAATGCTTATAGATTATCTTAGGGAGCTTTTTGGTTTTGCAAAATACGATTCCACTCAAGAAGAAATTAATAGATATGTTATTGAAAATCAAGACTATCATAGCAGAGTCACGAATTTGCAATATATGCCTACTAAAGAAGAAATAGTGTTTCTTGCTAAGAATCTTCCAATTCAAATTGACGGAGAACCAACAGAGCATTTAGAAGTCTCGAATTTTAAAAATCTTGAAAGAGTCAAAACAAATTATATCCGTGGAGGAATGTGTCTTATTTTTTCAGAAGGACTAGCTCAAAAAGCTGCAAAAGGATTAAGACTTTTAAATCGAATGAAGGAAAAAGGAATAAACTCTACAGGATTTGATTTTTTAAAAGAATATATTGAACTTCATGAAAAAAGAGATAAGGGCAAGACAGACGATTCTCCAACATATATTAATGATCTTGTTGCCGGAAGACCTGTTTTCGGGCATCCTTCTGCTTCGGGAGGATTTAGGTTTAGATACGGAAGAGGAAGAAATTCGGGTTTTAGTGCTGCATCAATATCTCCTGCAACAATGGAGATTACAGACGGATTTATTGCGATTGGAACTCAATTAAAAATAGAAAAACCCACCAAAGGCTGCGTAATTACTGTTTGTGATAGTATTGAGGGGCCAATCGTAAAACTCTTTAATGGAAGCGTAAGAAAAATAAAAACAAGAGAAGAAGCAAAAAGAGTTTACAGCGACGTAGAAGAAATTATATATTTGGGAGACATACTTTTTCCTTACAGCGACGTAGTTAACAGAAATGCATTTCTGCTTAAACCAGGATATGTTGAAGAGATATGGAAACTTGAACTGCGCGAAAAAAATCCCGAATTGGAAAAAAAAGAAAATACATTTAAAATTAATTGCGAAGAAGCCCTAAGAATAAGCAGAGAAAATTCTATTTCTCTTCATCCAGAGTATATTTTTTATTGGACGCAGATTAATGAAGAAATGCTTTTCGGGTTTTTGGATTGGTTAGAATGCGCAAGATTTCAAAACAAAATAATTCTCCCTTACAATAAAACAGAAAGAGAGAAATTTAAATTAGGTAAAAGAACTTTAGAGATTCTGGGAATCGAACATGATGCAATAATAGAAAGTGTAATTATTAATTCTGAAAACAGCAAAGCCTTACTTGCTAATTTAGGAATAGATATTCAAATTTTAGAGGAAAGCGAAGAAAACAAGAGAAGCAAAGAAATAATCCAAAAGCAAAGAAATAAAGCTCAATTTTTGAATGAAAAATTGAAATTAGAAGGTGAAAAAAATTTCATTTTGAAAATTATTAATTCTCTTTCTGAATTTGAAATAAGAGATAAAGCAGGAGATTTTATTGGCGCGAGAATGGGAAGGCCTGAAAAGGCAAAATTAAGAAAACTTACAGGCAGCCCAAATGTTTTATTTCCTGTGGGCAACGAAGGAGGGAGGTTGAGAAGCGTCCAAGCTGCTTGTGAAATCGGAAGTGTGAAGGGAGATTTTCCCATCTATTTTTGCAAGAAATGCAACAAAGAAACAATTTTTGGAGTTTGTGAAACCTGCAATGAACGCTGTGAAAAATTAATTTACTGTCCAGAATGTGCGGAAACACTTCCAAATCCTTGCAAAATTCACGAAAAAATTAAATCTTTTTACACTCGTCCGATTAATTTAAATTATTATTTAGAATGTGCGAGAGAAAGATTAGGACTTTCCAAAGAAAATATGCCTCTTCTGATTAAAGGTGTGAGAGGAACAAGTTCTGAGAATCATACTACTGAAAGACTTGAAAAAGGAATTTTAAGAGCCCTTTTCGATCTACAAGTAAATAAAGATGGAACCATAAGATTTGACGCTACAGAGATGCCCCTTGTTTCTTTTAAACCCAAAGAAATTTCAGTAAGTATTGAAAAACTTCGGAATATGGGCTATATTAAAGATATCTATGATGAAGAACTAATGAATGAAGATCAAATTTTAGAATTAAAACCACATGATATCCTTCTTCCAGATTCTCCTAGTTCTTCTGAAAGAGCAGGAGATATCTTTATTCGAATATGTAATTTTATTGACGAGCTTCTTGTAAATCTTTACAAAATAAAACCCCTTTACAATGTTAGAAAAAAAGAAGATCTTGTGGGAAAATTAGGAGTTTGCATGGCGCCTCATAATTGCGCGGTAGTTGTTTGCAGAATTATCGGTTTTTCAAATACTCTCGGTTTGTTTGCAAGTCCTTATATGCATGCAGCTATAAGAAGAGATTGCGATGGTGATGAGGCTGCAATAATGCTTTTAGGAGATGTTCTTTTAAATTTTTCAAGAGAATTCTTACCTAGTCATAGGGGAGGAACACAAGATTCTCCTCTGGTTTTAAATGCGAAAATTGATGCAGGAGAAGTTGATGATCAAATATTAGATTTCGAACTTGTTTATGAATATCCTCTTGAACTTTATAGATTAGCTGAAAAAAGAGAACACTCTTCTAAAGTGGAGATTTATGATGTTAGAAAAGCACTAAGAGAGGGAAAAGATCCTTTTGTAAATTTGGGATTTACTCATGATACTTCAAATATAAATGATGGTGTTGCGTGTTCTAATTATAAACTTCTTGCGACAATGCAGGAGAAAGTTCAGCATCAGATGGAACTTGTTGAAAAAATCCGCGCGGCAAACACTTCAGACACGGCAAGATTAATCATAGAAAGACATTTTATCAAAGACATGAGGGGAAATCTCAGAAAATTCTCAACACAAGATTTCAGATGTGTTGCCTGCAATGAAATTTTACGGGGACCCCCTTTACAAGGAGTTTGTCCTAGATGCGGAGGAAAAATAATCTTTACAACTCATGAAGGGGGAGTAAAAAAATATCTTGAACCAGCATTAGATCTTGCAAAAAAATATAATCTTTCTTCTTACATAAGGCAAAGCTTAGAGCTTACAAAAAGATACATTGATTCTGTTTTTGGCTCAGAACCAGAGACTCAAGAAAAATTGGAAAAATGGTTTGGATAGGAAAGCTTTTTTTTCAAAATTATAATGCCAAATAAAAAATAATAGTGGGAATCAATAAACAACCCATCATAGCTGTTCTTCGCGTGCCAAGAGAGATGCAATACATTCCTGTAAAAGTAGAAATTACTAGAACTAACAGACCGGTGAATTTAGAGATGATAAAAACAATCAAAACCAGAATTATAAGGGTTATAATTGAAATTCTAGTGTAATTTATGTTGGAAATTCTTTTTGAAAAGAATTTTGCAAGAAAGTCTGTTAGAAAAAAAGAGATTATTCCTGAAATAAAGCAAATTATTAAAATTAAAATTAAAATCTGAAGAGAAAAATTTCCAAGGATATTGTTTATTGCGACAGATGCTCCTGTTCTTGTTTTTGAAACCAAATAAAGAGAAATAAAGGAAAATCCCATCACAAGAGTGTTTGTTGCTCCAAGCAGAATAAGAAATCCCTTTCTATCTGTTTTTGAAATTGAATTACCAATTATAGCTGCTTGTCCACTTCCTAATCCAGGAAGTAAACTTGCTAAAGGAGAAGCAACGAGAGCACCAAATATTGGAGATAAAAAATTCTTTTTTAATTTAGGTCTGCTGATTTTCTGCCGCGGAATTGTGATTTTTGATTTTATGCTTATTAATAACATTGATGCGCCAAAAAGTCCTGTTAAAAGAGGAAGCAAAGGCTCTTTTATTTCAGAATTCAAAACAAGAAAACCCAAAATTCCGGTGAGGGCAAAAACCAAAATCGCTTTTAATTTTTGTTTTTCAAGAAGAATTAAAAGAGCCAGAATTCCAATCAAAAGATAAGCCATGAAATTTTTGAGAAAATCATATATTTTTTCAACAGCAAAATAAGAGGGAATTGAGATTAAAATTAAAAGAAAAATTGCTGCGAGACTTCCATAAGCTGTCAAAATAATAGCTTGATAACCCTGCCCTTTTTTTAAAAGCTCGTGGCCCGGAAGAACTGATAATTCTGTATCTGTATCCGGACATCCAAGAAAAATAGAGGGAATAAAATCAACAAAGGTGTGGCAAATTGCCATTGCAACAATAAAAACAGCTAAATAAAGAGGAGAAATCGGACTTAAAATTGAAGCAGAAAGAGCAATAAGCGTTGCACCAACAAGATTTATATGAATTCCAGGAATTAAGCCTGTAATCGTCCCAGCAACTACACCTAAGAAAACTGCAATAAATATCTCTAAAAGCATTAAGTTTGGAGGCCTTTAATCTTTAATTAAATAATTGTGATAAATTATTATTTTCTTTTGGAATTTTTTCTTTCCCAATTTTTAATTGCTTCTTTTAGGGCTCCTAAAGAAAGATCTGCGCAATGAAGTTTTATTGAAGGAAGCCCTTTTAGAACTTTTATTATATCTGAATTTGAGACTTTTTTTGCTTCAGAGATTGTTTTCCCTTTTACTAATTCTGTTAAAACAGAAGAAGATGCAACAGAAGCTGCGCAACCATAGGTTTGAAATTTTATATCTGAAATTTTATTTCCTTGTATTCTCAACATCACTCTTGAAAGATCTCCGCAGAAAGAACTTTCAATCGAACCTTCTGCATCTGGCTTTTTCATCTCACCCATATTTTTTGGATTTTTGAAATATTTCATCACTTCTTTTGTGTAATTCAAGCCTTTTGAAATATTTTTTTTCATTTTGATTTGTTTTAATTTATTTTGAAATTTTTATTGCCTGGGCCGGACAAGCTGTTTCTGCTTCTAAAACTTCCCCGACATTTTTTATTTTTTTAACTGTTGCTTCTGCTTTTCCTTTATTTAATTTAAAGACTTTTGGACAAATAGCTACACAAGCACCACATCCAATACATTTCTTCTTATCTACAGTTAAGTTGTAATCTTTTTTATTTAAATCTGACATAATCGTAAACTGATTTCGCAGCAATAGCTCCTTCTCCTGCAGCTGTCACAATTTGTTTTAATTTATTATTAGTTATATCTCCTGCAGCAAAAACCCCCTCTATGTTTGTTTTGCAATTTTTATCTGTTATGATATAATCTTTTTCTCTTTGGAGATTCAGTTCCGACAAAATTTCTGTTATGGGAGTAGAACCAATTTCTATAAAAATTCCGTCAACATTAAGAAAATCTCTTTTTGTTTTATTCTTAAGAGCAGTTTCAAGTTCTATTTGCTCTACAGATTCTCTGCCTTTTATACTCCTTAAAATTGAATTGTAAATTATTCGAATATTTTTTCTTTTTTTAATTTTTTTAAATGAAATTGGTTCACATCTTAATTTATTTCTTCTATAGATTATGTAAACCTCTTTTGCAAAATTGGAGAGATAAAGTGCTGTTTTTGCGCAAGAATCAGCGCCTCCCACTACTGCTACTTTCTTGTTTTTGAAAAAAAATCCATCGCATGTTGCGCAATAACTCACTCCTCTTCCCAAAAATTCCCTTTCTCCTTTAATATCTAATTTTCTATTTTCAGTTCCTAATGCGATTATAATTGTTTTAGCAAAAATATCTTTTTTTTCTGTTTTAATAATAAATCCTTCCTTTGTTTTTTCAATTTTTTTTATTCCTGCCTCGAGAAAATCAGCACCAAATTCCTCTGCTGATTTTTTGAATTTTTTCATTAAATCTATTCCACTTCCAGAAAAACCAGGCCAATTTTCAACTTTTCCTGCTTGAATTGCTGTACCCCCCATTATTTCTGAAATAACCATGACATTCAGATGATATCTTCCTGCATAAATAGCTGCAGTCAAACCAGCTGGTCCTGCGCCTAAAATTGCAACATCAACGCATTTATTCATGATTGAAAAGAGTATATTTTGTTTTTAAATATTCTTTATTTTTTATTTTGTTTTAAATTCCACTACATCTAAATCTTTTAAAATATGGCTTAAGCCAACTTTTTGTCCTGAAAACTTAGAACTGGGACCCCAAATTTTAGTTTCTTTAACGAAATTAATGTTTTTTAGAATTTTTTCTCCTACTTCTTTTACATTAACTCCCTCATTTAAGATTAAGGGTTTTTCTGATTTTTCTTTTCCCGGCTCTTTAACATAAATTCTTATTTTTTCAAAACTAAAAAATAATTTGTCTTTTAGTTCTTCAATATTTTCACCTGTTCTTGCAGAAATTATAACAAAATTATACCTCTTGCTTTGCAGAGTAGCTGAAATTTTTCTCGAATCTTCAGAATTTTTAAGATTAAAAACAATAATTCTTTTTCCGCGAGCGCGATTCAGAATTTTTTCTATTTCTCCTATGTGTTCGAGAGAATTTACTAAAATCAAAATAACATCAGCTGTATTTACTAGCCCTTTGTCGTAATATTCTGAATTAATTGCAGGAATTTCGATTAATTGAATACTTGTTCCTTTGTAATTTAACATACCAATTATGGGTTTTTTTGTTGTAAATTCATAAGAAGCAATTTCCGGTGTAGCATTCGTCAATAATTGAAGAAGAGAAGATTTTCCAGAATTTGTAAATCCAATTAAAACAGCCTGCATTTCTTCTTTTTTTATTCCCCTTCCTCGAGAAGATTTGACCGATTTTTTTGTTTTATCGATTTTTTCCCGAAGTTTTTTTAATCTCGTTTTTAATTGAGCAAGCATTTTCTCACTACTTTTATGCTTTGGACATTCCCGAATCATTTCTTCTAAATAGAATAACCGGGTTTCATCGTCTTTTGCAGCGAGAAAATTTCCCTCTGCTTTTTGGTATTGTGGAGATTGATTAGTGGAAGCCATATTATTTTTAAATCTATTTAACTTAAAAAATTTATGACACTGACTAAATGCGAAATATTAAAAAAAATTACTGAAAAAAGAGAACTTTCAAAATTACCTGAAAAAGATGTCGAATTAGCGTTTTCTCATTTTGAGAAGAGGCAAGTCTCGGAGGAAGAAAAAATTCGATTAACAAGAGAATTGTTAAATAAGGTTTTTTGGCCATTTCGAAGCAAAAAACTTCTTTCTTTAAAAGATAAAAACTATGAATGGATTCTGAGAAAACATCTTTCTACAAGAGAAAGACTGCCTTTTTATGGAAAACTTTATGAAAGAATTTTTAAGAATGAAACTAAAAATTTTGTTCTATTTGATTTGGGAGCAGGAATAAATGGAATTAGTTACAGATTCCTTTCTCAAAAAAGATTAAAGCTGAAATATGTTGGAATAGAGGCTGTAGGTCAACTCGTAGATTTAATGAATTTTTACTTCAAGAAAGAAAAGTTTAACGCTCAGGCAATTTCTATGAGTTTATTTGAGATTGATAACTTGAAAAAAATAATATGCAAAGAAAAGGGAAGAAAGATAGTTTTTTTATTTAAAGTATTGGATTCTCTAGAAGCTTTAGAAAGAAATTTTTCAAAAAAACTTCTTTCTTCTATTTCTCCTCTTTGCGATAAAATTGTGATAAGTTTTCCAACAGAGAGCATGTCCAAAAGACAAAAATTTAGAGTTAAAAGATACTGGCTAATCAATTTTCTCAGTAAATTTCATCTTCTTAGGGATGATTTCGAAATTTCCGGAGAAAAATTTCTTGTTTTTGAAAAAGAACAAACTTTATAATATATTCGTTCTTTAAGCAATTATATTAAAATTATATTCAAAATGGCAGACGAAATTAATCCATTTCAAGCAAAAAAATCTTCTACAACTTCTGGAAACATTCCTGTAGCCCCTGCTCCAGCAGCACAACCCTATCAACAACCTGCTCAAAAACCTGCTCCAAAACCAACAATTCCTCCTGCAAAACCAGCTCAAAATACTTTGACAACACCAACTCAGATCCAAGTCCCTGCACAGATTATTCCCCAAATCCAACAGATTCCGCAACTTCCAAGCGAGCCTGAACCAAAAAAGAAACATTCCTGGTGGTTTTGGGTCATGATTGTAATTGGGGGGCTAATTGTTTTAGGGGTTTTAGCTTATTTTTTTGTGAATAGTTTTTAATTTTACCCAAAAATTTAAAGAGCATTAAAACTGTTTTATAGGATATTCAAAATGAAACCGATTTTCTATAAAAAAATTCTGAAGAATGGATTGACTCTTCTTTTTGAAAAAAGAAACAAACCAGTAATTAGCATGGCATTTGCTGTACGATGTGGAGGAATAAACGAATCTCTTTCTGATAAAGGAATATCGCATTTTATTGAGCATCTGCTTTATAAAGGAACTAAAAAAAGAAGCGCGAAAAAAATTGCAGAGGAGATTGAAAAGAATGGAGGATATCTGAACGGATTTACAGACGAATCACTTACAGCATATTATTGTAAAATTCCTAGCAAGCATTTTGAACTCGCCTTTGATGTTTTATCTGATATGGTAAAAAATCCTCTGTTTGATGAAGAGGAAATAAAAAAAGAAAAACAGGTTATTTTTGAAGAAATCAAAATGTATCAAGACAATCCTATGCGATATGTACTTCAAGAGATTCATCGATTTCTGTATAAACAACCTTTTGGTGAACCTTTAATCGGAACAGAGAAAACTTTAACTTCTATTACAAGAGATAAAATTCTCAAAAGATTTCAGAAAATCTATTGCCCGAATAATATGATTTTGTGTATTGTGGGAAAAGCTGATTTTAAAGAAATTCTTAGATTAGCAGAGAAAAATTTTGGAAATCAAAAAGGAAAAATCCAAAAATTTAAGATAATGAAAAAAAATGCAACGCGAATTGAAAAAAGAAAAGGCATAGATCAAGCAAATCTCACTTTTGCGTATCATGTTCCAATCACTAAAGACAGAAAAAACTACGCAGCATTCGTTCTTAATACTCTTATGGCTGGCGGACTTTCGTCAAGGCTATTTCAGGAGATTAGAGAAAAAAGAAATTTAGCATATGCTGTTAAAGGCGAATCTAATATCGGTAAAGATTTTGCGTATAATTTAATTTATGTTGGAACAAAAAAGGAACATGTAAACCTAGTCAAAAAAATTATTTTAGAGGAATTTAAAAAAGCCTCTCAAAATATCAGTGAATTCGAACTTGCGTCTGTAAAAGAACAAATAATCGGAAATTACCAAATATCTACAGAAGATTCCCAATATCAAATGGTTAATCTTCTTCTGCATGAAATAAATGGAAATGCAAAAGATTTCTATAATTTTGAAAAAAACATTTTGAGTGTAAAATTAAGAGAAGTTAAAGAACTTGCAAAAAAACCTCTTAAAAAATACAGTTTCTTTGCTTTGATTCCGAGATAGATTAAATGTAATAATTAATCTTAAAAACTATACTTAATCTAATTTTTTATGTTTGTCGTAAAAGTTCCAGGAATTAATGGGCTTGGAAAAACAAAAGGATGCGAAAAAGCAGGAAATTTCATACTTGCAGCTTTAAAAGAAATTTATAGTAATGAAAGAGACATTCCTATAGATGTTAAACTTTTAGACCTGGAAGAAATACATTTAGATAACTCTAATCTTGAAACTACAAATAAACTAATCTATGAAAATGCGCTTGAAATTTTCAGCGAAAAACAAAGAGCAATCTTCCTAGGAGGAGACCACTCTATAAGTTATTCCTTAGGACGTGCTTTTTTTGATCATTGCAAGAATATCTGTAAGGAACCGTGTTTAATTGTTTTTGATGCTCATCCAGATTGTATGAAGCCTGATAAAGAATTTCCCTCTCATGAAGAATGGTTATCTGCTTTAATCGAAAGAGGATTTCCTTCAGAAAATATTTTTTTAGTCGGTGTGCGAAATTTGTATTCTTCTGAAAAAATTTTCTTAGAAAAGCACAAAATAAAAAGAATGAGCATGAATCAACTTCTTGAAAATCTCGAAGACTCTTGCGATATTCTCATGGAATTTTCAAAAAACAAGCAAATTTATTTATCTATTGATATTGATGTAATTGATCCTGCCTTTGCTCCGGGAACAGGTTATAGAGAACCCGGAGGACTTACGAGTCGAGAATTTTTGCATCTAATTCAAAGACTTAATAAATTAAAAAATATCCGGGCTGTTGATCTTGTTGAAATAAATCCTGAAAAAGATGCAAACGAAATTACTGTTAAACTCGGAGCAAAAATTCTTTCTGAACTAATCTAGTTAAGATTTATAAATTTGAATAGTCTTTTGAAAATATGAATAAAAAAATACTTTTATTGATTCTTTCAGATATTCTTATTTTGAGCAGTTTTGGATTAATAGCTCCTATTTTTGCTATCTTTTTAATTGGAATAGAAGGAGGAACTATTTTAACTGCGGGAATGGCAACAGGAATATTTTTAATTGTCCGTTCAACAGCGCAATTTCCCCTATCAAAATTTTTAATAGACAATCACAAACATAAATCGCGATTATTGCTTATTGGAACTTCTTTAATTGTATTGGTGCCGTTCATCTATGTTATTGCCAATAATGTTTATGTAATTTTTATTGCACAAGGAATTTATGGCTTAGGCACAGCATTTGCATATCCGAGCTGGTTTAGTCA
>Ga0194113_10006469_pt1 | contig 14872 bp, 5 predicted proteins | sample TA2MahC200mmetaG_FD_146193 | JGI IMG/M metagenome (GOLD analysis project Ga0194113, IMG submission 146193) | Freshwater microbial communities from Lake Tanganyika, Tanzania - TA2015017 Mahale Deep Cast 200m | ecosystem: Environmental > Aquatic > Freshwater > Lake | place: Tanzania: Lake... | reverse complement strand
TGAACCCCGCAACGATACGCGGACGGACTCGACTGCGAGTTGGAGATCAACGTCGTCTCCGTCGACGTTCGCAAAAAGACCCGTCGCGGGGCGGAGGGTTGAAGCGGCCGTCGCGCGCGAGGAGTCAAAATTCTTCAATCCAGCGGTCGCAGGCCCAGCCGCACGCGGGCGTGGTCGCGGGATTCATAGTGTTCGACACGAAACGAGTGCTCGCCGCCGTCAACGTGCAACTCCGCGAGGTTCGACGTGCTCTGGTCCGGCAGCCAGACATTGAAGTCGATGCGCTGAATGCCGTCGACAAAGACGCGCAGGCCATTGTCCGCCGTCGCCCACAGTTCGTATCTGCCGGCCGGCAGCGTCACCTTGGTCGTTGCCACCAGGACGAAGTGGTCCCGAGGGACGTTCCGGGCCGGGGCGAGGAGCCCCCAATCGAAATCCAGGCGCGCCGATTTCCGCGCCGCCAAGGGTGGACCGGCGATCAGGGCGGCCCAGTTGGAAGGTCGATTCAGCTCGTCGCGATTGGGTTGCTCCCACGCATGGAACTCAAGGTCCCACTCGGCAGTGAATGCAAGCCCCTCAACCGTCACCGCCTCGTGCGTGTCGGCTCGCTCCACCACACATGAGAATCGTCTGGCCCGACCGTCCGGCGAAGTGACTCGGAGCCGAGTGGGCGTCGTCCCGCTCGCGGGCGAGACCTCGACATCCCCGTGTACTTGCTGAACCGTGAAGGGGATGCCCGGGCCCTGCACCAGGTATTCCGCCTGGCCCCACAGGGGCTGACCACGGGGGATCACGACCAGCGACCTCGTGGGGAGCGTCTGGGCCAGTCGAAATCCGAGATATGACTTCATCCTCCCCGGTTTGTACTGGAACCGGCGCGCCGAGCTGGCTTCCTCCAGACGATTCCGGTGCGACGCGCCGCGCAACCGGAACCGCTCCGCCGGATAGGAAATCACGACCTTCCCGCGGGCCGCGGCATCGGCGTCCGGCCAGTCGTCGTCGGCCGCGTGATGACACCATTCCATGGCGTTGCCGTACACATCGAACAGCCCGAAGTCGTTGGGTTTCAGCGCTCCCACGCGACGCGTTCCGGACGGCCCGCTGACTCGCGAACTCCAAGCATACTCGTCCCACAGGTCATCGGGATCGCCGTAGAAACGGCTCGTGCGCGAGCCGGCACGACAGGCATACTCCCACTCCGCTTCAGTCGCCAGGCGGTATCCGCGCCGGTCAAGGAAGTCGGCCGGCAGGTCCACCTGGTCGGCGGTGGCGGAAACCGGAGGATAGCACTGCTGGTCATCTGGAATGCCCTCCTTCCGGCTCAACCAGCGGCAGTAGGCGACGGCCAACTGCCAGGTCACCTGTGTTTGCGGATGGTCCGGTTCCGCCTCTTGCTGGCCCGTTTCGGGGCGAGGCATGTCCGGGTTCTCATCGAGGAACCTCCCGAACTCCTCGACCGTCACTTCCTTGGCTCCGATGGCGAACGTGCGCGGGATGGTCACGGGCTGCAGTGACTCATCCGGCTGCGCGCCGGGTTCCGAGGCGGGAGCGCCCATCAAGAACTCCGCCGGGCTCGGGACGACCACCAGGGTCTGACCTTGGCCGTTCACGTACCAATCGGGCGGTCGGGCGGAAGTCCGTGCCGGGTCGGTCGCTTGGAGTGCCGCGTGCTGTCCCCATTGGCGCAGCAGCCATTCGGTGGCGCCGTGAATGCCCGGGTCCGGGTCGTCTCGATACAGCACCGCGAGGTCGCTGAGCAGCGCGTCTCGCAGCCCCGCGGAAAATCCCTCCTTCGGGAAGCCGCTCAGCGTCAGGATCAAGGCGCGGCGGACGGACGCGTCCCCTTCTTCGCGGAGACGGTCCACGACCGGTCGCGGATCGGCGCCCGACGGACCGAGCCGCTGAATCAGGTAACTTCGTACCGTCGGATCCGGGCTTTGACGAAGTGCCGGCCAGACATGCTCGGTTTGACCGAACCGAAAGAGCAGCGCGAGGGCGGCCGCTTGCCGTCGCGCCCAGGCCTCCTTGGCCGTCTTCTCCGTCGGTGGCGGCCGATCCAACTCCAGCTCGACGAGTTGAGCGGCATCTTGCTCGTGGGCACCGATGGCCGCGGACAACACGGCGAACTGCGCCGGGTCCGCATCCAACAGCAGATCGACCAGCAGCCGCGGCTCGTCGGCACACCAGCGGGCGAGGATCCGAGCGGCCGCGACTCGCTTCTCTCCGTCGACGGGCCCTGGGAGATCGAAATTCACGCGAAGATGACCCTGCAGGTGGCCACGTGCCGGATGGAAACACTCGCCCCAGCAGTCGAGCTCGCTGGCGGGCTGAGTCGCCAGCATGGCCGCCAACTCGCCGCGCATATTCTCAGATGTCCAGCGATCATCACGTGGAGCGAAGACAGCCAGAGCGGCGGCGGCTCGAAGTCGTTGGGGAATCGCCTGATCGGCGGTCCCCCACACCGCCCACAGACGTTCGATCAACTCATCGCGATGCGCGAACAGCGCGTCCCGAATGATCGGGAAATCCGGGGCGTCGGCGTTCAGCAACCGCTGGCACAAGTAGTCCACCTGCCGGGAATCGACGGGCACGAGTCCCAAGCTGGCATTGAGTTGCCGTCGCGTGTCGAACTTGGCCCGGGCATCGTCATAGGCGGCGCGCAGCCGCGCGTCGATCCAGCGGCGGTACGGCGCCAGCTCCGCGATGATCCCAGGGACCTTTGCCGTCGGGGCGTTCAGCAGGCGTCGCTCGAGCGCCACGGCGTGCCGGCGGCCGTTGGCCTCGTACGCCGCCCAACCCGCCAGGGCCAACACCGCTGCCGCCATCACGACCAGCAGCAGCCTGGCCGCGCGCCGTCTCGCCCGGCGGCGCGCGGCAGCCGGCCCGCTATCCAACGCCGCTTGAAGCGCTTCAGTGACCTGACCCATCGACGCGTACCGGTCGTCGGGCCGCGCCGCCGTCATCTTCTCCACGACGGCCGCCACGGCGGCGGGGACTTCGGGCCGCGGCAACGACGAAGCCGCATCCAGTGGCCCGGACATCAGCCCGCGCTCGTCGGCATCGCTCCTGGAAAACAGGTCGCCGGTCAGCAGGAAGTACAGCGTGCAGCCGAGGCTGTAGATGTCGGCGCGGTGGTCCACTGCCTTCGTGCCCGCAAGCTGTTCCGGGGCCATGTAGGCGACCGTGCCATGGACGCCGCCTGTCTGTGTCAGAAAATTGTCACATCGTCCACCATCTTCCCGAGTGCGAGGCGACTCGCCGACCGACGGGGCTTCGTGGCTGTCCGAAACGCGGAACGCAGACGCTCGACCGCCTGGGTCCAACGTGCTGCCGTCGCGGAAGCGGGCCAGGCCCAGGTCCAGCACCTTGACCGTTCCGTTTCGGCCCAACAGCAGGTTGGCGGGCTTGACGTCGCGGTGAGTGATTCCCTGCTCGTGGGCATAGCCCAGACCCCGGGCCGCCTGGATCGCGCAGTCGACTGCCTGCTCGACCGGCAACGGGCCGAGCCGCCGCACGTGGCGGGCAAGGTCGCAGCCGTCCACGAATTCCATCACCAGGTAGCAGATCCCACGGTCTTCGCCCGCATCGTGCGCGGTGACGATGTTCGGATGGTCCAGCCGCGCCGCGGCTTCCATCTCGCGATGGAACCGGACGATGGCTTCCGGAGACGCGACGACGTCCTCCCGCACGATCTTCAGCGCGACCGCGCGATGCAGGTAGCGGTGAATCGCCTTGTAGACCCTCCCCATCCCTCCAACGCCGATGGGATGGAGCACCGTGTAGTCGCCCAGCACCAGGGGCGACCGCGGCTCCGCCTGCGTGTCGCTCGGGTCACCCGGGAATGCCGTCACGGTAGGAGGCAGCGCAGCCTGCGGTCCAGAACCCGCCACGGAATCAGCCCCCGGCGGACGATCGGCCTCCGCCAGCCCCTGGTCGAGCCATGCCATGCGCTCCAGCACCGCCAACGCCGCCTTCAGCTCATCAACCAGCTCCGGACAATCCCGGCACAGCTCCTCCGCGGTCGGATGGCGCCCCTGCTCCTTCAGCTCCCACCACGCCACCAGGAGGTCGTCGAGCCGATCGTTGGCAGACATGACATCGTCCTCGCCCCCAAGCGCAGCGCGGGCCACCCGACCCCGAATCGACTCGACCAGAGACTTCCCCGCGCCGCAGACTCTTCGGTCTACCCAACGGCTCGATCCGAGAGCGTTCGGTGCCGATCGCGGATCACCACGTTTTAAACCGGCGGTTGCTCAGGGCAGGCCGTCGACAATTGCAGCTTCGCCCGTTGCCAACGCCGCTTGACGGTCCGGATCGAAACGCCCAGCAAGGCCGCGGCGTCCGCCTGGGGAACCTGTTGATACCAAAGCAGATCGAAGACTTCGCGCTCTTCGTCAGGCAGTTTCCCCGCATGTTCGTGGAACTCCGCCCACGCCAGCAAAACCGCGGGGCCGGCCGTGTCGTCGACGGATTCGCGGCGCGGCGAGCGAAAGTCGCTTGACGCCCCCGCTCCGTAGTCGCTCTCGTGGTTGGCGCCGAGCCCATGCGGCCCGAAGTAATGACGGCACAGATCGATCAGTTCCCAACGGATCTGCGTCGCCGCCAGTCCGTAAAACTCGCGGACCGAACGCGGTTGGATCTTCCTCAACGACCCGTGTAACCGCACCAGAGATCGTTGCAGCACGTCGTCCGTATCCTCCCACCGACGCAGATCCGGGAATTGCCGGTGCAGCATCCGGTGGACGAGTTTGCGCAATCGTTGGCACGAACACGCGATCAGCGCGCTAAACGATTGGTCGTCGCCGTGACGTTCAAGATCCAGAATCGCCTGGATCATGGAACCGGTGTCACCAATGCTTGAACTGGCCATCACGAAACCCCTTCACGTCTACCCAACGTCAGCCAACGTCACGCGTCAGATGAAGTCGCCCAGTAGGGCTCCGGCCGGCTCCTTCGCCGCCACCTCGACCCTCCGCACGGCCACGCCGCGAGCCAATTCCGCGAGTGTGGTCTTGGCCAGACAGTCTCGCAACCGTCGCTGGATATCGAGGACTGCTTCGCCCAACACGCATCGTTCGCCGTCACAGAGCGGCTCGCGCAACAGGCAACTCTCGCTGTCCAACGGACCGTCCACCACTTCGTAGATTTCCAGCAATCGGATATCCGCGGCCGGCCTGCCAAGGGTGAATCCGCCCTTGACGCCCACTGCGGCGTGCACCAGTCCGGCCCGGGACAGACGCTGCATCACCTTGGCCAAGTGGTGATTGGACGCCCTTATGCAGTCGGCCAGCGCCTGATTGGTCCAGCGTTCCGCCGGCTGGCTGGCCAGGATGGCCATCGTGTGCAAACCCAGCGAAGCTGCTTCCGAGATGACGCCGCGACTGGCCATGGGACACCGCCTGTTGCCTGAAACCAAGTATCAGAGTACCATTATTCTACGTTTCGCGGCCGTGTCAATTGATTGGCTGAGTGATTCGGGCGCGGCAAACCCACCCGAGTGACTGCCGTGCGGAAACCCGGCATTTCAGAGCAGAGATCCAAACCAACTCACTGGCGCTGCTGGCTGCGGTTATCCGGGCGACGATTTAGGATGTGCAAGCGTCTGTACCACAAGCACTTACGCTCTGTCATGTGCCACGCGCCGCGCCGCGATTGCCGAGGAAGACGTGGTTTGCCGTATAGGGTCGAATCCCTTCGCACGCTCGCCGAATGGAAAATTCCTCGACGAGCATCAAAAGGTCTGGCCCCTCAACTGCTTGCCTCCCGTTTCTCAGGATAGCGCGGGTACGCATGTCGGCGACCGCGCTCCTGGTCATGGCGTCTTGGGACGGCCACTCGCAGCGCGCATTCCGCCGCTATCCCAAGGTCCAGATTGATGCTTCGTTTCCAGAGCCGATTCCGAGAATCCCGCCATGCAGTTCAACCACTCGAGCCGTTCGATGCAGCCGAAAACATCCCAATGCCAACGACGGGCGCGTCGCCGCTTCCGCAGCCTCGCCGCGGAGCCATTGGAACATCGCAGGCTGTGGGACGGGGCTCCTTGGCTCAGTCCCCCCGCGGCCCTAAACACGAATGCCGGATCTGATTCCGACAATGACCGATATCCCGTTGTCACCACCGACTCGCGCGGCAACTGGGTTGCCGGATGGGGCGTACAATTTGGGGTCAATCCGCTGGTCGCTCGTTCGAGTGACGAAGGACAGACATGGTCCGACCCAATTACCCTGCAATCCGACCCGGACGAACTTCATTTTGATTTGGAATTCACTAACGACTCACAAGGCAATTGGCTCGCCGTGTGGTCGTACAATGTCCACACGGACGCCGGTTGGACGGACGCCGACATATTGGTTTCTCGCTCCACGGACGCGGGGCAGACCTGGACCGACCCAGTCCCCCTGAACACCAATGCCGGCTCGGACGTCAGAAACGACCGCACCCCGCAGATCACCACCGACGGACGCCGGGCTGACCTGGACGGACCCCGTCGCCCTCAACAGCAACCTGGGACCCGATTCTGGAACGGACAGGTTTCCCGAGGTCGCCGTCGACTCACTGGGCAACTGGGTCGCCGTATGGCATTCCGAGGATACCCTGGGCGGAACGATCGGCTCGGATACGGACATCCTCTTCGCGACTTCGCTGGACTTTGGCGATGCGCCGGCGCCGTATCCCACGGGCCGACCGGACGGCGCGCGGCACAAGCCGCTCGGACCGAGGTTGGGTGTCCATCGTGACGCCGAGTTGTCATACCAGCCGAATGCGGAAGCCAACGGCGACGACGCCACGGGGCCTGGCGGCCAAGACGACGAAGACGGCGTGACGTTCAGCGACGCAATTCGCCCCGGCACAAGACCCAGGGTCGAGGTGCAAACATCGGGGCCAGGCTATCTGAATGCCTGGATCGACTTCAACGCCGACGGCGACTGGGACGACCTCGGCGAGCAGATCTTCGACGACCGTTACCTCTTACAGGCTGGCACTCACACGCTGGACTTCTCGGTCCCCGACGAATTCACGACGACGCCCAGCTTCGCCCGCTTCCGCTTCAGCACGCAAGCCGGTCTGTCCCCGACGGGATTGGCAAATGATGGCGAAGTCGAGGACTACAAAGTCCAGCTCCGCGGTCCGTTTATCGTCGACGTGGAGTACGACGCTCCAGACCAGACGCCCGACGGCATCGCCAAAGACAGCCAGGGCCACACGACGCTTCGCGCGGCCATCCAGGAAGCGAACGCGCTGGAGGGCGATGACGTGATCATGCTGAGCCACCCGCTGGCCCAACACCTTGCCCTGACCCTTCCCGGCAACACCGCTGCCACGGGGGATTTGGATATCACGGATACGACTGGGAGCCTGACCATCGTTGGCCTCGGCGCGGCACAGTCGCTTATCGATGCTGCCAAACAGGGGGAGACATCGCTTGGTGATCGCATCTTCGACGTGTACCCGGACGCCACGCTGATCCTCGAGGGCATCACCGTCACGGGCGGTTTCACCGCGACCGGAGGTGGCGGGATCCTCAACCACGGAACCCTGGAACTCAAGAACAGCACGATCAGCGGCAATAGGGCCGTCGGCGACGGCGGCGGCATTGCGAATAGCTTTCTCGGGGTGGTGACGCTCACCGGGAGCACGATCTCGAACAACCAGGCCGACGGTTTCGGCGGCGGTGTTGCTTCCGACTTTGGCCAGCTGACCGTCCAGACCAGCACGATTTCCAGCAATCGGGCTGCGGCTGGCGCGGGGATCCATTTCCTTGGTGCCCTTCCCTCCGTGAGCCCGCCCAACAACCTCACCATCGCCAGCAGTACGATTTCGGGGAACGTCGCGGAGACCGAGAACACCGACCTCGGCGCCAGGGGCGGCGGCGTCCGGTTCCTCGGCGGCCGCGCCTGGGTCCTGCACAGCACCATCACGGGCAACGTGGCTCGAAATCAAGCTGACCAGGACGGACGCACATTCAGCTACGGGGGCGGGATCAGCAACGAGTCAGACCCCGCGGTCGACGGCTCCTTCCTCCAATTGAGCCACTCGATCGTCGCGGGTAATCAGGCGGCGGCCTCGGCCGACTATCGTGGATCGGTCGCCAGCCTGGGTCACAATCTGTTGGGTGACGTCGGACCGCGTCTGCTGGATGATGCCGATCCACAGACGGACGACTCGTCCTTTGAGGTGTGGGGAGTAGACGCGGGCATCGAGCAGTTCGAGGCCTGGGCGACAGCCAACGCGCTGGGTGGAGACCTGGCGACCGTCAAGTCCCAGGCTGAGCACGCGTTGATTGTCAGTCTCAGCAACGATGATCGATTTTGGTCGGGGCCGAACGGACCTTGGTTGGGGGCTTGGCAGCCGGACGGTCAGGCTGGCAAGGACCAAGGGTGGGAGTGGTTTGATGGCGGAACGATCCCGTCCGAGGTTTGGCCCGCGCCCTGGGCGGACGGTCAACCCGATAACGGCGGTCAAGAGGAAATCAACGGCAATCTCGAAGAAGCGTTGCACCTCTACAAGTACGTGAACTCCTCAGCTGAGACCATGGTCGGCTGGGACGACATCCGTGGTTACCGAACGCCTCCCGACTACGCGTTACCGCCGGTTGTGTCGTTTGTTGTCGAATACGGTCCCTGGCAACCGGCGTTCAGGCCCCACGACACCGACTTGGTGGGTGTCGCCCCGTTGCTCGGTCCTCTGGCCGACAACGGCGGGCCGACCTGGACCCACGCGCTGCTGCCCGGCAGCCCGGCCATCGACGCCGGTGACAACCATGCGGCACCCGCTACTGATCAGCGTCACTACGTTCGCATTTGGGACGGCGACGGCGACGGCGCGGAGAGCGTGGACATCGGGGCGTTTGAGTTCGGGGCTGCGACGAATCGGTTGCGGGGCGCCCATTGGACCGACTGGAACGGCGATGGCGTGCGGGATGTGGGTGACCCGGGGCGACAGGGCTGGACCGTGCAACTTGAGCGCATTGGCCAGTTCGGTCACCTCGCACTCGACGACCCCATCCAGACTCCGACGTTAGACCCCAATGCCGCATTCGGCGGCACGTTGGCCATGCTCGGCGACGATATCCTGGTTGCCGCGCCGGAGGCGGCGTCCTCGGGCTCCCGGAATGGCGCAGTCCACCTGTTCGATGGCGATACAGGCGCGCAGGTTCGAACGTTCGCCAATCCGCGGCCAAGTTGGTCAGATCAATTCGGCTCGGCCATCGCAGTCGTTGGAGGCCACGTGTTGATCGGAGCCCCGGGGGAGAGTGCCGATGGGCAAGCCGCCGGAATTGCGTATTTGTTCGACGGAGCCACCGGTGCCCTGCTCGGGGAATACCACAACCCAACCCCGGCAGCCGGAGACAACTTCGGCAGTTCCATTGTGGCCGTGGGAGGCAAGGTCCTCATCGGAGCGCCGGGGGACGATTCCCTGACCACGAATGGCGGTACGGCGTATCTGTTTGACATGGCCGGCAACCTCCTTTGGACGTATGCGAACCCGGCCCCCCATGTTGAAGACCAGTTCGGAACCCGGCTTGCCGCATTGGGCGACCGGGCTGTCATCGGCACTCTCGGGAATGACCCTGCGATTGCCGGCTCGGGAGTGGTTTATCTGTACGAGACAAGTGGTGTCCACCAGCGATTGCGGACGTTCGAGAACCCGACCCCGGATGCCGGAGACGGGTTCGGTCACGCGGTAGCGGCAGTCGGGGACAAAGTGGTGGTCACCGCGCCACATGAAAACGGTGGTTCGGGAATCGCTTACGTGTTTGACGTGGCCACCGGCGAGTTGATCATGACGCTGTCCGATCCGACACCCAGCACGGGCGAGGCGTTTGGCCACTCGGTGGCGGCGTCCGGCGACGATATCCTGATTGGCGCGATTGGCGCGACGAATTCAGGCGCGGCAGTCGGCAGTGTCTACCTGTTTGATGGAACAACCAGTGTGCTGCTCACCACGTTCGAGAACCCAACGCCGGCTGACGAGGACGAGTTCGGTTTTGCCGTTGCGGCTGGTGAGACACGCATGGCAGTCAGTGCCATGGGGGATGACACGGGTCTTGCGGACGCGGGTGCTGTGTACCTGTTCGACATCGCTCGCGAAGTCCATGCGACAACGACCGGCCTCGACGGCAGCTACAGCTTTTCAGGTTTAGCGCCGGGCGCGTACGCGGTCGCCGCCATTGGGCAACCTGCCTGGTCGCCAACCTACCCGGGCCGCGTGGGCGCGGAGTCGCTGGTCAACACGGCCACCGCCAACGCGCAGCGGCATGCCGCCGTGGCCGCGGACGCGGCGGGCAACTCGGTGGTTGTCTGGCAAAGTAACCACGCGGGCGGCAATGATTGGGGTGTGTTCGGCCAACGGTACGACGCGATTGGCCGACCCGTGGGAGAGACGTTTCAGGTCAATCCGCAGCCAACTGACGATCATGCTTCGCCTGACGTTGCCATGGCCCCCGATGGTGCGTTCGTTGTCACGTGGAACCGGCTTGGTGATATCTGGGTGGCGGAATACGATGCGGTCGGTGTTCTCAGGAATGCCTCCGCGATCTCTGGTAGTGTGATCGAGCATCCGCACCCTGTTGTCGCCATGATTGCATGGCAGCACTGGGTGGTTGCCTGGCAAGAGACTGTCGGCGACAACGCCTTTATCGTTGCAATCCGCAAAGCCGGTTTTGGTGCTATCCCTTTCAATGTCACCGCGCAGACGAGTGTGCGAGGCGAACCGGCCATCGCGATGCATCCGAGCAGTGGGCAGTTCGTGATCACATGGTCGAGCGACGGCCAGGACGGCGATGGCCGCGGTGTGTTCGCCCAGCGGTTCCGCACCGTCAGCAACCAAGTCTATAGGGAAGGCCCCGAGTTTCAGGTCAACACGTTCGCCAGCGGCGATCAGACGGCCAGTTCGGTGGGCATGGACGCCGACGGTGATTTCGTCGTCAGCTGGCACAGTCAGGGCCAGGACGGCGACGGGAACGGTATCTACGCCAAGCGGTTCAGCGCTGCGGGTATCCCGCGAACCGATGAATTCCGGGTTCATACCAGAACCGTCGGTGATCAGCAGTCACCCGACGTGGCCGTGGCGCCGACGGGCGCATTCGTGATCACGTGGACCGGTGCCGACCAGGACGGGAGCGGGTTGGATCTGTACGCTCAGCGATTCGACGCCGCGGGATCGCGGCAGGGAAGTGAGTTCCGCGTGAACGCCACCGTGAAAGGTGATCAGACTGCCGGCGATGCCGCCGCGGACGGAGCCGGCAATCTCGTGGTGGTCTGGCAGACCGGGGCAGTCGGCAGCGGCGACACGGATATACATCTGCAGAGATTCACCGCCGCGGGTAGCGACCGTTTCCATACGATTGAATTGACCGCGGGAGCAGCCCTGAACGGCGCCGACTTCGGTAGCCAACCCGATTTGGCCGAGGTCACGTCGGTGCTCGTCAATGACGGCGCCGTGCATCGCTCGATGGTCAAGAGCGTGACGGTCACGTTTGACCAGCTGGTCACGATCGACGCGGGGGCGCTGAGTGTCTGGCGGCGCGGTCCCGGGGGCGGGCAGGTAGGCGTGACCGTGTCGCTGAACGAGGTCGACCGGAAGACCGTGGCGAAACTGACATTTAGTGGTCAGTACGTCGAGGGCGGCGGATCCCTGGCCGACGGCAACTATGAGCTGCGGATTGACGGCTCGAAGATCCGCAGTCAGGGCAACGGGATGGACCTGGACGGCGACCGGGACGGGACTCCCGGCGGGCAACACGTGTTCGGCGCCCGAGAGGCCGACGCGTTCTACCGTATGTTCGGCGACATCGACGGGAATCGAAACGTTGATTTCCTCGACTTCTTCGCTTTCAGAAGGACGTTCGGCAAGAGCGTTGGCCATGCGGACTACGATTCGCGATTCGACTGGGACGGCAACGGAAACGTGGACTTCGTCGATTTCTACCAATTCCGAGGCCGCTTCGGCAAGCGGCTCAAGTTCGCGTGATTCGTCGCGGTTCCTGTTCATCACACGGTCCCGTCAACGTGTTTCTCTCTAACGCATGCCGTAGGCCGGCTTCGTCGTGCCAACCGCTCGCACGCCGGAAGAGCCGCGTTCGTGTTGCGCGAAATGGCTCACGATTTCCCAGGAGTCTTTGCCGGCAAAGGAAGCCGATTTCCGCGGTCCGACCGCCTACATGGCACGTCCGACTTGCACGTTGAGGTTCTAAATCAAGCTGGAATTGCCCGTGCCACATGCGATGGACTAAGTTGTGCAACCATTGGCACGAACACGCGATCAACGCGCCGCGTCTAGCGGGCCGTCCACCACTTCGAAGACCACCATTCCTGGCGATGATGCGGTGCTGATCCCGATCGGCTCGTTGACCCGGGACTTCTCCTGGAACAGACCGGGATCAGGTAGCCCAACCGGCGAGTTGTGGTTCGCGTTCGGGCAGATCGATGTGCCGTCGCAACGCGTTCACTAGTTGTGTCCAGTCCATGGGCTTCGTCAGATACGCGTCCACTCCCAGCCCAAGGATGTGCCGCTTGACGGCGGGATTCGTCTGGCCGGCGAGCACGATGATGGGCGTGCGTTCCGTGAGCGGGTGGCTCTTGAGGCGGCCGATGATGTAGTTGCCTTCGCCGTCGGGCATGCTGAGATCGGTGACGACCACATCCGGTCTGCTCTCCAAGGCCATCCAGTAGCCTTGCATGCCACTGAAGGCGCGCAAGACATCCAGTCCGTGGCGGCGCAACCGGGCAGTGATCGCGCTGGAGATCTCCGCGTCATCGTCGATGCACAGGACCTTGACTCGTCCGTCAGCAGCCGCTCTCTCGTCGCGCTCCGACGTGACAACGCGTCTGCTTTGGGAAATGCTCGCATCCCCTGCCTCGGTGTCCCGGCAACCGGCGGACGCGGGCCCCGTATCACGTGAGGCCTCAGGCATGGTGCCGCATGGTCCGTGATCGGTGCGAATCAGTCCGAGACGGGCACTTCCAGCAAGAGGAATCTCCATGCAGAACTCCGCCCAGCGGCCCGGCAGGCTGTCAGCGGCGATCTTGCCCTGGTGAAGTCGCACGATGCGCCAAGTGTTGTACAGACCAATCCCGGTGCCGGGTTGCCGGCGCAGTTCCGGCGTCTGAACGCGCGAGAACCGACGGAACAGGCGAGGTCTCTGCTCCGGTGGAAAACCGGGCCCTTCGTTGAACACGTAAACCCTGAATGTGTCGTCTGCTTGCTCCCATCGGATGCGGATCGCACCTCCTTCACGGCCGTACTTGATCGCGTTGCTGATCAGGTTGTTCATCGCGATCCTCAGCAGGTCCGCGTCGCACGGGACGGCCGAGCCGGATGGCCCTGGGACGAGTTCCAGCCGCATCCGTTTCTGTTCCAGCTGCGTGCGGTACATCCCAATGGCCGGCTCAATCACCTCGACCGCGAAGTCCACGTGGCTCACCTGCACGGCCAGATCATCGTCGTGGAGCTTGCCCAGGTCGAGGTACTCGCGACTCAGGCCGACGAGATAGTCGACTTTGGCTTGGAGACGCCGCACCGACGCTGCCTGGCCCGCCGTGAGTTCCCTGTCCTGGTCGTGTCGCAGACACCAGACATCGCCGAGGATCGCCGTCAACGCGTTCTTCAGTTCATGGCTGACGAAACTCAGCACCTCACCGTAGGATCGTTTCGCGTCAGCGAGCTGTTCGATGCGGTAGGCCTTCTCCACAGCCTGACTTAGTCGCTCGACGATCGCCATATGCAGGCTGACATGGCGCGGCGTGTAGGCGTGCGTCTGACGGGAGCTGCGAAACATCACGCCGACATGGCGGCCGTTCACAACCAGAGGACACGTCAGGTTCGAACGGATGCCCTCGCGAAGGAGCAGGCGCGTTGACTCGCTGCGAGGATGCTCGTTCAGATGATTCTCCAAGTCGTTGATGATCCGCGGTTTGCCCTCGTCGAGTATGGCGCGAAGCGACCCGTCGCCGATGTCGGCCGCGTAGTCGGCGCCCAGCAGCACAGGTTCGTACGCCGCATGAACGACCTTCGTCACCAGGTGCCGCCCGTCGTCTTCCAGAAATGCCAATCCGATCCGGTCGCACGGGAAGATCTCTGTCGTCGATTCAAATACCTGTCGGACGATTTCGTCCACGGATTCGGCCGCGCCAACCTTGGCGTTGATCGACTCGAGGACGGCCGCTTCCTTGGCCGAAAACTCCATAACACGGTCCGCGGAACAGAACACTGGATGGCATGGGTCCCTGGTAAGCGTTTTCATCGGTCACCGTTGGCTGAAAAGAGTCATGTCTTCGTCCCCGACGTTACTCCGCCACATCCAGTTGTCGCCACGACACTACCCGGGGAATGGCTGCGGGGAGCAAGATCGCTACCGAATCATAGGCCAACCGCAGCGGCCGCTCCGACACCGCCTGCCGTTTGTAGAGGTTGTGCCGACCCTGCCGGCCGGCACAGGCTGGCTTTCTGCCGCAGCGCTCTCGGCACTCTGGCACACGACGCCGGAAAAGCCGAAAACGCCGAACCGATGCGGCGCGAGACGCCGGCTATTCGGACCCAACTGGTAAACGGAGTCTGCCTCCGTTTCGGTGGTTTGGCGAATGTGCTGTCGTGCGTGTGTTAACAAAACGGAGGCAGACTCCAATTCCGGTGGAGGCGGTGTCGCTGGTCGCTGGTCAGTCGTGCTTCCACCGACGTGAAGTCGGTGGAGGCGGGGTTGCTGGTAGCTGGTCAGTCGTGCTTCCACCGACGTGAAGTCGGTGGAGGCCGGGTTGCTGTCCGCTGCCCCGGTAGAGACCGGGATTTCGCCTCGCACTGCGTGCCTTGAGCGGCGGTCTGTTGGAGCACGCTCTCCTCCGGTTCCGCGTTCGCCTTCGGCTCGACGCGTCTT
>Ga0194113_10006461_pt1 | contig 14886 bp, 17 predicted proteins | sample TA2MahC200mmetaG_FD_146193 | JGI IMG/M metagenome (GOLD analysis project Ga0194113, IMG submission 146193) | Freshwater microbial communities from Lake Tanganyika, Tanzania - TA2015017 Mahale Deep Cast 200m | ecosystem: Environmental > Aquatic > Freshwater > Lake | place: Tanzania: Lake... | reverse complement strand
GCCAGCCTCGAGCTGCTGGAAGGCAAGGTGCTGCCCGGTGTGGCCGCCCTCGACGAAGCCTGATCCATGACGGGCCTGGGCTGGGCCCAAGCCGTCGAAGGCCCCCGCTAGGAGTTTGTTGCTCATAGCCCTCCAGGACCGAGGTTCTGGCTCCTCTGCTGGCATGAGCGGCCAGGGGCATCGCCATCGGTCTGATGCGCATCTGCCTGCCTTGGCCAGGCAGGGGCCTTTCCCCCTCAGGCTGTCGCTACTACCAGCCCCTGCTGCTGGGATCGCCTGAACCGCCACAGCTTGAGCAGGTTGTGCGTGCCGGCGATCAGGTGCCATTCCGCATCAACCTTCTCCAGTCCTCGCAGCAGGAAGCGCCGCAAGCCCCTGGCTTCCTTGATCTGACCGTTCACCGGTTCCACGATCGCCTTGCGCTGGGCATAGATGGCTGAGCCCTGCTTGCTTCTGAGTTTGCGGGCCATCCGGGTTTTCTCATCGGCATCCTTGGGCAGCGGTCCCCGTCTCGGCGGTGGTGGTTTGCCATGGGGCAGGCGACCGGTGGCGATGTAGGCGTCGATGCCCTGATCCGCACAGGTTTTGGCGTTGTCCTCGCTCCAATAGCCGGCATCTGTCGTGAGTACATCCGGCAGAGCGCCGGCTGTGGCACCGATCCGCTGCAGCATCGGCTCAAGGTGCTCAACGTCGGGTGCTTGGTTGCTCACGCCCACCGCCACAATCACCTGGTGGTCGCTGTCGACCGCCACCTGGCAGTTGTAGCCCTGCAGAAAGGTGCCAACGGATTGCATCAGGTGGCTGTCAGGGTCTGTGAAATTGCGCTGGGTCTTGGCGGTCGGTGTGCCGTCAGCCTTTCTCGCCAGACCACGACGCGGCATCGCATCGGCAGCGAGCGGTTCGAGATCGACCTCCACACCGGCCATCTCAGCCGCCGCGATCGCGTTGTCGATGGCGGCTCGGGCCTTGGCTGCTGCGGACTCCGCTTTCTTGTTCAGGGCTGCCTGCTCAGCGGCGGGTGCGACTTCTTCCTTGGCAGCCTCAGCCTGAGCTCTGGCCTGATCGGCCTCCTCCTGGCGTTGACGCGCTGCAGCTGCAGCGGTCTCGGCTTCCATCTGTTTGCGGGCCTGCCGGATCCGCTCCAGACGATCCTGGCGGCGGCGCAGTTCCTCGGGCAGCTCACTGCCGCGCTTGTCCTTGCCGTAGCGCTTGTCCTCCTGGGCATCCAGGATCTCGGCCTTGCGCAGCAGTGCGTTGATCTCCTGCTCCAGCTCCTTCTCAGCCCGGAGCATCCGCTCGTGGCTCATGGCCTTGTGCTTGCTGGCATTGGCCTGCACCTTGGTGCCATCGAGGGCCACATGCCCAAGGCTCACCATCCCCGCGATCTGACACAACCGCAGGATCTGAACAAATAGACCCTTGAGCGCATCAAGGTTGCGGCGGCGGAACTCACTGATGCGGCTGTGATCGGGCTGCTGATTACCCGTGAGCACCCGGAAGGCCAGATCCTCGTAGCAGGCGCGCTCGATCTTGCGGGATGAGACCGTGCCGACGCAGTAGGCGTAGAGCAGCAGCAGCGTCATCATGCGGGGATCAAACCCCTTCTCCCCGCGCGGATCCTTGGCTTGAGCAGGGATCAGGATCGCCGAGAGATCCAGTTCATCCACCAGATCCAGCAGGAAATACACCTGATGGTCCTCGGCCAGCCATTCACGCGGTGAGGGCGGTAGCAGGGTGGTCTGCTCCGGCTGCCAGGGACGAAAGGTCTTGCGCTTCTGCATGACCCATGATCTCACCCAGATCCATTGCGGTCACTGGGATCTGGGCGGATTCAAGGGCGTCTGTGGAGAGCGCTGGGGTGGTCTACGCGCAACAGGCTCCTAGGGGGCCTTTTTTAGTGCCTAGCGATCGTCGAGCGCGGGCAGCTGATAGCGCTGGCGCAGGGCCGCCAACTCACGCATCCACTGGGCGCGATCGCGTTCCCGCTGCACCCTGGCCTGCTCCAGGCAGGCATCAGCCGTGGCGCGCTGGCGGGTGCGCTGCAGGCAGTCTTCGAGGTTGCGCAGCTGGGCCAGGCGCAGATCGGAGCTGCGGCGCTCGATCTGCCGACGCGCCTCGAAGTAGTTGCGCAAGTCGGGGAGGCTGAGGCGAGCCAGGGCCTGAGCCTCCTGCTCCTGCGCCGTGGGGCGACGTGCCTGAGCCGTGGCGGGCACCACGGCAGCAGCTGCCAACAACAGGGCCAGAGGGAGGGTTTTGAACGGTGTCATCACAGGCGGCCTCACTGCTTTTTCTTGCCGCCGGCGGGCAGGCCAAGGCGTTCGGCCAGGGCCTGCTGCTGCTGGGCCTGCTCAGCGCGCGATTTCTGCGACGCGCTGGCGAAGCTTTGCCAGCAGCTCTTCACGGCGGTGGGGTTGGCGGCCTGGCCGAGGCAGGTCTGCGCCTGATCGAGCTGCTGCAGCCGCTCACTGCTGCGGGATTGCTCGATGCCGCGCAGGCCCTGGATGTACTCGCTGCGCTGCGCTGGGGACAGACGGCTCAGGGCATCCACCATCGGGCTCAGGCTGCCGCCACCGGCTTTTGGAGGCTTGCTGAAGGCGGAACCGGCGCCCAGCAGCAGCGCCCCGCTGAGGGCGAGGGCAACGCGGGAACGAAGAAGGCGGTGGGCCATGGGTGGCACAGAAGGAAGCCCACACATCCTGCGGAGCAGAGGCCGCTTCAGGGGTTTCCGGAGCCGACACACCTATGACCAGATGCAACCGAGTGCCCGCGCAGCACCACCGCGAAGCCTTCAGCGCTGCGCCGGCATTCCAGCTGCCCGCCATGGCTGGCCGCCACCCGCGCCGCAATCGCCAGGCCCAGGCCGCAGTGACCGCTGCCGCCCCGGGCGCGGTCGAGCCGCTGGAAGGGCTGCAAGGCCTGCGGCCACGCCTCGCCAGGGATGCCCGGGCCCTCATCCCACACCTCGATGCGAAACCCATCGGGGCCGTCGCGCCGCAACACCAGCCGCAGGGGCGGCTGGCCGTGGCTGAAGGCGTTATCGATCAGGTTGCCCACCGCCCGGCCCAGCGCCGTGGGTTGCACGCAGGCCTCGAACGGTTCGAGATCGAGCTGCAGCTGATCAGGCTCAATCGCCGCGCTGAGCTCCGCCAACCACTGATCCAGCGGCAGCTGCACCGCCGCCTCCGCGTCGCCGCCACCGGCGAAGAGCAGGAACTGCCCCGTGATCCGCTCCAGGGCATCGAGATCCGCTTCGGCGCGCTGCTGCTCCCCATGGCCCGCCAGGCGCAGCCGCAGACGGGTGAGAGGGCTTTTCAGATCGTGGGCGATGCCCGCGAGCATGGTGGTGCGATCGCGTTCGTTGGCCGCGAGGCGTTGCACCATCGCCTTGAAGCGCGCCGTGAGACGGCGCACAGCGCCACTGCCGGATGAAGGCAACGGTGCCGCCTGCGCTGCCGCCCCGACCTGATCACTGTTGCCCACCTCGGCCAGGGCCTGCTCCAACTGCTGCAGGGGCCGCTGCACCTCCCACCAGAGGTAGAGCAGCGAGCTGGAAATGCTGCCCGCCAACAGCGCCAAACCCAACAGCAGCGGATCGGGGGCACGCCCCCGCTGCGGATCGAGCGGGGTGAACAGCCACACCGGCTCCAGCGGCGAGAGCAGCTCCACCCAAGCCCCCGGGCGTTCCCCAGCCGCCGCGAGCACTGGCGGGCAGGGAGCGATCTCGCGGCAGAGCTCCTGCTGCAGCTGGCGGGCCTGCCGCTGCAAGCGGCGATCAGCGCTGAGCGGAGGATTGGCCCCCACCCGCAGCGGCAGGCCGCTCAAACGCGAGAGAGCGGCCGGGGGCAGACGATCCAGGGCCAGCTCCCCGAGCCGCAGGTTGAAGGCCACTTCGGGGCCCAGCTGGATGATCTGGGCTCGCTCCAAGCGCTGGGCCAACAGCGCCTGCAGCACCGCCAGGCTGAGGGCCGATACGCCAGCCCCCACCAGCGCATATTTAACGGCTGCGGGGCTGGCCATCAGGAACAAACACGTAGCCGTACCCCCACACCGTTTGCAGGTAGCGGGGGCGTGTGGGATCGGGCTCCACCAGCTTGCGCACGCGCGACACCTGCACATCCATGCTGCGGCTGTCGGTGTCGGAGCCCGGGCCGCGGGCCAGCTCGATCAACCGCTCGCGCGATAAGGGCCGGTGGGGGTGCTGCACAAAGGCCGAGAGCAGGCTGAACTCACCGCTGGTGATCACCACGGGAACGCCCGAACGCTCGAGGCTGCGGGCCGCCAGATCAAGGCGGTTGTCGCCGAATTCCACGAGCTGACCTTCCGCCAGCGGCGTTCCGGCGGGCAAGGCCACCCGGCGGCGCAGCACCGCTTCGATGCGGGCAGTGAGCTCGCGGGGGAGGAAGGGTTTGCCGAGGTAATCGTCGGCGCCCTGCTCCAGGCCGATGATCCGATCCACGCCATCGCCGCGGGCGGTGAGCATCACCACGGGCAGATCGTCGCCGCCATCGCGCAAGCGGCGAAGCAGGGTGAGGCCGTCATCGCCCGGGAGCATCACATCGAGCACCACCAGATCGGGTCGCTGCCCCTCCAGGCGAGCCATCAGCTGCTCACCGCTGCTGAGACAGCGCACGTCGTAGCCCTGATCGGTGAGGTAGGTGCCGAGCAAACGCCGCTGCTCGGGGTCGTCATCCACCACCCAGATGCGCGCTGGGGCCGTGCGGGGCGCGACAGCCATCGAGGGTTACAAGGGGCCTGGGCTGACTGTATGGAGATCAGGGCGCTCAGACTGCGCCAGACAGATCTGGTCACAGCTTGGTGGTGGGCTCACAGCTGACGCTCGCCTTCGCTCAATAGCCTTGGTGCATGCGCCGGATGCTGCAGCGATGGGGGACCCTGGCCCTGGCGATCAGCCTGGGCCTGAGCTCTGCTGGCTGGGCGCAGACAACGGCAGAACAGCAGAGCTACCAACAGCGCATGCGTCTGCTGTTTGAGCGGCTCGATCGCAACAACGATCAGCGCCTGCAGCGGCAAGAGGTGCAGGGCCAGCCCTATCTCGAGCGCCATTTTGAGCGGCTCGACAGCCGCAAGCGCGGCTATCTCGGGCCAGAAGACCTCACCCCGTCTCAGGGCACGCGCGGCGAACGGGCCGCCCGTTTCTTCGAGCAGGCCGACCGCAACGGCGATGGCGGCATCGACCGCCGCGAAGCCGAGGCCTACAGCTGGCTGCAGCGCCATTTCGGCCAAGCTGATCGCAACGGCGATGGCCGCGTGGATCGCCAGGAGCTGCAGGGCCTGGGCGAGCAGCGCCGCCGCCAACTCTCTGCTCCATCCCAACCTTGATCCACTCCTCGCCCCGCCCGCATCTGGCCTGGATCGGCCTGGGAGCCCTGGGCAAGCCGATGGCCCACAACCTGCTGGCGGCTGGCCATGGGCTCACGGTGTTCAACCGCACGGCGAATCGCTGCGAACCCCTGCAGGCCGCCGGCGCCCGGGTGGCGGGCAGCCCGGCAGACGCGGCACGTGAGGCCGAGGTGCTGCTGCTCTGCGTGAGCGACGACCGCGCCGCCGAAGCCGTGCTGCTGGGCCCAGAGGGCGGCGCCAACAGCACTCCAGACAACGACACGACCACACCTCCCGAATTCTGTACAGACCGCACAGAATTCGGGACAGCCGCGATTCACGGCCTACAGCCCGGCTCCCTGGTGATCGACTGCTCCACCATCAGCCCCAGCACCAGCCGGCACCTGGCGGCCGTCCTGGCGAAGCGCGGCATCCGCTACATCGACGCCCCCGTGACCGGCGGCACCGAAGGCGCCAAAGCCGGCACGCTCTCAGTGCTGGTGGGCGGCGAGGCCGAGGATCTGCAACGGGCCCGCCCCCTGCTGGAGGTGCTCGGCGGCTCGATCACCCACTTCGGCCCCGTGGGATCGGGCCAGGAAGCCAAGGCGGTGAACCAGGTGCTGGTGGCGGGCAGCTACGCCGCGGTAGCTGAAGCCCTGCAGCTCGCGGAACGGCTCGGCCTCGATCGCCAGCAAGTGGTGACCGCCCTCAAAGGCGGAGCCGCCGGCTCCTGGGCCCTGGAGCACCGGAGCGCCCAGATGATCAACGACCACTACCCCTTGGGTTTCAAGCTGGCGCTGCACCGCAAGGATCTGGCCATCGCCTTTGAGGCGGCGGCGGCACAGCAGCTGGAGCTACCCGTGAGCCGCCTGGTGGCCACCATGGAAGACGCCCTCCTGGCCGAGGGCCACGGGGATCTGGATGTGTCGGTGCTGGCGCGCTGGTTCAGAAGCTGAGGGCGGCGCGATCCGCCACCACGCGCACCTGCTTGCTGGCGGCCACGATGCCCTTCGGGTGCACCAGCAGCACGGCCCAGGTTTGCGTGCCGGGCTGATAGGGCGCTTGAGCGCTTTTGAAGATGCCGCCGCCGCCGAGGGCTTCGAGCTGGAGGTCGGGGGTTTGCATCCGCAGCAATTCCCCGGCTGTAACCGGCTTGAGAGCCCCAGCCACCACAGCACCGTCGAGGGGTTCGTCGAACACCACGTCAACGTCGTAGCGCTGGCCGGTGAGCACCGCATCAGGGATCAGCAGGCTCACCTTGAGGTTGTTGTCACCACTACGCAGCAGTGAGCTCTCGCGGATCAGCTCCTGGCTGTTGAAGCGGTTGCCGCTGGCCCCGAGCACGAGCTGCTGCTGCGCCTCGAAGCGAAAGCGATAGGGCCCCTCCTCGCGGCTACCCGTCACGTTGATCTGGGTGGTGCTGCGGCCGTCCTTGAGGGCCGGGCCGGGCTGCACGGTCCAGCTGGCATCGGGGAACTGCTCGCGCAGCAGCAGGCGGCGGCGCGCCACCTCATCCGGGTCGAGACCCTGGCCGGGTTCGAGCACGGCGGTGAGCGTCTCAGAGGAGCCACTGTTGAGGGCCTCCTGCAGGGCCTGCAGGCTGGGCGCCGCGCGCAATGGCATCGCCCCCAGCACCACACCGGCCAGGGCGAGGGCAGCCGGCAGGAGAGGGCGCAACAGCACTGGGGCTCAACCAACACACGGCCCTTAAGTTAGGCGCGCCTTCCAGCCGCGCCCATGTCTAGCCTGTTGATCGCGGCCAGCGGCACCGGCGGGCATCTGTTTCCAGCGCTGGCCGTGGCGCAGGCCCTGCCCTCCGACTGGCAGATCCAGTGGCTGGGGGTGCCTGACCGATTGGAAACGGAGCTGGTGCCCTCCGAGATCCCGCTCCACACCGTGAACGCCGGCGGCTTGCAGGGGCGAGGCCTGGAGAAACTGATCAACCTGCTGCGACTGCTCGGGGCAAGCTGGAGCGTGCGCCAGCTGATTCGCCGCGAAGGCATCCGCGTGGTGTTCAGCACCGGCGGCTACATCGCCGCACCAGCGATCCTCGCGGCCCGATGGTGCGGCGTTCCAGTGGTGCTGCACGAATCGAATGGCGTTCCCGGCCGGGTAACGCGGCTGCTCGGCAAGCTCTGTACGCACGTGGCCGTGGGTCTGCCCCAAGCGGCCGTGCGGCTCCGGGGCTGCCAGCCGCGGGTCACGGGCACCCCGGTGCGGCGCGAATTTTTGCAGCCTGCAGCCCTGCCCGCCTGGGTACCCGCGGGCCCGGGGCCCTTACTGGTGGTGATGGGCGGCAGTCAGGGAGCGGTGGGGCTCAATCGCATGGTGCGGCCCCTATTGCCTCGCTTGCTGAGCGCGAGGTGCCGCGTGGTGCACCTGAGCGGCAGCAACGACCCCGAAAGCGGCCAACTGCAACACCCGCACTACGCCGAGCGTCCCTTCAGCGATGAAGTGGCGGGCCTACTGCAACACGCCGATCTGGTGATCAGCCGCGCCGGCGCCGGCAGCCTGAGCGAACTGGCGGTGTGCGGCAGCCCCTCGATCCTGGTGCCCTTCCCCCAGGCCGCCGACAAGCATCAAGACGCCAACGCAGGTGCCGCCGCCGCCCTCGGTGCCGCCGTGATCGTGTGGCAGCACCCGCCGGAGCACCCGGCGCTGGAGCAGGCGATCTGGCGCTTGCTGGGGCCGCGCCTGCGAGGCTGCGATCCGACGGTGAATCCTTTGCTGCAACTACGGGCCGGGATGGAGCGGCTGGCGGTACGGGATGCGGATCAGTTGCTAGCGGGATTGTTGATGGAGCTGAGCGGGTGACGCGGGTGCCCGCGCGAAAGAGAACCTAGAGTTGACCAGAAAGGCTGTACAAGATGACCATCGAAACCACCTACAGCCAGGCCCGTGAGGGGCTAAAGGGGCTGATGGACCGGGCAGTACAAGATCGCGAAGTGGTGGTGGTGCGTCGCCGCAAGGGCGGCGACGTGGCCCTCGTAGCAGCCGACGAGCTGGAGGGCCTGCTGGAAACGGCCCATTTGCTGCGTTCCCCCGCCAATGCCGAGCGCCTGCTCAGGGCGCTGAACCGCGCTCAGGAGCAGACGCTGCCATCCACAGATCTCGATGAGCTCGAAGCACAACTCCAGCTGCCATGAGCAGCTCATGGGAAGCGGTAATCCAGCCGGAATTCCTTGAGGATCTGACCCACTGGGCACGGCATGACCCACGCACCGCCCGAAGGCTGCTCGAACTGATGCGCGCCATCCTGCGTGACCCGTTCACAGGAATCGGCAAACCCGAGCCCCTGAAGCACCTCGGAGCAGGCGTGTGGTCACGCCGGATCACCCAGGAGCACCGCTGCGTATACCAAGTGGGCAACGGCCGGGTGCACTTCATCCAGGGGCGTTACCACTACTAAATAGGCCCGCAACTACGAGGTGACCACGCATGCAGCGATTGCCAGCTGTCACTGGAACCCTTGAATACTTTCCTCTAGAGCGGCCAGCCGCGCCTCCAACTCCGCCAGCAATACGTCCCGCGCAGCCGGCAGCGCAAACGGTCCTTCTTCGTAGCGGGCCTCCACGGCAAACACCTGAAGTTTCTGGAGTGGCTCTGGAAGCAGCTCGTTCAAGAGGAGAGCAAGATCCAGGAGCTCGTGGTTGCGCGGGGCCGGCTGATCGCGGAGCACCAGCTGGGCTTGCAGCAGCTTTTCCAGCGCCTGCTGAGCCTGAAAGCCCCACTCCTCATCCGGATACAGCGGATCGAGGTTGAGCCGCATCGCCTGCAGATGGCGGCGCACGATGCGCAGCAACAACGCAGCGTCTTCAGCCGGCGACATAAAGCACTCTTCCTTCACGGGCCACGTCGCCCATGACGTGCCAACGGGATCCAGCCAGACGGAGCGCGTCTGCAGCTCCCACCACCACCAGATCCACACCGCAGCCCACAGACCCGAGCAACTGGCGGTAGCCAAAGCTGCGCTCGGTTTTTTCAGCCGGCGTGAGGCTGGGTTCGCGGCAGATCACCGCCAGATCTAAATCGGAATCCAGCCGGGCTTCGCCGCGAGCCCTGGAGCCGAAAGCCACCAGAGCCTGCACCTGCGGCTGCCTGGCGAGCACCACCAACCCGTTGCGCAAGCAGGCCGTATCCAAATCCGGCCCGAGCTCAAGCTGTTCCGCGAGCGACTGCGGCTCCAGCCAGGGAATGGCTGGCGCACGGAAGCGGGTCGCCGGGGTGCTGGCCATGGATCAACCCTATCGACAGTTGCCTGAGCAATCACCGATCAAGCTCGCTCCCGAGGGCAGCCCAAACCGGAAGGTCACTTCGCTGCGCCCACAAGCCGCGTCCCTGGTGCAGATGGGGCACAGGATCACGGCCTCGCCTCTGGTGGAGGAACGCGTCGAGTACCCGACGCATCAGAGCGATCAGGATTCTGGTCACAGCGCGATCGCCGCAGTTCGTCAGAACCTTCACACTGAAGCCATAAGCGCCAGCAGAACAACCCCGAGCAAACACAACACAAAGCCGATCGCGCAGGCCAGCAGCTGTTGCTGTTGGAGCCTGATTGTGCGGCGCACCGCGAGATTCGGGCGATTGAGAACAATCCAGAGCGCAACCCTGGCGATTGAGCCCACCTCATCCACTGAATACAGCGTGGAAACATCCAGCCGGCCCCTGGCCTGCAGGAGCAGACGAGGCCGGCTACCTGGCGCGGATTCAGGCCAGCGCCACCAGAGCCAGCGCATCACTGGCTACCGAGCGCGGCATAGGCGGCAGGCTCGTTGCGGCTGAGCTGATTGAGCAGCCGGCCCATCAGCACCAGCCAAAGGCACGCCAACAGCCAACCGCACGTGAAAAGAAGCAGGAGCGGGGCCAGATCAGTCATGCGGCACTCCGCAGGCGTCGCTCGGAAAGCTCCGTCCGCATCGCTCGGATGATCCGGCGATTGCCTCGGCGACTCTGGAAGCCGATCCGCAGCCAGCTCTCATCCAGCCCTTCAAACGAACGGCAGTCACGCAACAGGACGCGATGGCGAGTCTCCAGGGCCTCACGCAGCGGCTGAAGCGACAGCGGCTGACCATCGCGTTCGCCGCGGATCAACAAGTAGTTGGCCGCTGAAGGCATTGGGGTGATGCCTGGCAGCGCCACGAGTTGCTGCTGCAGCCAAGCGCCTTCGTGCGCGGTCCAGCGCTGCACGCGCCTCTGCCACTGCCTGGCACGCACGCGATCGGAAAACCAGGCGATGCCGGCCGCCCCAGCAAGGCCATTCACCGGCCATGGATCCCGCCAGGCGGCCCAGCGCCGCAACCGCTCCGGCGTGCCGAGGGCATAACCAAGTCGCAACCCAGCAATCGCCAGCAACTTGGTGAGGCTGCGAATCACCACAAGGTTGGGATAGCGCTCCAGCAAGGGGACAAGGCTCTGCTCCTCGCCACCGGGCACCAGCGGGAGAAAGGCTTCATCCGCCACCACCAGCGCGAAATGGTCCAGCAGCGGCTCGAGTGAGCGGCGGGTCCAGAGCTGCCCAGATGGGTTGTGAGGATTGGTGATCCAGACGGCCCGCAAACCAGCGGGGCCAGCCGCCTCTAGTGGCAAGGGCCAGGGCGCCTTTGCCGTCCATGCCATCGGGAGAACAGTTGCCTGGATCTGGCCACCCCAGCAGCGAAGCGCGCGCTTGTAGTCGGCAAAACCTGGGGCCAGCAGGAGGCTCGTGCCGACACTGGCGGCGTCCCTAGCCGCCCAGGTGAACAACTCAGCCGCTCCATTGCCGGGAAGCACTTGGGCCGGATCCAGCCCATGGCAGTGCGCGATCGAGCCGCGCAACTCCCATTGATCGCGATCGGGATAAACACGCAGCGGAGCACCTTTCAGGGCCTTGGCCAGCTGGCGTACGAGCCAGGGTGGTGGCCCGAAGGGCACCAAGGAGGCACTGGCATCGAGCAGCTGCTCCGGCCTGCAGCCCAGTCGCCGCGCCAGCGCATCCTGATTGCCTCCATGGGGCTGGACCCCGTTCAAAGGCCTGTTGCAGCTGATCCCAGCCTGAACCCCGATGGCATCAAGCGGGGAAAGTTGCACGTGCCGGTTCGCCAGGCAGGGGGGGCTCCGATAAAACCTGCCCAGCACCGCGGATCCGCTGGAGACAGGACATGGCACGCCGGATCAGTTCCCTTCAGGCTGTGCTGCTCAGCGGCCTAGCCATGGCGCCTCTGGTAGCGATGGGCCCCGCCCAAGCAGAACCTCGCAAGGGAGGTGATCTGATCCGGCTGCTGGAGCAGGGCAGTTGCAAAAACTGCAAGCTGCAGGATTCCGACCTGGTGCATGCCGATCTGCGCGATGCCGAGCTCGTGAGCGCCCAACTGCAGCGGTCGAATCTGAGCCGATCACTGCTCGATGGAGCCGACCTGCGCCAGGCGAATCTCAGCTTTGCCTCACTCCTGGGGGCATCACTGCGGGGCGCTGATTTGCGGGGCGCCAACCTGGAAGGAGCTGACCTGCGCGAAGCCGACCTCAGCGGTGCCAAGCTCGATCCCAACGCCTTAGCCAGCAGCCACTGGAAAGGTGCCACGGGCGTGAGTGCTGAAGCCAGTAGCTACGCCTCCATGCACAACGCCGGCGTTGAAGCAGCCCAGCAGGGGCGTCTTGTGGAAGCCGAGGACTATTTCAATCGTGCGCTTCTGAACAATCCCGATGCCGCCATCACTTGGCTCGCACGAGGCATCACCCGCTCCCAGCAAGCGAAAGCCGAGCCTGCCCAGCAAGACATCACCTACGCCGCCGCCTTATTTGAACAACAAGGCGACACAGCAACAGCGCTGCAATTACGCGAACAACTCAAGCAACTGGAGCAGAAAGAGAAAAAAGAATCCGGCAATGGCTACGGGTCCGGCCTCCTACGAACTGCCGGAGGCCTCTTTCAGCAGCTAGCACCTCTCGCCCTGAAGCTATTCGCACCAACGCCATTCTGAAGAACCTTCAGCCGCCGGAATACACAAAGCTACGCGCATCGTTAGTCGCTGGTTGATACCCATAGCCGTACATGCCGCCTTGGCCATCCTTAATCACACGCGGAGTTACCATGATCACGAGCTCACTCTTGCGACGATCACCGGAGCTGCGCCTGAAGAACTGACCAACCAGAGGCAGATCTCCGAGGATCGGCCACTTCGTCACCACAGAACGATCCTCATCAGAGATCACACCTGTGAGGATGAGCGTCTGACCATCACGGACGCGTATTTTACCAGTATCAAGGAGGCGGTCATTGATCTGATAAATAATCCCACAGCGATCAATCTGCTGAGTGCCAATTGCCGCAGAAATCTCAGGCGAAAGCGAAAATGTCACAAAGCCATTGTCGTCTATCTTGTCAACTCGAGCCCCAAAGGTAAGGCCAGCATTGCCGAATTTAGGCTCACAGAAATTATTGCCATTGATATCTTGCCTCACCGAATATGCAGTTACATATTGCGTGCCAACCCGAACAAATGCCTCATTCGTTCGCGAACGACCAACCTTACCATCAGATGATATCCGCTCAGCATCGGATCCCGAGTAGGGCTCATCCCCTTCCTGAAGAATCAAAGTCGGACTGGCAAGAATCTTGGTCGATCTTGAGACAATCTGAGCCTGCAAAAAGTCATAGAATTCGCTATCGGGATAATTCAGGCCTGGATTAGAGCGCTTGCGAGTGGTAGACGACTTATTAGTATTACTAGACTGACCGGACTGCGCACTCGAGGAACGCCCCGATTGACGAGTCGCACCCGAAGAAGCGTTAGAGCCATCTGCACGGGAGGTCGAGGAGGCATTCGTCAGAGAAGCCGATGTCTCCCGCCCAGTAATTGCCGAAATAAGATTTGTGATATTGCTTATATTTGTTTCAGTCGCCTCGCGGTAGCCGTCATTCGCCGGAACAGGGAGAGTTTCATACTTGCCAGTCACATCGTTCTTGTAAACGACAGTCCCACTAGTCTTTTGCAGAACATCATTGATTTTCCTTAACTCTTCGGTCGTATAGGTATCTGTCAATTGATAAGTATCGCCGACAGAATCAGTTGCCTCCGTCGTTGCGCTAGAACCCGTGCTCAAATTCCTTCCCTCACTCGAATTCCGAGAGGAGCTGGCACTCCTGGTCCCACCCGAAGAACGACTGGACGCAGAAGATTGCGTGGTTTCCTCAAACTGATCAAAACTTGAGGCCTCAGCAGGCAGATTCTTCCCAAATGCAGCCAACAGTCGCCCTTGATCATTCACAATGAAATTACTGCCATAACGGAAGGCAAAGCTATTGTCGATTTCGGTCACATTATCAAGATTCACATCCAAGATACGGACAGTCAGCGCCACCTGCCTTTGACGAAGATCTATCTGACGCAGATATCCCTCGGCAATTGAAACCTGGACAGGATCGCCAATAAGAGTTATAGACTGGAGCCTTGAGTCCGTGGTCCCAACAAGCCCCCTTAATGGACCGACATCAGCGGTATAGACGTCCACTTTCGAGGAAGTAGTTGTCGTCGATGTCGAAGAAGCAGCATTAGAACCAGGCGTGCCAGATGACTGAGTGTCCGTCGAGGTAGTAGTGGAGGTATTTGTGAATGTAATTACAGCACCGAGGTTGCCAAGATATCTCGCAGCAGAGTCTGACGATGCCTGATTCAGGCGATAGACCTTCGAAACCTGAGAGCCGAACCCCTTGCCAAGAACATTAGCGCCAACCAGAATTGTATTTCCATCTTTCTTTCCTTGCAGACCCGCCGCCAAAAGCACGCTATTGAGGGCCCTGGAATAACTCTCATTGCGGAAGGACATGGTTACAGGCCGACCACCCTGAACTGTTGGCTGCGCTGCGGATACACTCGCAGACGCGCCCACCTGAATAACCGGCGACTGGTTCCCCTGCGAGGCTGTAGCAGGCTGATCATCAACAAAGACAAATCCATAGCCACCCAACTGTGCGATCGACATCAGGGCATCTTTGGCTGGCGCATTACGTAAAGTGAGCGTGACATTCGGCCCTGAAACATTCACATAGCTCTGATTACGTAAGACCATGCTTCCCACTGCCATATCCCCCAACGGTGGAGCGACAGCTCGCGGTTGCAGTGGCGGTGCAAAGCTGGTTTGGGGCACGCGGCCGGGTTGCTGCACATTGAGGGTTGCCGTTCGCTGCGTGGGCTGCAGCGAACCACTCGGGAATGTGATCACCAGATTGCGACCATCCGCACTCACCACAGGCCGGCCGAGGGGAGCTCCCTGCACGGGCACCACCTCGATGGAGTAATCACTGCCACTGCCCTGCAGGCTCACCATCTGCAAACCCGCGTCCGGCAAGGTGAGCCGCTGCGGCCCCAGCCGCAAGCCTCCGGGAGCCCCAATCCGCAGATCCCCACGCCAAGCCTGTCCATCGCGGCTCTGCTGCAGCACTGGAGCAGCACCCGTTCCCTCGATCACGAGCTCCACCCCTTCCTCGGACCGCCTCACAATGAGGGCAACAGAGCCCGAGGGTTCCGGCGTTGCACTGGATGCTGTCACCGACCCAGTGGGGCGCGGCGC
>Ga0194113_10006455_pt1 | contig 14898 bp, 12 predicted proteins | sample TA2MahC200mmetaG_FD_146193 | JGI IMG/M metagenome (GOLD analysis project Ga0194113, IMG submission 146193) | Freshwater microbial communities from Lake Tanganyika, Tanzania - TA2015017 Mahale Deep Cast 200m | ecosystem: Environmental > Aquatic > Freshwater > Lake | place: Tanzania: Lake... | reverse complement strand
AAGATAATTACTTCAATAACCCAGCGGCATCGCCCAAATCGCGCCTCGTCTTCTGTATACTACTCCTAAGTTCATTAACCTGCTTCAAGTGGTCTTTACTCTCCTTTACATCCGCTGTGTTGACATACCTGTCTTTGGCGAAAGCCAAATCCAACTCCAATTCCAAAAGCCTGCTGGCAATCCTATACTCCCTGTAGCCAAACTCCTTCAACACCCTGAATGGCGCCCTCCTACGGCTTAAATAACTTGGCAGTATTCCATACTCCATTTCAGTCACAACACCCTTCTTTATTTCGTCTGCAAGCTGCGTTTTAATACAGTTTTCCTCGTCATGCAAGGCCAAAAACATGGCAACGCCGACCACCACCAAGCTGAGGAATATTACCACCATGCTTATGAGGAAAAACATCAAGCCATAGAATTCAGTCAACACCGCCCCCAAATTGAAGATGCTGTGCAATGTGACTGCCATCAAAATAGCCAAAGGCGGAAACACAAACCTCATCCACTTTTGCCTTGCAAACTTCATCAAGCCGACACCTGCGCCGGTTATGGAAGTGAAGACTGCATGCCCGACTGAAGTAAACACGGTTCTCAAAACCACGACAACAACCCACACGCCAATTCCCTGCGTGAAATAGGTTGACACATAATACATCAGGTTTTCAGAAGCTGCGAACCCAAATCCAACCACTGCGCCATACACGATTCCGTCCAAGATGCGGTTGAACCTACGGTGGAAAAACAAGGCAAACAATATGAGAGACTTCGCCAGTTCCTCAACCAAAGGAGCCAAAACAACATAGCTGACTGTATTCTGTATCGCCTGGGAAAAAAGCAGCAGTGGAAGGCTCAACACAACCTCTGCAGCAATGGAAATCACTATGCTCGCAACAGCCCCCCAGAAAAAAGCCACGGCAATCAACAAAAAAGGCTCACGGTCATGATGGTCCAACCACCACACAAACCAAATGTAAAACAAAATAGGTATGGAAGAAAAAACCAGAGACAGCAAGACCATAACAATGTTTACAATGAACATGTCAACACTCCTATTTATTCTATTATAGACAAATGTATTAAATAACATGTCCCACAGCAAAATAGGGTTCATAGGCATCGGAAGAATGGGTTCAGCCCTAATGCAAGGCTTCCTGAAAGCAAAACTGGTGTCTAAAAAGGACATTCTAGTCTACGACAAAGACCAGAAGAAACTGCAGGCAGTCAGGAAAACAGGCGTCAAAACCGCATCAAGCAACAGAGAATTGGTCTCAAAGTCAGACGTAATACTCCTTGCGGTAAAACCCCAGAGCATGCAAGCAGTTTTGAACGAAATAAGCGAAGTATCAGGGGGAAAACTTTTTGTCTCAATAGCGGCGGGAATAAAGACCAAAAAACTGGAAGAAAAACTAAAAGGCAAAGTCATAAGAGTAATGCCCAATACACCTTGCATGATATACCAAGGTACCTCAGCCTACAGCATTGGAAAAAAAGCAAACGAGCAAGACACCAAATTGGTCAAAAAGCTGTTCAACGCTGTTGGAACAACAGTTCAAGTCAAGGAAAAACACATGGACGCTGTAACAGGCTTGAGCGGAAGCGGCCCAGCCTACATCTACTATACAATAAAGGCAATGGCCGAAGCTGGCGAAGAAGAAGGCCTCACAGAAGAAGTGGCATTAAAGCTTGCAGCCCAAACAGCCAAAGGCGCGGCAGAAATGGTGTTAAAAACAAGCAAAAAACCCCAGCAGCTCATAGAAGACGTCTGCAGTCCAGGCGGAACCACAATACAAGGAATCAAAAAATTGGAAGAAAAAAAAGTAAACGAAGCACTGAAACAGGCAGTAAAAGCAGCCGCAAAACGCTCCAAACAACTAAGCAAATAAACGCATGCAGAATTTACCGGAATTATGCACAATCCATATGCCTTTTTGCTAGCCTGCTTTACTAAACCCTCATGACGATTGAATACAACTAAGGCTCATTACTAGCAGCAGCCTCCCTTCTAGACGCAAAATAGCCGACAGCCTGCAACACCATCAACACAATTATGGCCAACAACATCAAGTTCATCAAATAAAAGCCAGCCTGCGAGGTCATGCCCCACACAAAACTGCCGAAAATAACAAGCAGACCCAGCAAAACCTGCAAAACATTCGCAAGCTTAATCCTCCGAGTATACTCCAAGCCCTCGGGCTCAGCCTCAATCTGCGACAAATAAAGGCTATACAAAGTCAAAACCAAAACATTCACAACCAACAACAAGCCCACATTCCACACCAACCTGCCTTTGGCGTCAGCAACCTCCTTCCGCAGCTTCAAATCCTCAACAGCCTTAGAAACCACATCATTATAGGACTCCAAATCCGTGCCATAAGTGGAAACAAAAGCTGAAGTATTAGCAACCTCAGCCAGCAAGTCCTCGTAAAAACGGTTGCGCTCAAGCAAAAACGCAACCTCCTCAGAAGTCGTATTGTCTGAAAAACCATACTCTCTAGCCAAAAGACGGTCAACGCACTCCAACACATTCCTCTGGGAAAGCAAACTCAACTGAGAATTAATCAAAGTGTTCTTAATCTCAATAACCGACTCCATCATAACAGACTTAGAATACTCGCCGCCAAGAACGTCAATATTCTGCTCCAGACGCTCAACCTCCAGCTTATACAAAGCATACTGCTGGAAAGCCACATTAGAAACCACAATCATCACCGCACTAATCAAAGAAAAAAACACATACACATTGCCCTTGCCCTTAGGAACATCAGACTCCACTTTAACTACACTCCACCTAATTTATATACTATCCGTCAATATTAAATACCAATGGAAGCCAAAAAAACAATAGCATTAAGCCTGGTCATAGCAGTATTCCTAACAACATTCGTTTCAGCCAAAGAAACCTCAGGAGGAATAGTCAGCAAAATAACAGACATCATCAAAGGCATCATAAACTCAGTCGTAAACATCATAAAATCCATAACCGGAAGCAAAACCACAACCACGACAGTAACAACCACGCAACCCAAATGCACTCCGCCCATGATAGAAGTAGGCAAAAAATGCTGCCTAGACGAAAACAACAACGGCATATGCGACAAAGACGAAGCAACCACCACTACTGCAGTCACAACAAAAGCAACAACCACCACCGCAAGAACAACCCAACGAACAACAACCGAGCCAACAATAGAAGAAACCACCACAACCACAATAATCAAATGCAAAACCAACCTAGACTGCGGAACCTCACTGGAAGTCAAAATATGCTATGAAAAAGCCATCTACAAAGTAACCCAAATACCAATGTGCAAAAACCCAGGAACACCCCAAAGCCTCTGCTACATCAAACAAGTCGGCCCAAGCGTCCAAGGACAACTAGTAGGCAAAATAGAAGACTGCGAGTTCGGATGCGACCCCAAAACAGTAACCTGCAGATAAACAACAAAACATTTAGACGAGATTCCAACCACAATGAACGTTGAAAGAGCCTCACTAAAAGACGTCGAACAAATAAAAACCCTAATAGACTTCTACGCCAGCAGAGACAAAATGCTCCCGCGAAGCCTGAGCGAGATATACGAACACATCAGAGACTTCTTCGTATGCCGAGACAAAAAACTGGTGGCAGGATGCTGCGCGCTACACGTCTCATGGGGCGACCTAGCGGAAATACGCTCACTCGCAGTAGACCCAAGATACGCCAACAAAGGCATAGGAAGCGCCCTAATAACAGCATGCATCGAAGACGCCAAAAAAATAGGAGTCAAAAAAGTGTTCACCCTAACAAACGAAGCAGAATTCTTCGAAAAACAAGGATTCAAACGCGTAAAAAAATCAGAACTCCCGATGAAAATATGGGGCGAGTGCATCCACTGCAAAAAATACCCCAACTGCGACGAAGAAGCCCTAACATTCACGCCAAAATAAACCATCCTAAAAGCGCAAACCAGAAGGAACACTAAAACACTCAAAAAAACACCTTCAAGACGCATTTTTAAACAAGCATGTACTAATAATTATGCTTATTTATGAAGGTGTGACATACACTTTGCTGAGGTGCACAGCAAAGGAGTATAGACCCGAAAAACGCTTCACAAAACTTAGTTCTGACTCGGAAAAAAAACACCATGTGAAGAGTCTGCTACTGTGAAGCATTTATGACGGCTCATCCCGCAGGGATCTGCCTGACAATACAAAAAAAGGAAGGCCAAACTTAGTGCAAACTGACAATTCCAAAAAACATGCGACCAAACAATTCGAGTTGATCCTGCTCGAGGGCACTGCTATTAGGGTTCGACTAAGACATGCATGTCATCCCGTCGGGCAACGACGGGAGGCAAACAGCTCAGTAACACGTGGACAACCTACCTTAAGGAGGAGAACAACCTCGGGAAACTGAGGCTAATACTCCATAGATTACAAGCCCTGGAACGGCAGTAATCCAAAAGATACTGATCTAATGCCGAATGGTATCGCCATAAGATGGGTCTGCGGCGGATTAGGCTGACGGCGGGGTAACGGCCCACCGTACCTTTGATCCGTACCGGCTATGAGAGTAGGAGCCGGGAGATGGATACTGAGACAAAGATCCAGGTTCTACGGAACGCAGCAGTCGCGAAAACTCCGCAATGTCCGAAAGGATGACGGGGGAACCCTAAGTGACCCGTTACAAACGGGTCTTTTGTATGACCTAAAAAGTCGTAAGAATAAGGGCTGGGTAAGACTGGTGCCAGCCTCCGCGGTAACACCAGCAGCTCTAGTTGTGCCCACGCTTATTGGGTTTGAAGCGTACGTAGTCGGTTGTGCAAGTTCCTTGTAAAATCCCACGGCCTAACCGTGGGAACGCGAGGAATACTACACAACTAGGGGTCGGGAGAGGTATGAGGTATTCCTCGGGTAGCGGTGAAATGCTATAATCCTAGGAAGACCACCAGCAGCGTAGGCGTCATACCAGAACGAGCCCGACGATGAGGAACGAGAGCTAGGGGAGCAAACCGGATTAGATACCCGGGTAGTCCTAGCCGTAAACGATGCAGACTGAGTGTTTCCGAAACCTCGGGTTTCGGAAGTGCTGAAGGGAAACCGTTAAGTCTGCCATCTGGGAAGTACGGTCGCAAGGCTGAAACTTAAAGGAATTGGCGGGGGAGCACCACAAGGGGTGGATGCTGCGGTTCAATTGGATACAACGCCGGGCAACTCACCAAGGGCGACAGCAGAATGAAGGCCAGTCTAAAGGGCTTGCCAAACAAGCTGAGAGGTAGTGCATGGCCGTCGTCAGCTCGTACTGTGAAGCGTACGGTTAAGTCCGTTAACGAGCGAGACCCGTACCCTTATTTGCCAAACCACCAGAGATGGGGGGAGCACTATAAGGGGACCGCCTCTGATAAAGAGGAGGAAGGCGCGGGCGACGGTAGGTCCGTATGCTCCGAATCCCTTGGGTTACACGCGGCATACAATGGCATAAACAACGGGTTGCAATCCCGAAAGGGAAAGCCAATCCCTCAAATTATGCCCTGGTTCGGATCGAGGGTTGTAACTCACCCTCGTGAAGCTGAAATCCCTAGTAATCGCTGGTTACCATCTAGCGGTGAATATGTCCCTGCTCCTTGCACACACCGCCCGTCAAACCAATCGAGTAAGCTTAGAATGAGGCTTCATCATCCGGTGGATTCGAGTTCTAGGTTTGCAAGAGGGGTTAAGTCGTAACAAGGTAGCCGTAGGGGAATCTGCGGCTGGATCACCTCCATGAACCCTTTTCTTTCTTTTCCAAAGAAAGAAAAGTCCCCCTTACGGGGATGTCCCTGAAAGGGACGGTTTCATCCCAAAAGAAAGAAAGGGGTGGTATCTTCTCCCCTTTGGGGATCGATACCACTGTGTCGGTAGGCACTAAGGGTCATTTTCCGATTAAAAAAATATTAAAAGTCCCGTTGGCAAGAACGGACTACCAGTTGAAGAGTCGGCTTGGGATATAATGTCCGTAAAGCCGACGCGAGACACCCAGACTCACAACCACAACAGTGGGGGTGGGGTCAGGAAACATGTTAACTGGGGGAGGGGGCGAAGCCCCCTACCGCGGTTCATAAGGGCTCGTAGATCAGACTGGTAGATCGCCCGCCTTGCAGAACCCCTTTTCTTTCCCGAAAGAAAAGTGGTTTCATCCCCAAAAGAAAGGGAATTAGGGATGAAGAATGTTCAAGAGCGCGGGAGGCCTCGGGTTCGAATCCCGACGAGTCCAAATGAGGACTATCGTCCTCATACACCTAAAGCGAATCAGGGGATTTCGCTTCGCTCAATCCCCTATGCACTATACGTGCGGCGGGAGGCCAAAGGGTTCCTGAGTCCCAAACCATGTGAGTGACGAAGTCCCCGCAAGGGGGGAATCCCGACGAGTCCAAAGGCCTTTTTCTTTCTTTGCGAAAGAAAGAAAAAGCCCTGGGAAAAAGAAAGAAACAATTAATTTCAATTTCACTGTTGGAGTTTTTCCAACGAAAATTAAAATGCCAATCGTAGGCGCACGCTCACGATTGTAGTTGTAAACAATGCCATTGGAATATGGCTCGCCACAGAGAGTATGTTGGAATAGGCCATACAGGGGATGGTTTGGCTTGAGAATGCTGATGAAGGACGCGGCAAGCTGCGAAAATCACCGGCGAGGCGCATGCAGCCTTAGACCCGGTGGAATCCTAATTGTGCAGGTCGCTTTGCGACCTGCATAGGAACGCGGTGAAGGGAAACATCTTAGTAACCGCAGGAAAAGAAAACAAATGTGATCCAGTTAGTAAAGGCGATAGAAAGCTGGAGAGGGCGAACTGAATCTTCCATGGAAACATGGATGAAATGTGGTGTGACCCTATTGAAAATCTTCGCCAAGTCAGGTGAAGTGCTCTGGAATGGGACGCGCTAAAGGGTGAAAGCCCCGTAGCCAAAACTTGGAAAGATTTTTAGGTGTTCCGGAATAGCGGGCATCAGATTTTGCTCGTGAACACGTCTCTCATTAAGAGATAACCCTAAAAACAAATCAAGACCGATAGCGTACTAGTACCGCGAGGGAAAAACGAAAAGGATCCTTAACGGGATGTGAAAAGAACCTAAAACTGTATGGTGATAGAAAGTCTCAGTCTTTAGGGATTGAGACGTTCGTCTCGAAACATGAGGCAGGGAGTGTATGCAAGTGGTGATCTGAAAGGAGTAGGGAAACCAAAAACCCGCAGTCCCGCAAGGGATGAGGGGTGTGGTGCGAAAGTGCCACCGATCACTTGCATGCGACCCGAAGGCAGATGATCTAACCCTGGGCAGGATGAAGCCCCGTAACTACGGGGTGGAAGTCCGCAACCGGTTCTGGGCTCAACCCGTTCGGGTGACCTGGGGATAGAGGCGAAATACCAATCGCATCTGCTAATAGCGGGTTCCTTCCGAAGTGGCCCTCAGGCCAGCCCAACCGGAGACGGACAATGAGGTAGAGCACTGATTGGACATCCCGGAGATGAAAGTCTTCAGTGTCCTGTCAAACTCCAAACACATTGTCGTTGAAGAAGGTTGGAGATGGGTTGCCGGGGTAAGCTCGGCATCTGAAAGGGAAACAACCCAGCTTGTGGTTAAGGCCCCCAAGTGCATGCTAAGTGTCATTAAAAGGCGTTTTAGGTCTTAGACAGCGGGAAGGTTAGCTTAGAAGCAGCTATCCTCCAAGGAGTGCGTAACAGCTCACCCGTTGAGACTTAAAGCCCTTAAAATGGACAGGACTAAGCATGCCGCCGAAACCACAATCTCCATGCCCGAAGGGTATGGATGATGTAGGAAGGTGTCTTGCGGGAACAGAAGTGTCGCTTAAAGGCGGCATGGATCCTGCTAGAATAAGAATCCTGCTAGTCGTAATAGCAAATCAAAGTGAGAATCTTTGACGCCTGAAGGGCAAGGGTTCCTCAACAATGTTCGTCAGTTGAGGGTAAGTCGACCCTAAGGCAGACCTAATTAGTTCAAGCCGAAAGGAAAATCCGTTAATATTCGGATACCGTATGGTTACGCGTGGCAACACAAGGCATTTTTCCAACGCTTTAGGATAACCTGAACACTGTCATCTAGGTGTTCAAGCTGGATAACTCTGGGGAGTACTGTAAAAGTGAGAACCAGAGTAAACTGCGATGAGTCTCCCTCATGGGGGATTCAGGTGAATCCAAGAGCCCGTGAAAAGGAAAAATGCAAGAACACCGTACGTTCGTACCAAGAACTGACACAGGTGCCCCTAGTTGAAAAAACTCAGGTGTGGCGAGATTAACTCTGCTTAGGGAAGTCGGCAACTTAGCTCCGTAACTTAGGGATAAGGAGTGTCCCGCCTGAAGAGGCGGGATTGCAATAACAAGGGGAGTCCGACTGTTTAATAAAAACGTAGGTCTCTGCGAATTCGTAAGGATTTGTATAGAGGCTGATACCTGCCCAGTGGTGGTATCTCAAAGTCCGGTTCAACGGGCCGAAGGACCACTAAACGGCGGGGGTAACTATGACCCTCTTAAGGTAGCGTAATACCTTGCCGCTCAATTGGCGGCTTGCACGAAGGTCTAACGAGATTCCCGGTGTCCCAAGCAGAGGCTCGGTGAAGCTACAGTTCCGGTGAACAGGCCGGAGACTTCCAGCGGGACGCGAAGACCCCGTGGAGCTTTACAGCAACTTTCAGCTGTGTTGTGGTGAAAGTCGCGCAGAGTAGTTGGGAGACGCTATGCTTCCGATTTCGGTCGGAGGATAGTCGTAAGTGAGACACCAACCCTCTTTTACTACAATACTCATCCCCTAGCGGGGAGACACCTGGAGGCGGGCTGTTCGACTGGGGCGGTACACCGTTGAAAATCAATCGACGGTATCTAATGGTTGGCTCAACCGGGTCAGAAATCCGGTGTAGAGGATAAGACCAAAAGCCAGCCTGACCTTGTTCCAAACAACAAGGAACATGGAGACGAAAGTCCAGTCTAGCGAACCCTGAAGCCCCTCTTAATGGGGGCTCGGGCTGATGGAAAAGCTACCCCGGGGATAACTGAGTGGTAGCGGGCAAGAGTACACAGACCCTTTTCTTTCTTTTGCGAAAAGAAAGAAAAGTGTTCTATCCCAAAAGAAAGAAAATTCTCGCCTTCGGCGGGATGTCCGGGCGAAGCCTGGACGCCTTCTTTCTTTTCCGTGAACGCTTTTCTTTCTTCCGCGAAGAAAGAAAAGGGTTCGTATTGATCGACCCCGCTGCTTGCTACTTCGCTGTCGGCTCATTCCATCCTGGCTGTGCAGAAACCAGCCTTTTTTCTTTCTTTTCTAAAGAAAGAAAAAACGCTGGCGAAAAAAGAAAGAAATGTGTCCCGCAAAGCGGGACACAAGTGCCCCCAAAGGGGGCACGTCCAGTCCCGAAGGGACTGGATTTTTCGTCAACGTTTTTTCCGACCGGAGGGAGGAAAAAAGGTTGGCTGTTAGCAGCCAAGGGTGGGGTTGTTCGCCCATTAAAGGGATACGTGAGCTGGGTTTAGAACGTCGCGAGACAGTTTGGCGGAATCTACTGGAAGTGTTGGTTATCTGAGGGCAAGAATCATCTAGTACGAGAGGAACGATGGCTCGCAGCCTCTGGTCTACCGGTTGTCCGACAGGGCAATGCCGGGTAGCTAAGCTGTGGTCGGTAAGGGCTGAAAGCATCTAGGCCTGAAACGACACCCGAAAAGAGATAATCATAGGTTCTCCTACAAGAGGAGTTTGATAGGTGGGGGATGCGCGTGCCAAGCTTCGGCGAGGTATTTAGTCCACCCATACTAATCGCTTACACAAATCTGGCATACTCCTGGCGACAAGCCATTTTCCAGGGCATTGTTTACAACTTAGATTTTTTTTATTTTTATTTTCTTTTTTGTTTTTTCCAGATTTTTTCCTCTTCTTTCAGGCCTAGTAGGAATAGTTTGATTAGGAATAGTCCTATGATTGCTCCTGTTAGTCCGCCCCAAAGGTAGATTGAAGTGTCTGTGAAGATGTGTTTGGCTGGCGGGATTAGTTGTTCTCCGGGGTAGAAGTTCCAGTGTATGTCGAAGATGTAGAGCATTATTTCTGTTGTGATGAACGAGAGCAGTAGGAATATGAAGTCTGCGATTATTTCTTCTTTTTCTATCCTGGTCTTTCTGATTCGCCTTAGCATAATACTAATTTAATATAGTTTAATATATAGTTGGGTTGCCTGGTTTGGCGGCTGTTGGAAATGAAAGCTGGTGTTTTGGGTTTGTTGGTTTCGTTTTTCGTGTTTTTTGTTTTGACTTTTGGTTGTTTGCAGGGTTCTGTGAAGCCTGTTGAGTCTTCTTTTTCCAGGCTGGTTGAGTCTTCAACCACGTCTACTTCTTCTGTTGTTGCAACTTCTACTGCAGCTAGGGTGACGACTGTTTTGGCTTCTCAGACGACAATAGTCAGGACTTCGACTACTTCTTCAACTTCTTCTACTCTGCCTTCGGGCGAGCTTTTTTATTTTGTGGAGAGGGATGATGGTTTTAGGGTGACTGGCGGTATTCCTTACGCCTTCAAGCTTGACAACAGTAAAATCCGTTTGTATTACTGCGAGAACGGCATTGATTCTGCTGTTTCAGATGACGGCTTGAAGTTTATTAAGGAGTCTGGAGTCAGGGTTGACATGGGCTGCGATCCGACTATTGTCAAAACTTCTGACGGCAAGTTTAGGATGTATTACAAGATTAGCAGCGGTCCGGGCGGTCCGGGGCAGGCGGTTCACAGCATTTATTCTGCGATATCCAACGACGGTTTGTCTTTCAAGCTGGAGGGCTTGAGGATTGACTCCCAGAAAACCGGTGACGGAGGTTGGGCTTCTGTGCCAGACGCAGTAAAGCTTCCTGACGGCAGGGTGAGAATTTATTACGTGTCAAACGACCCTCAGGCTGAGGGCGGAATAATGTCTGCAATCTCTTCAGACGGCTTGAAGTTCACCAAAGAGTCGGGAGTCAGGATTAAAGGAAATTATGTTGACCCTGCGGTTGCAATGTTGTCTGACGGCAGGTATTGGATGCTGCTGGCTCACAATTGTCCTCCGGAAAAAGTCTCTTGCACTGGCGAAGACGATTTGTACGCTTCAACGTCGATAGACGGCTTGAATTACACAACGCCTAAATTGGTTCATCCTGCTCACAGTTTTTTCGATCCTGCAGTAATGCAAACCGGGGAAGGCAATTACAGAATTTACTACGGCGAATACGGCGCTGAGGGCGAGCCAAGTTACATAAAAAGCATCAGAGTCAACATTTCTTCTAAACCTTTCAACACGCTTTTATACTAGTTTTTCTCATAGGTATGTTGGTAGTGGCCGAAGGGTCTCTCCCGCAAGGGGGAGAGGAAGTTCCGTCCACCACACTTTAAAGCGCGTCTGGGGGTGAGAGTCCCTTGAAGGCGGTGCAGAGACGAGAGGCAAGCTTGCATTACGCGATGAGGGTATAACCGAGTTCGCAGGCTTGTTGTTTGAAACGAACGCCTTCTCGCGCGTGGTGTAAGGCCGCTTGCGGTCGCTTAGAAGAATACCCTAATGCCGAACATGGGCATGGCTCATAACACGGCAACATAAGGCGGACTACAGGCTACTACCAGAACCCTTTTCTTTCTAAAGAAAGAAAAGCGTTCACGGAAAAGAAAGAGGAGTGGCCTCGTTCCACTCAGCCACTCTAACAGCTATTTGTGTGTATCTGTAAACGTGGAAATCTCCAAACTCAGAGACAATATCTTGAATTTCTTTAATAAATTGAATATACTAACAGCATTTGTTTTAAAAATGGTTGAATCAAGAAAAGTTAAATCAATAGCAGAGAAGGCTAAGAGGGTTGATATATGGTTTTTAGCGTTATTTTACTCCATTATTTTAGCGAAAAAATTAGTGGAAAACGTAATACCAGATGGTAATTGGATAGTATTTTGGTCTATAATCCTTTCCGTGCTGTTCACCATACTCCACTACAATAAAACATTGTGGCTTTTGTGTGGGTATATACTACTGTTTGCAGTTCGCCCAACTAGTGGATATGATTTTACATTCAATGCCGGACTTCTGATATTACTCTTCTTAACAGCAGTTAGATTAGTTGAGATTCATGAGATGAGAACAGTTAAATATATTTGAGAATAGAAGATTTCTATAATGTGCGATTCCAATTAACCCTTAAAGTCGTATTAAAGGATTCTATGTGGTGTCGAAGCGAAGCGTAGATTCCTCTTCTTTTCTTTCTTTTAGAAAAGAGAGAAAAGGCTTAAGGGTCTTATTTTTTAAGTGTATAGCCCTATATTTATAGAGCTATATTTTGGCGTAAGAATGATTGTGATGAAGTTTGGCGGGACGTCTGTGGGCAACGGCGAGAGGATTGTGAATGTAGCTAGGCTTGTTTTGAAGGAAAAGCCTCCGGTGATTGTTGTTGTTTCTGCTTTGGGTGGGGTTACTGACAAGTTGATTGGTATTGCGAATCGTGTTGTTGAGTTGCCTACTCATGTGGTTGAGAAAGAAGTAGGTTTGTTTTACCGCGAGCTTTTGTTGCAGCATAGGAATGCTGTTTTGGAGGCTGTTGGGGATAAGAGGGTTGTTAGTGAAGTGTTGCCTAAGATTACTGAGCTGGCTGACCAGCTTAAGGTGGCTTTGTTGGGTGTTGGTTATCTTGAGGATCTTTCGCCTAAGTCTTTGGACTACATCATGTCTTTTGGCGAGCGGTTGAGCGTGGTTATTGTTGCAGGGGCTTTGAGTTCAATGGGCGCTAAGGCCGTTTCTTTGACTGGCTTTGAAGCTGGCATCATCACTGACAGCAATTTCGGCCATGCTAGGCCCAAGCATGTTTTGATGAGGGATGAGGTTAAGAAGAGGCTTCTGCCTTATGTGAAGAAGGGTGTTGTTCCAGTTGTCACTGGCTTTGTTGGCGGTGACGAGAAGGGTAGGATTACTACTTTAGGCAGGGGCGGTTCGGACTATACTGCGTCTTTGATTGGTAGGTATATCAACGCGAAGGAGGTTCAGATTTGGACTGACGTTGATGGCATTCTCACAACAGACCCGAAGATAGTTCCAAACGCCAAGTTGATTAGCGAGTTGTCTTATGTTGAGGCTATGGATTTGGCCTACTTTGGCGCCAAAGTAATCCACTCCAAGATGATTGAGCCTGCGATGGTTGTTAATATTCCTGTGAGGGTTTTGAACACGTTCAAGCCGGATTGTTCTGGGACTCTTATTGTGAGCAAGCAGAAGAAGATTCAGGAGGTGATTAAGGCGATTGCAATAACCAAGGATGTTGTGATTTTGAATCTGCAGGGTATTGGTATGGCTGAGACTCCGAATATTGCAGGCAGAGTGTTCTCTGTCTTAGGTGGCAACAACATAAATGTTTTGATGATTTCAGGGTCTTCTGAAAGCAACTTGTCTTTTGTAGTTAAGGCTAAGGACTCGGAGAGGGCTATTGGCTTGTTGACTGAGGAGTTTGGCAACGGCGACATCAGGGGCATTGGAACTATTCCCGAGGTTTGCGTTATCAGCGTTGTGGGCGCTGGCATGCACGGCACCAAGGGTATTGCTGCGAAGTTGTTTGACACTGTTTCTCAGGCTGGAGTTAACATCATAATGATTGCTCAGGGTTCTTCTGAAGTTAACATAGCTTTTGCGGTTAGCGCTAAGGATTCGAAGAGTGCTTTGGAAGCTTTGCACAAGAGGTTTATCGGCTGAAAAATGAAGCCTCAGCTTTTGAGTAAAGTCGTTGAGTTGCTGGATGGTTCAGGGTTTTCTGTGTCCGAGTGCATGGGCTCCCGGAGCTGTTTTGACTTGGTTGCCAGGCGCGGGAGGGAGATTTTTCTAATCAAGATTTTGAGCAACATTGAGGGTTTGAACGGGAATACTGTTCACGAGCTTAGGAAGGTTGCTTCTCTGGTTGGCGGGGTTCCTTTGGTTGTTGGGGAGCGTCTTAAGTCTTCAAGGCTTTTGGACGGTGTTTTGTATGAGCGTTATGGCGTTCAGGTTTTTAATGTTTCCACTCTGAGGGATGTTGTCTGCAATGTCATGCCTGCTGTCAGGTCTATAAGGGGTAATTACTGCTCAAGAATTAATTCAGACTTGCTTAGGCGTCTTAGGGAGAGGTTGGATTTGACTCAGGAGGAGCTTGCCAGGGAGTTGGGCGTTAGCAAGCAGAGTGTTTACAGGTATGAGAGCACTGGCAGGGTTTTGTCTCGCATCATGGAAAAGATGATGAATTTGTTTGAGGAGAACGAGAGGCTTTTGCTTCATGAGAGCGTTTTGCATTCTGTTCCCCTTGAGGATAGGTCCTACAGGATGCATGTGACTGACATGACCAAGGGCGTTGCAGACAAGCTGTCTGGCATGGGGTTTTCAACTTCTATCACTAATGCTCCTTTTGACGTTGTGGCTAGGAAGGATGATACTGTTTATGCTTTGGTTAGCGACGATTACCGCAGGCTTGAACAGAAGATTGCTTTGGTTGATGAGTTGATGGACCTTATCAACGGTTATGGGATGTGCGTCACCAATAGGAGTATTGGTTCTAAGGGCGTTGCCGTCTTGAGTCCTGAGGAGTTGGACGAGTTTTCAAGCGCTAGGGAGTTGTTCAGGCGTATTTCAGGCCGCAGGTAGCGTTTTTTCCCCTCGCCCCATGGGGGCTTGGGATGAAGCCATGCATGAAAGGCTTCACATTTTTAAATACTGCCGTGTATATACATACAAACCTATTGAAAATACCAAAAGGGTGGAGGTGTTTTGAAAATGTTGCCATGGAGAAAAAGAAGAAGACCGTTTGACGACTTCTTCAACTTCGGTTTTGACATAGACTTTAACATAGGCGAAGACTTCAGGAGAATCCAAGAGGAGATGGAGCGCATGGTGGAAGAAGCCAGAAAGGGCTCTAAAGTCCA
>Ga0194113_10006443_pt1 | contig 14908 bp, 7 predicted proteins | sample TA2MahC200mmetaG_FD_146193 | JGI IMG/M metagenome (GOLD analysis project Ga0194113, IMG submission 146193) | Freshwater microbial communities from Lake Tanganyika, Tanzania - TA2015017 Mahale Deep Cast 200m | ecosystem: Environmental > Aquatic > Freshwater > Lake | place: Tanzania: Lake... | reverse complement strand
AGGTGCGGTTGCAGGTATACGTGCGCGCCGCGATGGCCTGCGCCTCGACCACGGCCAGCGGTTTGTTGCCGCGACTGGAGACCTTGATGGCGACTTCCACCGGCACGACGTCGCGCAGATAGCAGTTATAGTCGCCATTCGGGGCGCAACTCGTCCCCTCGATCGCCACGGTCGCATTCTCGCTGGAAAAGGGATAGGTGTTCGATTTTGTAGTGTTGCAGGGTTGGTTAGCACCAATCAGATCCGTGCAGTAGGCAGTGCAGCCCCACTTGTCTCTCGTGCTGCCGCTCTGGGAACAACGCTGATTTGGCACAGCAAGTGCGCCGTTTTCTGTCAGTCGCCACATCTCCACCGTAATCGTGGGCGTAGACGTGAAGACGGCCGCTACGCCGGCGCCTGTCGTGAATGTCACGCTGGCACATAGCATCGCGCTGGTCGCGCATAGGATGCCAAACAGGGCGATCCGCCTCATAGTCTTCCTCCATCCCATTCAGGGGCGGGTCTCAGTGGAGACCAGGCATACGCCACTTTGTATGATTGTGCCATCTGCATCGCGCAAAGCCGGACACTCCAGAGCGAGCGATCGTCCATTGCGCGCCCAGGCCATCTGCTGTCCCCACGAGGCCCCGCTGCCAAAGGTAAATTCGGATAACATTGGCCGCACCTCTCCTGTCGCTACATCCGCCAGAAATAGATTGGCGTGAGGTGTTCCTGGCGTGATTATGGAGAGCGCCGCAAGGTGCTGGTTGTCCGCGCCCCAAGCGAGTGTTGTAATCAGATCGCGCTTTCTTGACAGCGGTAGCCGGCGTAGCTCGCCGGTCAGCACATCCAACACCAAGAGCTCGGAAGATCTGATGAGAGGATCAGGCAATTCAGTTGAGCCAATCATTGCCAGGTAGCGACCGTTGGGGCTCCATTGACTGGCATAGGGGAGGATGAATAACCAGCGCCCCCGATTCACTTCGCATACGCGGTTCGGTCCCGGCTCAACCAGAAACAACGATTGATCCGCGAAAACGGCCAATCGCGTACCGCTAGGGCTCCAAATCGGCGTGACGAAGTACTGTGCATTCGGCTGCGACGGATCGAGCGGTGGGAGCCATTCACCTACATCGAAAGATGTCGCCTGGTTCGTGTGCGCCACGCTGTCCCAGCTCTGCAACCGGCCGATGGCGTGATCCACCAGGTACATCAAGCGGCGACCGCCGGGTTCTATGGTCAGCGAGAACCCCAAGGCAGCGTTGTTACCGTCTGACGTGACGACCGTCTCCGTCTCCACGGATTGACCGCGGCCGATGCGTAACTCGAACTGACGGCCTCGCGCGGTATAGAGAGCATCGGCATAGGCCACGCCCTGGATAGCAGGCAGCCAGACCGGCCTGCCGTTGTGACTATTGGGCTTGGCGTACAATTCCACGTCGCCGGTATGAGTGTCTAGGGTTTCGATACGTTCCATATCGGACTGGAAGTCGATTCGTGAGACCAACAGTCGGCTGTTATCCGGCAGCCATTCAGCGATCTCGGTGCGAATCGCGTCGGCCAACACCACTCGCGGCTCAGAGAACTCGTACTTGTCCAGATCTGGCCCGCCCTTGGCTGGCGGCTCGCCGCCGGGGAAGACGCACAACGGCACGCGTTGTCCCACCCGGGTGGCTGCAGGGGTAGGGCTGGCAGGTGGGCCGGGCTGGCGGGCGGTGGGACTGGGCGACCGCGACGGTGTCGGGCTGCGGACAGCGGTCGGCGTGGGCAGTGGCGAGCCGGCCGTTTGCGGCGGCCGCGGCCGACTCTGGACGATCAGCCACGCGGCGCCGGCCGCCAGCGCCAACAGCAAGAGCAACCCCAACCCATTGCGTAACCACCGAGCTGTGCGGTTCATGGCTCCACCTCCTGGCTCCCAGCCCCTGACCCCTGTCCCCTGACGCCTGCCCCCTACCTCCTGATCCCTGACCCCTGCGACAGTATACCACGCCTCCCCCCCCTGTTTGTCAAAGGGTTCGCGTTCATTCATGTGCGATGCGCGCTCTTTGCGCTGCTCTGGGCGCGCCGCGACCAGGTGTGCAGCAAAGATGAGATCGCGGCCGCGGTCTGGCCAGAGTACCAGGAGGAGATTTACGACTACCAGATCGAGAGCCTGGTGAAGCGGCTGCGCGCCAAACTGGAGCCGAACCCGGCCGAGCCGGCGCTGCTCCTCAGCGCAGCCGGCCGCGGGTATCGGTTGGCGGGTGGACGTTGAGCAAACCAACACGTAAGCCCGCCGGAGGCTTGTGTTACGCTCTAGCGCGAGGAACCGACCATGCCCAGGATGACGCGCGCACGCTCGGCCGGCACGATGTCGTAATGGTCGAATTCCATCGTAAATGTGCCGCGGCCCTGGGTCGCCGAGCGCAACGAGGTCGCATAACCGAACATCTCGGCCAGCGGCGCCTGGCCCTTGATGGCCTGCATGCCCACCGAGTGCATGTCCAGGCCGTTGATCTGCCCCCGCCGGGCAACCAGATCGCCGATCACATCGCCAGTGGCGTTTTCTGGCACCACCACCTCGAGGCGCATCAGCGGCTCCAGCAAGACTGGAGCGGCTGCTTCGACGCCCTCGCGCAACGCCATCGAACCGGCCACTCGAAACGCGAAGTCCGAGCTGTCTACTTCGTGGAAGGAGCCGCCCACCAGCGTCGCGCGGATGTCAATCATCGGATAGCCGCCCAGCACGCCGTTTTCCATCGCCTCGCGCATCCCCTGCTCCACCGCCGGAATGAAGGGTTTGGGAATCGCGCCCCCCACCACCTTGTCAACGAACTCGAAGCCCTTGCCCCTGGGCAGCGCCTCCAGCTCCACGATCACGTGGGCATACTGGCCGCGGCCCCCGGTCTGCCGGACAAAGCGCGTCTCCTGCTGCACCTTTTTGGTGATCGTCTCGCGATAGGCCACCTGGTGCCGACCGATATGCGCCTGCACCCCGAACTCTCGCTGCATCCGATCCACCAACACCTCCAGGTGCAGCTCGCCCATCCCGCTGATCAGCGTTTGGCCGGTCTGATCATCCACCTTGATGCGGAAGGTGGGATCCTCCTCGGCCAGCCGGTGCATGGCGTTGGCCAGTTTGTCCTGGTCCGCCTTGGTCTTCGGCTCGACCGCTACCGAGATGACCGGCGCGGGGAACTCGATGGCCTCCAGGACGATCGGCGCGGCAGGGTCGCATAACGTCTCGCCGGTGGAAGTCTGTTTGATGCTGACGATCGCGCCGATGTCGCCAGCGCGGATTTCGGTGGTTTCTTCCCGTTTGTCCGCATAGACCTGCACCAGCCGGCCAATGCGCTCCTTGCGATCGCGGGTGGAATTCTGCAACATCTGGCCCGTCTGCATCACGCCGGAATAGACGCGCACATAGGCCAGTCGGCCGATGTAGGGGTCGGTTTGGATCTTGAAGACGAGTGCGGAGACCGGCGCAGTCGGATCGGCCGGTCGGGTCTCTTCCGCGGCCAGAGCCGGATTCACGCCGCGTACCGGCGGAATATCGAGCGGCGAGGGCAAATAGTCTATGATGGCATCGAGCAGCAGTTGCACGCCTTTAGTACGCAAAGCCGAGCCGCACAGCACCGGCACCAATTGGCCGGAGATGGTCGCGGCGCGCAGCGCCGTGCGCAGCTCCGCCTCTGAGATCGGCTCTTCTTCCAGGAATTTGCCGGTCAAGGTCTCATCGGTTTCGGCGATGCGTTCCACCAGGATCGCGCGCTGTTTCTCGGCTTCATCCACGAGGGGATCAGGGATGGGCCCTTCGACAGGGTGCGCGCCGAGGGAATCGGGAAAAGTCCACGCCTTGCGCTTGATCAGATCCACCATGCCCTGGAAGAGATCCTCGGCGCCCAACGGCATCTGGATCGCGACCGGGCTGGCGCCCAGACGGCCGCGGATCATCTCGATGGTGCGGCCGAAGTCCGCGCCGGGACGATCCATCTTGTTCACGAAACAGATGCGCGGAACGCCGTAGCGGTTGGCCTGCCGCCACACCGTCTCAGATTGCGGCTCGACGCCCGCGACAGCGTCGAAGACCACGACGCCGCCATCCAGCACGCGCAGGCTGCGTTGCACCTCGGCGGTGAAGTCAATGTGGCCGGGCGTGTCAATCAGATTGATCTGGTGGTCTTGCCATGCGCTGGTGATGGCCGCGGCCTGGATCGTGATCCCGCGTTCGCGCTCTTGCACCATCCAATCGGTGACGGTCGTGCCCTCGTCCACATTGCCCATGCGGTAGGTCTTGCCAGTGTAATAGAGGATGCGCTCGGTGGTCGTGGTCTTGCCCGCGTCGATATGCGCGATAATGCCGATATTGCGTAATCGCCGCAGACGGGTTTCATCCACTGGAGATGTGATTGGACTTGCCATCGCACCACTCGACCGCTCCGCGCTAGCTGGCGGGGATAGAAACCCGGCATCCCTGATCGGGATGCCGGGTCTTATGCTACACAGACAACGATATCCAAGAACCGCTGGGCCTACCAGCGATAGTGCGCAAAGGCCCGGTTCGCCTCGGCCATCTTGTGGGTGTCTTCCTTGCGCTTGATGGTGTTGCCCTGGTTCTGGTAGGCGTCCATCATCTCACCCGACAGCCGATCCACCATGCTCTTGCCGGGGCGCTTGCGCGCGTTCTGGATGAGCCAGCGCAGGGCCAGCGCCAGGCGCCGGTCCTCACGGATTTCCATCGGCACCTGATAAGTCGCGCCGCCTACACGTCGCGGCCGGACTTCGATCATCGGCGTGGCGTTGCGAACAGCCTGCTCCAACACCTCGAGCGCGGGTTTCTTGGCGCGGCTTTCCAGGGTATCCATCATGCCGTATACGATCTGTTCGGCCACAGACTTCTTACCGCTCAGCATCAGCTTGTTGACCAACCGCGCGACTAGGTCGCTGTTGAAGCGCGGGTCGGGCAGCATCTCACGTTGTTCCGGGCGATTACGTCGAGACATGACTCACTCCATCTACTTCCTGGCGCCCCTGGCGGGACCGCCCTTGGCGCGCGTTGCAGGCCCGGCCTTCTTGGGGGTCTTGACGCCGTATTTCGAGCGACCACGCTTGCGATTCTCTACGCCTGTCGTGTCCAGGGCCCCGCGCACGATGTGATAGCGCACGCCGGGCAGGTCCTTCACGCGGCCGCCGCGCACCAGCACCACCGAGTGCTCCTGCAGGCTGTGACCTTCGCCAGGGATGTAGGCCGTGACCTCGATGTGGTTGGTGAGACGCACGCGGGCGATCTTGCGCAGCGCGGAATTCGGTTTTTTGGGCGGCATCGTGCGCACTTGCGTACACACGCCGCGCTTAAACGGGTTGCCCTTGCCCACCCGCCGCGAACGCCCGGACAGCGCATTATGGGTGAACTGCAGGGCCGGCGCCTTCTCCTTCTTAACGAGCGGCTTACGTCCCTTACGTACAAGCTGATTGATGGTCGGCAAGATGTCCTCCAAATACGTAACGATCAATTCCAGATTGGCCAGACGCAGCTTCAGCCCATCGCGGCCTGCAAGCTGCGGCCGGGCGCGAGAACCGCCATACGGCAGCGCCGAACATCGCGGCCGCGCGCCCACGAAAGCTTATCATATCACATGACCGGCAGAGACGCAAAAAGCCGGTCATGCAGTTCTCAGGAGTCGGCCAGCTCCATCTCCTCGTCGACGAACTCAGACTCGTCGGTCGCGGCTTCTTCCCCGTACTCGTCTTGCAGCGCCAGCGCTGTGCCTAACATTCGCCGCCGCGTCTCAAAACCCGTGCCCACCGGTATCAGTTTGCCGATGATCACGTTTTCCTTCAAGCCGCGCAGAGAATCCTTCGCGCCGCGGACGGCTGCGTCGGTGAGCACGCGCGTGGTCTCCTGGAAGGACGCCGCGGCCAGGAAGCTATCGGTGTTCAGCGACGCTTTGGTCACGCCCAGCAACACCGGCTCTCCGCGCGCCTGTTCGCCGCCTTGCGCCGCGACGGCCGCGTTTGCTTCTTCGAACTCGAAGCGATCCACCAGCTCGCCGATCAGCATGTCGGTGTCGCCACTGCGCAGCACGCGCACCCGCCGCAGCATCTGGCGGATGATGACCTCGATGTGCTTGTCGTGGATGCTCACGCCCTGCGAGCGGTACACGCGCTGCACCTCGTCGAGCATATACATCTGCACCGCTTCGCGGCCCTGGATGCGCAGCACCTCGCGCGGGTTCTTCGAGCCTTCGGTCAGCTGGTCGCCCACATCCACCCGCTCGCCCTTGTCCACGCGCAACCGCGCCGAGGCCGGAATATCAGTGATCCACTCCTCGACGTCCTCGCGGCGGATGATGGCGCGATAGCCGCCCTCGGTCTCCGGCTCGATGTAGATGTGCCCATCCAGCCCAGCTATGAATTCCTGCGGCTCCGAAGCAGGCCCCAGCGCGCGCGCGATGGGCGTGTTGATCTGCACGCGATCTTCGCTCTCCACCAGCATCGTGTAGCCGTCCGGGATGCGGTGCGTCTTGCGGCGATGGCGGGTGTTGGTCACCTTCAGCTTGCGGACATCGTCATCCCAATAGACATCCACCGCGCCGCCGATCTCGGCGATGACAGCCTCTCCCTTGGGCGTGCGTGCCTCGAACAACTCTTCGACGCGCGGCAGGCCCAGGGTGATGTCTTCGGCGCCGGCCACGCCGCCGGTATGGAAGGTGCGCAGAGTCAACTGCGTGCCCGGCTCGCCGATGGACTGCGCCGCGATCGTGCCCACGGCTTCGCCCATCTTGACCAGGCCGCCGCGCGCCAGATCGCTGCCATAGCACAAACGACAGAGGCCGAAGCGATTCTCACAGGTCAGCGGAGAACGCACAAAGGCCTTCTCAACGCTCGCACGCTCGAACGCACGCAGCGCCATTTCGTCAATGAGCTGGTCGCGTGCGATCAGCACCTCGCCGGTTTTCGGGTCAACGATCGGGGCTGCCGCGACGCGGCTCACGACCCGTTCGCTCAGCTTCTCGCCGATCGTGGTGGCGTTTTGCTTCGTGAACCAGATGCCGCTCTGCGTGCCACAATCCTCCGATGAGATGATCACATCCTGCGCCACATCCACCAGACGTCGCGTCAGATAGCCTGCATCAGCGGTGCGCAGCGCAGTATCGGCCAGACCTTTGCGCGCGCCGTGCGTGCTGATGAAGTACTCCAGCGCGGTCAGCCCCTCGCGGAAGTTCGAGCGGATGGGCAGCTCGATGATGCGGCCAGACGGATCGGCCATCAGGCCGCGCATGCCGGCGAGCTGGCGGATTGGCTGAATGCCGCCCTTGGTCGCGCCCGAAGTGGCCATCGCGCCCAGGCCCGAGTAGGGATCGAGCAACCCCTTCACGGCCTGCGTGATGTCGTCGGTGGCGCGCGTCCAGAGCTCTACGACCTTGTTGTACTGTTCTTCTTCGGTGATCAGACCGCGGCGATATTGGCGCTCGGTCTCGTCCACTTTCGACGCGGTCTCGTCCAACACGGTCTGCTTGGTGGGCGGAACGGTGATGTCGCTGACCGCGATCGTCATGCCTGAAACGGTCGCATAGGTGAAGCCGAGTCGTTTGATTTCATCCACGACGTCGGCCGTGACTTGCGGCCCCATCAGCTCGTAGCAGACGCCGACGAAGTCGCTGAGCCGTTTCTTGTCCATCACTTCATTGACGAATTGCAGCGGCTTGGGCAGAGAAGCGTTGAAGATCGCCCGCCCTGCGGTCGTGTCCAACATGCCGGTCTGCGGCAGCTTGTCGGTGCGTACATGTTGGGCCATCAGCTTCTGGCGAATCTGCTCCAGCATTTGCCCACTCAAACCGAGTTCCTGGGTGAGCACCTGCCGCGTCTTGATCAGGGTGCGCACCACATCGCCGGCCGTGCGCATCGCGCGACTCGCCAGCGCCTTCTCCACCGCCGGCTCCAGGCCAAGTTGCGCCAGCGGCACTTCGTCGGCCCAGTCGGTGAAGCGCAGCTTGATGGGCGCACGCAGATCAACAACGCCCAGGTCGTAGGCCAGGCGCACCTCATCGTAGTCTACGAAGGCTTTGCCGGCGCCCTTGGCGGTCGGCGCGGGCACGGTCAGATAGTAACAGCCCAAGACCATGTCCTTCGATGGGCTAACGATCGGCTCGCCCGAGGCCGGCTTGAGCAGATTGGCCGAGCTGAGCATCAGCTCTTTCGCCTCGCGCACCGCCTCTTCCGAGAGCGGCACGTGGACCGCCATCTGATCGCCGTCGAAGTCAGCGTTGAAAGCCGCGCACACCAACGGATGGATTTGAATCGCGCTGCCCTCGATCAGAGCAACCTCGAAGGCCTGAATGCCCAGGCGGTGGAGGGTGGGCGCCCGATTCAGCAGTACGGGACGCTCTTTGGTAACCTCTTCCAGGACGTCCCACACCTCTGGGTTTTCACGATCTACCAGTCGCTTTGCGCTCTTGATGTTGTGGGCGTAGTTGTATTCCACCAGCCGGCGCATGACGAACGGTTTGAACAGTTCCAACGCCATCTTCTTGGGCAGGCCGCACTGGTGCAGTTTGAGCTCGGGGCCGATGACGATCACGGAGCGGCCCGAGTAGTCCACGCGCTTGCCCAGCAGGTTGCGGCGGAAGCGGCCCTGTTTCCCCTTGAGGAGATCGGACAGGCTCTTGAGCTTGCGCTTGCCGCTGCGGCTGACCGCGCGCCCGCGGCGGCCGTTGTCAATCAGGCTATCTACCGCTTCTTGGAGCATGCGCTTCTCGTTGCGCACGATCACATCCGGCGCGCCCAATTCCAAGAGCCGCTTCAGACGGTTGTTGCGGTTGATCACGCGGCGATACAGGTCATTCAGGTCCGAGGTGGCGAACCGGCCGCCGTCCAACTGCACCATGGGCCGTAGCTCAGGCGGCAGGACCGGCAGCATGGTCAAGATCATCCACTCCGGCCGATTGCCGCTCTTGCGGAACGACTCGGCGACGCGCAGCCGCTTGGCAGCCTTCTTCTTGCGCTGCTTGGACTGCGTGGTGTTGATCTCGTTGCGCAACTCCTTGACCATCTGGTCGAGGTCAATCTTGGCGACCAGCTCGCGTACCGCCTCGGCGCCCATGCCGGCGCGAAAGACGCCGCCCCACTTTTCCTGGAGCGCGCGATAATCGCTTTCGCTCAGCAGCTCGCGCTCCCGCAGGGTTTTCAGTTGATCTAGATCGTCGTCGAGCTCCGCGCGCAACTTGGCCTTTTGGCTTCCGATGGCCTGGCGTTGCTCCTCAACGGCCTCCTCCACTTCCTTGCGCGCCAGATCGCGCCGCGCGGCCAGGAGCGCCCGTGCAGCCTCGCGCTCGCGGTTGATGTTGTCTTCGATCTCGCTCAGCCGGTTCTGAATCGCATCGCTCAGGGCCGTCAGGTGCTCGCGCGTCACCACCGCGCCTTGCGCCACCAGGGGCAGGTCATCGGGCCGCCAGGGCAGACCGAACGCCTCGCCGGCCGGCTTGCCCACCGTCTTTTCGAGGGTAGACTGTAGCTTTTGGCCGATGGCGATCACCTCGTTGATCTCGGTATCCCGCCGTTCGGTCAGCGAGGTCAGCTCGCGCTCTTCCTGGCGCTCCAGGGCGGCCAGGCTATCGTTGCGCTGCCCTTCAACCTCTTCGATCTTGGTCTGCGCTTCGGTTTCCAGCCGGGTGACGCGCATATGCAAGTCACGCTCTGACTTGGAGATGGTACGGTTGCGCGCGTCCTCATCCACGTGGGTAATCACGTGTTGCGCAAAGTAGAGGATCCGCTCCAGATTGCGCGGGCTGATGTTGAGCAAAAGACCCAAGCGGCTCGGCACGCCCTTGACGTACCAGATGTGCGATACGGGGCTGGCCAGCTTGATGTGGCCCATGCGCTCGCGGCGCACCCGGCTATGCGCCACTTCTACTCCGCACTTGTCGCAGACGATGCCTTTATAACGGATGCGCTTGTACTTGCCACAGGCGCACTCCCAGTCTTTCTGCGGGCCGAAGATGCGCTCGCAGAAGAGACCGTCCCGCTCTGGCCGCAGCGTGCGGTAGTTGATAGTCTCCGGCTTTGTCACCTCGCCGTGCGACCAGTGCAGGATTTGGTCGGGCGAAGCGAGTGAGATACGGATCGCGTCAAATTCGCTGACTTCCACGGGAATCCCCTTTCACACTCACGCGGTCAATTCAGCCCCTTGCTCATCGGGCCCGGCAAGCTCAAGCTGAAGCCCAGATTAGGCAGCTTTTCTTCGGCATCCTCGCGGCCGAACTGAATCACTTCTTCCTTGGCATCTACCACTTCGATGGCCAGGCCGAGCGACTGCAGCTCTTTCACCAACACCCGGAAGCTCTCGGGCACGCCTGGCGCCTCGATGGTTTCGCCCTTAACGATGGCCTCGTAGGTCTTGACGCGACCCGTCACGTCGTCCGATTTGACTGTCAACATCTCTTGGAGGCTGTGCGCTGCGCCATAGGCCTCCAGGGCCCAAACCTCCATCTCACCGAACCGCTGGCCGCCGAACTGCGCCTTGCCGCCGAGCGGCTGCTGCGTCACCAGGCTGTAGGGGCCGGTGGAGCGCGCGTGCACCTTATCTTCGACCAGGTGGTGCAGCTTCATCATGTGGATGATGCCCACCGTGACGGGCTGCTCGAAAAGCTCGCCCGTCTTGCCGTTATACAGCACCGTCTTGCCCCACGTCGGCAACGGCTGATTGGTCTGCCGGCTGACGCGCAACGCCTCTTCGACGACCTGCGCCTGGGACAGGTTGGAGATGCGTTCCATCTCGGCATAGAGCTCCGCGCGTTCTTCCGGGGTTTCAGCGATCTCACTGTAAACCAGGCTGGCAGGCTCTTCAGGATCTGCCGCGGCCGGTTCGCCTGGCTCCAGATGCGCCACCCGCATGCTCTCGCGTACCACCCACTTGAGCCACTCGCGCAGACAGACGACGCGTGCTCGCTCGTCCGCTTGTTCGCGTTCCGCAACCGAGCGGTCATCGCCAGGGGGCGAGAGCAGTTCATCGGGGTCGTAGCCTTGGGGATCCTCGGCTAACCATTCCCGCAGCATCGCGCGACGCGCATAACCCACATCGCTGTAGACCCGTTCTGGCTCGTAGCCGCGTTCACCGAGCCACTCCGCCAGGTAAAGCGCGCGCACCTCATCATCATCTCGGAAATCGTCCTCGGTATAGCCGTGCTCAATGGCCCAATCCCAGGCCCGCCTGGTCGCCTTTTCCCAGGCGCGATCGGCCAGCCATGCGCGCGCCAGTTCGGCCTCGATCTCGCTCTCGCGCGCGCCGTCGAAGACCGGGGTCAGCGCCCGGAAACCCAGCCGCGCCGCGGCCCAGCCCAGGTGCGTCTCCAGCACCTGGCCGATGTTCATGCGAGCCGGCACCCCCAACGGGTTCAAGATGATGTCCACCGGTGTGCCATCGGGCAGGAAGGGCATGTCTTCGACCGGCACGATGCGCGAGATGACGCCCTTGTTCCCGTGCCGGCCGGCCATCTTGTCCCCTTCCATCAGCTTGCGCCGCTGCGCTACACTCACGCGCACCATGCGCTCGACGCCCGCGGGCAAATCGCGGTGCTCATCGCGGTTGAACTCCTTGATGTCCACCACCTTGCCGTACTCGCCGTGAGGCAGCCGCAGGCTGGAATCGCGCACTTCGCGCGCCTTTTCGCCGAAGATCGCGCGCAGCAGTTTCTCCTCGGGGCTCAGCTCCGTTTCGCCCTTCGGCGTGATCTTGCCGACCAGGATATCGCCCGGCGAAACGACCGCGCCGATGCGGACGATGCCGTGTTCGTCGAGGTCCTTCAGGGCGTCTTCACCTACGTTGGGAATATCGCGCGTGATCTCCTCGGCGCCCAACTTGGTATCGCGCGCCTCGATCTCATGCTTTTCGATGTGAATCGAGGTGAACTTGTCGTCCTGGATCATCCGCTCACTGATCAGGATGGCATCCTCGTAGTTGCCGCCTTCCCAGCTCAAGAAGGCCACCAACACATTCTCGCCCAGCGCCATTTCACCCATGTCGGTCGAGCTGGAGTCAGCCAGCACCTGGCTCTTCACCACCCGGTCGCCTTTCTGGACGACCGGCCGCTGGTCAATGCAGGTGCTCTGGTTGGAGCGTTGGTATTTGCGCAGGCGATAGACGCGGCGGGTGCCGTCGTCCTCCAGCACCACCACTTCGCCGCTGGTGGCGCTGATGACCTCGCCTGGCTTGCTGGCCACGACGACCTGGCCCGAATCCACCGCGGCCTGCCGTTCGATGCCGGTGCCCACGATGGGCGATTGGGGCCGCAGCAGCGGGACAGCCTGTCGCTGCATGTTGGAGCCCATCAAGGCGCGGTTGGCGTCATCGTGCTCCAGGAAAGGGATCAAAGCTGCCGAAACCGACACGATCTGCTTGGGCGAGACGTCCATATACTCGATGTGGTCGGCCGACTCGAACTGAAACTGTTGGTTGCGCCGTACCGAGATGCGGGCCTCCGCGAAATGACCTGTGGCGTCGGTCGCGGCGTTGGCCTGGGCGATGGAGTAGCGATCCTCTTCATCGGCCGAGAGATAGGCGATTTCGCTGGTCAGTTCCGGCTTGATACGCACTTCGGGCAGCACCTCGCCCAGCTCGGCAATGCGAGCGGCCAACTGCTCGTCTATGCGCGTGCCGGGCGTGGCCAACACCGTGCCATCGGGCAGGGCGATGCGCTCGCGCACCGTCTTACCCACCAAAGCCTCGACGCGATTGGGGGCCCGGTTCAGCACCCGCCGATAGGGCGTCTCGATGAAGCCAAACTCGTTGATCTTGCCATAGGTTGCCAGCGAGCCGATCAGGCCGATATTGGGGCCTTCCGGCGTTTCGATGGGGCAGATGCGGCCGTAGTGGCTGTTGTGGACATCACGCACGTCAAAACCTGCGCGCTCGCGCCGCAACCCGCCGGGCCCCAACGCGCTCAGCCGGCGCTTGTGCGTCAGCTCAGCCAGGGGATTGGTTTGATCCATGAACTGGCTGAGTTGCGAACCGCCAAAGAACTCGCGGATGGCTGCGACGACGGGCCGAATGTTGATCAACGATAGGGGCGTGGTCTGGTCGCTATCGCGAATACTCATGCGCTCGCGCACCACGCGCTCCATGCGCAGCAGACCGATGCGCAGTTGGTTTTGGATCAACTCGCCGACCGTCTTGACGCGGCGATTGCCCAAGTGGTCAATATCGTCCTCGCCCTCGACGCCATTGTTGATCTGGATCATGCGCCGGATCACCGCCACCAGGTCGTCGTTGGTCAGGGTGCGGCGCCCCAGCAGCACGTTCAGATCCAACCGGCGATTCAGCTTGTAACGGCCGACCTTGCCCAGGTCGTAGCGCCGCGGCGCGAAGATCAGATTCTGCATGAACGACTTGGCGTTGTCCAGGGTCGGCGGGTCGCCGGGGCGCAGCTTCTTGTAGAACTCCAGGAGCGCGGCATCCACACCCTTTGCTGAATCGGACCGGTTGGGCGTGCGCGTGGGATCGCGCTCCAGCGTCGCCGCGATGTAGGCGTGCTCGGGCTCGTTATCTACTTCTGTGAAGAGCTCCAAGATCTCTTCGTCTGCACCATATCCGATGGCGCGCAGGAAAACCGTGACCGGGAGCTTGCGTTTGCGGTCTACTTTCACCGAGATCAGATCGCGCTTCGAAGTCTCGAACTCCAGCCAGGCGCCGCGATTGGGGATCAGCTTAGAAAAACACAAGCGCCGATCGGTGACCCGGTCCTCTTCGATCGTGAAGTAGACGCCTGGCGAGCGGATCAACTGGCTGACGACGACGCGTTCGGCGCCGTTAATGATGAAGGTGCCGTTTTCGGTCATTAGCGGGAAATCGCCCATGAAGACATTCTGGGCCGTCACCTCGCCCGTTTCCCGATTGACCAATTTGACACGCACCCACAGCGGCGCCGCAAACGTCATATCCCGGTCTCGGCACTCTGGTTCGGTGTACTTAGACTCGCCGAACCAGAACCCTTCGGGCCCCGGCTGGGAGCCAAAGTGCAACTCCAGGTTCTTGTTGAAGCTCACGATCGGCGATATCTCGTCGAAAAGCTCTTGCAGTCCCTCGGCCTGGAACCACCGGAACGATTCGAGTTGCACTTCGATCAAGCGCGGCAACTCATAGACGTCCCTGATGCGAGCGTATGACTTGCGGGCGGTCGCGCCGTTGCCCCCGCTTGTGCGGTCGTTGGCCATCTGGGCCAGGGGCTCCGCATTCTGGGTGTGCATCATCAGGTGCTCACTCCTTATCAGAAAAGCAAAAAGCCAAGCCGCAATCGGACTTGGTATGACTCAATCGCTGTACGCACGGGGTATGTGATGCGAAGGCTTGGCGACGTCGCCGCGCGGGCATTCGGACAGCAATTGACTATCATACCACCGCTGTTGTCTTCTGTCAAATATGCTGAGGGGCTTCCTCTTGTAGGCGGCCAAATTCTCCGATGTGCGGCGCGACATCGTCTGCTGCAAGGTCTGATCTTGAAGGTCGTTTATCATGGGGGCGCGAATTTGGAGGATTCTTCGTTGTTGTGTAAAATGGACAAGTTGCCGCCGATTGCAGCCAGCGTACTCACGCGGTGCGCACATAGACTCGGAGGGGCATCAGGTGCCTGAGCCATCTTGGATGGGGGCGCCGACGAACAGCGGAAGGCCAGACTGACAACCGTAGGGTTGGCGGTTAGGAGGTTTTGTCTGCCTCGTCGGTGCTTGGCGCCAACGAGGCAGACTCTTTTAATTTCGGATTGCAGATCGTGGAGGTGCAAAATCTGCAATCTGCAATCTGTAATCAGAAGGAGTTCCTATGAGCAAGCAAGTATTCGAGCGGACGAAGCCGCACGTCAACGTGGGGACGATTGGGCACATTGACCACGGCAAGACGACGCTGACAGCGGCGATCACGAAGGTGTTGGCGATGAAGGGGTGGGCGCAGTTTCGGGCT
>Ga0194113_10006440_pt1 | contig 14909 bp, 12 predicted proteins | sample TA2MahC200mmetaG_FD_146193 | JGI IMG/M metagenome (GOLD analysis project Ga0194113, IMG submission 146193) | Freshwater microbial communities from Lake Tanganyika, Tanzania - TA2015017 Mahale Deep Cast 200m | ecosystem: Environmental > Aquatic > Freshwater > Lake | place: Tanzania: Lake... | reverse complement strand
CTTCAAGGCCTTCGGGCATGTTGCATTCAAGGAGCGGGAGGAGCCGTTCCTCAATAAGCTCGTCGCCTTCAACGGCTATAACGGTTCGATCCTGTGGCAGCGGGACTTGGCCGAAGGCGTCATGATCCACCGCAACACGATGATCGCGACTCCGACGAAGCTGTACATGGGCGACGACAAGTCGTGCAAGGTGATCGATACGGCCACCGGCAAGCTGCTGGAGGAGATTGTCCCACCGGTCGAGACAGCCGGCGGGACGTTCTGGAAGTGGATGGCCCTGGAGGAGGGAGGACAGAAGGCGGAAGGCAGAGGACCGCAGGCGGCGGCGTCCGTCCTTTATGCCATGATAGGGGAGCAGGAGCAGCGGGATTCGACGAAGCGCTGGCGGATCGACAAGCACGGCTGGCCCTGGAACCCGATCTCCGAGGGGTGGAACCAGCCCCAGAATCCCTGGGGCTTCGGCCGCCACGTTCTGGCCATAGACCTCGAAACCAAGAAGATCCTCTGGAGTCACCGCGAGCAGGACCCGATCGACGGGCGGGCCATCTGCATGAAGAACGGACGCCTCTACTTCTTCCGCTTCGGGGACTACCTGGTATGCCTCGATGCCAAGACCGGCCGCGAGATCTGGCGCCGGACGCCGCAGAACGCCCCGAAGCTGTTCGCGGCCCTGGGCGATTATCTCCACCGCCAGGACTGGCGGACAAACTGGCGGACCACCTGCTACCTCAAGTGCAGCGACCAGGCCCTGTACTTCGCCGGTCCGCCCATCGGCAAGCTGCTGGCCCTCTCGACAGAAGACGGCAGCATCCTGTGGGAGCACCCGTACAGCAATTTCCAGCTCGTGCTGCGCGACGACGGCCTTTTCGGCCTCAGCGGGCAGATCGACAAGCATCCGACCATGAAGTTCGACCCGCTGACCGGCAAGGTGCTCGCGGAGATCGCGCAGCCGCGCCGTGCTTGCACCCGCCCGACGGGTTCCGCAGATGCGATCTTCTTCCGGGCCGAGGACGGCTCGGTCCGGCTGGACATGGCGTCGTTGCGCCCGCAATGGATCTCGCCGATGCGCCCGGTCTGCCAGGAAGGGGTCACGATTGCCAACGGCCTGTTGTATTGGTGGCCCTCTGTGTGCGATTGCCAGTTGACACTCTACGGGACCGCGGCCCTAGGACCGGCCGGCGACTTTGACTTCACGCCCGAGGTCGCGGAATCGCAACGGCTCGTCAGGAGCAGCGGTAGGGTGGGGCTTGCCCCACCGAAACCCGTGTCGCGCGAAGAAGCGGTGGGGCAAGCCCCACCCTACGGACTATCCCGCGACTGGCCCACTTTTCGGGCCGACAATACCTGCAGTGCGGCCACCTCTGCCAACGTTGCCGAGGATTCTCAACTGCTGTGGCAGTTCGATCCGAAGACCGCCACCGTCCCGGGCCTGCCGACGATGTCTGCGCCGGTAGCAGCCGGCGGGCTGGCGTTTGTCGGCGGGGCGGATGGTATCGTCCGTGCTCTCGACGCGGCCACGGGAGAGGTTCGCTGGAAAGCCCATACCGGGGGCGCGATCCGCATGCCGCCGACGATCTGGGACGAGCGGGCCCTCGTCGGCTCGGGCGACGGGTGGGTGTATGCCTACAGTGCGGCGGACGGCCGCCTGCAGTGGCGGTTCCGGGCCGCGCCGGCCGAACGCCTGATCCCTGTCTATGGCAGCCTCATGTCCACCTGGCCGGTGACTACCGGGGTGCTGGTGGACAATGGCACTGCCTATTTCGCCGCCGGGATTGCCAACTATGACGGCACGTACGTCTATGCCTTGGATGCGCGGACCGGGGCAATCAAGTGGCACAACAGCACCTCGGGCCATCTGGACCGAGACGCCCGCACGGGTGTCAGTGTCCAGGGGCATCTGTTGCTGCACGACGGCAAGCTGTATATGCCCGGCGGGACCTCGCTCTCCCCGGCGGTCTACGACGCGGCGACCGGCAAGTGCCTCAATGACGGGGCCCAGTTGGCGGAGTGCAGCTCCCGGGCCCCGCGCGGGTGGGAACTGTCCCTCTTAGGCAACCAGGTGGTCGCCTGTGGCAAGCCGTTCTACGGTCATCCGGCCTACGATGTCTATGACACCACCGTATTCCATCGGGTCTTCATGGCTTCGACGGACGACGTGTCCGTCGCCTGGACCTCCGATGCCCGTGCCCACCGGGTGCTGGGATTCCGCGATTTCGACCGGCAGGGACTGGCTCGCAAGATGGCGAATCCGGGCAATCGGTTCCAGGTGAATTGGGCCAATATCACTCCCGGCGGCAAGCCCGCCTGGTCCGCCGAGTTCGGCAAGGCCCACGCGGTGGCGATCTGCGGGAACGCGGTTCTGATCGCAGCCGAACAGGAGTTGGTCGCACTGAGATCGTCCGACGGCAGTATTCTATGGAAACGGTCTTTGCCGAAACCGCCGGCCCCGTGGGGTCTGGCCGTGGATGGGGCCGGCAGGGCGGTTGTCACCCTGACGGACGGAAAAGTCCTTTGCTTTGGCCGACCGAAAGGGGCATTACAGTAGCATGGGCATCCTGTCCATGACTCGCAGGGCCATCTTGGCCCTGTCGGCACCGGCGGGACGCCCGTGCTGCGTGGAAGGACTTCTGCTTGGGCCAGTTGAAACGAGCATGGAACGTGATCAAACGGAAATGGCTCATGGCGACGGGTGGCATCACCAAGGGCTTGCCCTTGACGATGGTCTGCCCCCTCGACGGCACCTCCACGGCAGGCGAGAGAGCCATCGTCAATGCCTTAGGCCTTGGCAATGCCACCCCGTCCGTTCCACCATGTTGAAAGGAGCACTGTAACGTGATCAGACTGAAATGGCTTGTCGCGGTTGCCGCGTGTTGTCTCGTATTTCCTCTCGGTTCGGCCTCCGCGTGCCAGTACAACGTGCGCGAAGTCGGGTTCATCGACTTGGGCATCGAGCCGTACCGGCTCGCGGTGTATCTGCCCCAGGATGTCCCTGCCGAGGGGGTCTCCGGTCTCAAGGACGCGATGGAGGTTGCCCTGGCCGAGACGAATATCCGGTTCGAGCCGGTCCTGGCCGCCGTGGACACCAATCATCCGGCCCTGAAGATTGCCCGGACGCACGGTATCAGCCGGTTTCCCGCCGCGGTCCTGGTCTCGCCGGACGGCCAGTCGATGCCGCTGGATGTGTCGCGGGCTTCCAGCCCGCGTTCCGAGGGCGGGACGCCCTCGACACAGGTCTCCCTCGCCGAGGCGGTGCCTGCCGCCCTGGCGGGCGTCCTCGAGTCGCCGACCCGGCGGCAGATCCTGGAGAAGTGCGCCGATGCCTACGGCGTCGTGCTGCTGATCGAGGGACCGGAGCCCCAGGCCAACGCGACGGCAAAGAAGGCTGTCGCGGCCGCGGTCCAGCATATCGGCGATCACCTGGAGTTTCTGCCCAAGCCGATCAAGAACCCGCCGGAGATGGTGGTGCTGGATCAGAAATCGCTGGAGCGCGAGCAGGTGTTGCTATGGACCTTCCGCCTCAAGCCGGAAGACGTCAACCGGCCGCACGCGGCGGTGTTCTATGGGCGGGGCCGGTGGATCGGGCCGCTGTTCGAGGGCGAGGTCCTGACCGCCGACAACCTGGTGCAGCTTCTGGGGATCATCGGGGCCGACTGCGAGTGCGGCCTCGACCATCGCTGGCTGCAGGGGACGATGCTGCCCGCCCGCTGGGACGCGGCCCTCCAGCAGAGGGCCGTGACCAGTCTCGGCTTCGATCCCGAGAGCCCCATGATCAAAATGGAGATTATCTCGATCCTGCGGCGCGGCATGGGCGGGTTTGCCCAGGCGGCCATGCCCCTCGAATACCGCGAGATCGAGATCGGCGGCGCGGCGGAGGACGAGGAAGTGACGTTCGAGGAGGACGCCGACAAACCGCAAGGCCCGGCTCGCAGCGAAGAAGTCGGTGGGGTGGGGCTTGCCCCACCGAAATCGCTGTCGCGTGAAGAACCGGTGGGGCAAAGCCCACCCCACGGACTGCCATCTTCCCCCGAAATGCCGCCGGGCTTCATCCCCCAGAAGCCGGGCGCTGCGGCCTCTGCGCCTTTGCCGGCGCAGGAGACGCCTGCCTCCCAACCGCGACCTGCGCTGGTGGGCCAGGTCCTCGCCGGCTCGCTCGCGGGCATGGCGCTCCTCGTCGGTCTGACATCGATGATCATCGTTCTGAGGGCGAGAAGACCATGACACGAAGGCAATTGGAATACTGGAATAGTGGAATACTGGAATACTGGGCGGCAGGCCGGGCGTTTCCATTATTCCGTCATTCCAGCATTCCATCATTCCAAGGCATCCCACTTCCGAGGTCCTTGGCGATCGTGTGTCTGCTGATCTTCTGCGCCGGTATGGCGTATGGCCGGGACTGGCCGACGTACATGCATGACAACTCGCGCAGCGGCGTGACGCAGACACAGTTGGAGTTGCCGTTGCGGCCGGTGTGGACATTCCGACCGTTGCGGCCGCCGGCGCCCGCGTGGCCCGGCCCGGCCCGGCAGGACTTCTATCACCGTCATTATGACCTGCGTCCCCTCGAGACCTACGACTGCGCTTTTCATGCGACCGCCGCGAACGGCGCGGTCTATTTCGGCTCCTCCGCGCAGGACAAAATCTATGCTCTGGACGCCGCCAGCGGCAGGATTCGCTGGACGTTCCTCACGGAAGGACCGGTCCGCTTCGCTCCTACTCTGTCCGGCGGCCGGGTGTATGCGGGCTCGGACGATGGCCACGTCTATTGCCTGTCCGGCAGGAATGGCGCACTGGTCTGGAAGAAGCGGATCGCGCCGGACAAACGGCTGGTCCCCGGCAACGGGCGGATGATCTCGCTGTGGCCGGTCCGGACCGGATTGGTCGTCGAGGCCGGGACGGTGTACGCTACGGCGGGACTGTTCCCCGAGGAGGGGACCTACCTGGCCGCCCTGGACGCCCGGACCGGGGAATTCAAGTACTGCCAACAGATCATGGTTGCGCCGCAGGGATATGCGCTGGCCTCCTCCACGCGGCTGTATCTCCCCACGGGACGGACCAGTCCCGCGATCTTCACCCGCGCGGAAGGGACGGCCGACGGGCAACTCCCGAGCGCCGGCGGCGCCTATGCCCTGCTGACCGACGAGGTGCTCGTGACCGGCCCGGGACGAGGGCCGAAGGAGCTGCAGGCGGGCGATCTTCAGACGAAGGATGCCATCGCCACCTTCGGCGGCCTGCGGATGGTTGTCGCGGGGTCCGTGGCCTACCTGCAGTCGGAGCGGCAGGTGTCCGCGTTCGACCGGGGGCGCTACCTGCAACTGTCCCGACAGCGCGTCCCCTTGCAGCGCAAGCGCGAGGCGTTGAAGAAGTCCTTGAGCAAGATGGCCGGCGCGGAAGCCGAAGAAGCGAACCGCCAGATCGAGGATTTGAACACCCGGATCGGCACGCTGGACGCGGCCATGAAAGCGTGCTATCTCTGGACCACGGAGGGCAGCTACCCCTACGCGATGATCGTAGCCGGCAAGATGCTGCTGCTGGGTGGGGGCAACGAGGTCGCGGCGGTGGATTGTGAGAACGGCACGGTGGTCTGGAAAGGGCGGGTGGAAGGAAGGGCCTACGGACTTGCGGTTGCCCAACAGTCCTTGTACGTCAGCACGGACACCGGGCGCATCCACTGCTTCCGTCATGCGGAAGGCGGTATGCCAAGCATAGTGGCGGAGAGAACTCGTGCCGATCCGTATCCGCGGGACCGAATGACCCAGCGATACAAGGCGGCGGCGGACTACATCCTGGGGCAGACCTCTTCCCCGGAGGGCTTTGGTCTCGTGCTCGAGTGCGGCGACGGCCGTCTGGCCTGTGAGCTGGCCCGCCGCAGCCGGCTCCAAATCATCGCGGTGGATACGGATGCCGGGAACGTGGACACGGCGCGCCGGCTGGTGAATACCGCCGGGCTGCACGGGCGGGTCACCGTCCATCATCTGACCGGGGACAGACTGCCCTACACGAGCTACTTCGCCAACGTCATCGTCTGGGAAGGCGTGCTCCGCGACGGGCAGTATCCGGGCAACCCGAAGGAGCTGCTCCGTCTCTTGCGGCCGCACGGCGGCGTGCTGCTTCTCGGGGCCCCCGCAGACGCCCGGGATACGGTACATGCGTGGGGGCAGGCGGACTGGCCTCCGTGGCGGGTTGTTGCTGATAGTGATCTCGTGTGGGGCAGCCTGCGCCGTGGCCCCCTCGACGGGGCGGGCGAATGGACCCATCAGTACGCCGAGCCGGGCAACAGCGCGTGCAGCGGCGACACGCTGATCCAGGGCAAGCTCACGGTGCAGTGGTTCGGCGAGCCGGGGCCGCGCGAGATGATCGACCGGCACCATCGCAATGTCACGCCTCTGGCCAAGGACGGCCGGCTCTTCGTGCCGGGCGACTGCGTGGTCTTTGCCGTCGATGCGTACAACGGCACGATGCTGTGGCGGGCCGACGTCCCGAATTCCCGCCGCCTGGGCGCCTTCCTCGACGCCGGGAGCATGGCGGTTGACGACCGGGCTCTCTACCTGGCGGCCGCGGACAAGTGCCACTCGTTTGACGTGCAGAACGGGCAGCCGCAGACCGTCTTTGCCATGCCGCAACTCGTCGCCGATGACCCGCATGTGTGGGGCTACGTCGCCTATGAGGGCTCTCTTCTCTTCGGGTCGGGCTGTAAGAAAGAGGCCTTCTACACGGAGACCAGCTACGCCGCGGATATCGCCCTCTGGCGCCGCGACATGAAGCTGGTCACGAGCGACTATCTGTTCGCCAAGGACAAGCGGGATGATCGTCTCCTCTGGACGTACCGCGGCGGCGTCATCCTCAACACGACGATCACCGCCGCCGCGGCGCGGGTGTTCTTCGTGGAAACGCACAGCCCCGCCGCCCTGGCCGACAAGACCGGCCGCCTGCCCGTCAAGACCCTGTTCTCCGGCGGCGAGCAATATCTGGTCGCCCTGGACCAGCAGACCGGCCGGACCGTCTTCAAAAAGAAGATCGATGTCGGCCATTTCGAAGAGCCGGTCTATCTCGGTTACGGGCAGGGCGTCCTGCTGTTGAGCGGCTCGCGACTGGACGGCAAGTGCGTTCGGTACTCCTACGATGCGTACGACGCCCAAACCGCGGCGCAGCTCTGGCACGCCAATCACGACAGCGGCCTGCCGACCGACGGCGAGCACGGCGAGTACAACCGCCAGCCGACCCTCATCGGCGACGTGGCCTACGCCTGGCCCTATGCCTACGCGCTGCGCACCGGCCGGAGGGTCGAGGATTGGAAATTCGAGCGGCGCGGCCATGGCTGCGGCAGTATTTCCGCCTCCGCCCAATGCCTCTTCTGGCGCGGCGGCAACCCCTGGATGCACGAGCTGGGCCCGCAGGGCGGCCCGACGCGGCTCAACACGGTCTCCCGCCCCGGCTGCTGGATCAACATGATCCCGGCAGGGGGGCTGGTGCTGATCCCCGAAGCCAGTTCCGGCTGCACCTGCGGCTTCTCCCTGCAAGCGTCGCTCGCCTACATCCCCCGGAGTGCCTTGGAATGATTGATGAAGGATAATGGATATATGTATATCGGTCGAATGGTTTTCAAAGAGGTTTGGCATCGCAAGGTCAATTTCCTGCTGGCGGCGCTGGCGGTGACGACCGCGGTGGCCTTTCTCGTGGCGTTCTTCACCGCCTCCAAGGCCTCCGAGCGGGAGACGGCCCGCCTGATGCTGAAGATGGGCTACAACCTGCGCATCGTCGCCAAGGACGCGGATATCGGCGGCTACCTGATCGTGGGGATTCCCGACAAGACGATGCCCGAGTCCTACCTGGAGAAGCTCGCCGCCCAGAAGAGCTTCTCCTACAACCATCTGCTGGCGACGCTGGACGGGAAGATGAACTGGCGCGGCCTGGACCTCGTGCTCACGGGCATCGCCCCCGAGGTCTGTGCGCCGGGACAGGCGAAAGGGGCGATGACGTTCAGCGTGCCGCCGGGCACGGCCTACGTCGGGTATCGCGTTGCCGAGATGCTCTCGGTGCGCAAGGGTGACGTTCTCGACCTCAACGGCAAGGAGCTGAAGGTCGAGCGCTGTCTGGCCGAATCCGGCGACCTGGACGACATGCGCATCCAGTGCAGTCTGAAAGATGCCCAGGAGATTCTGGGCTTGCCCGGACAGATCACGGCGATCAAGGCCGTCGACTGCCTGTGCTTCGCCAAGGGCGATCCCGTGGAGATTCTGCGTGAAGAGATCGGCGCGATCCTGCCGGAGGCCCAGGTCTTTCAGGCCAAGTCGTTGGCGGACACGCGGGCCAAGCAACGGCAGATGATCCGCAACATCTTCGCGGTCCTGCTGCCCTTTGTCATCATCTCCTGCGGCGTGTGGATCGGCGTGCTGGCCATCATGAACGTGCGCGACCGCCAGCCGGAGATCGGCCTGTTGCGGGCCCTGGGATACGACACGGCCAACGTCATGCTCCTGTTTCTCGGCAAGGCGGTGCTGGTGGGCCTGCTGGGCGCCGTGGCGGGGTTTGGACTGGGCACGGGACTGGGCCTGCACTTCGGTCCCGGTGTCTTCGAAATCACCGCCAAGGCCATGCTGCGGCCGGAGTTCGCCTTGTTCCTGCGGGCCTGCCTTCTGGCCCCATTGTTCGCGGTGCTCGCCAGCTTCATCCCTACGATCATCGCGGTCACCTACGATCCCGCCACGACTCTTCGGGAAGAATAGGCGGTAGTACTTGAGTTTGATCAGGGCCACCTGCCCCCTTCATATCTGGTTGCCGCTCGAATGGAAGATGGTACAATGAGGCTGTAACGATCGGAACGAGTGTGTGGAAGAACCTGCCATGAGCATTGTGGACGAAAAAGGAGAACAGATCGCGGCGCTGTGTCGCAAGTACGCTGTCCGCGAGTTATATCTCTTCGGCTCGGCCTTGCGTGAGGACTTCGGGCCGCACAGCGATATCGATCTTGCTGTTGTCTTTTCTCGCCAAGGCGTCACGGGTAGTTTCGATCAGTACTTTGATTTCAAGATGGAGTTGGAGGAACTGCTCCAGCGCCCCATCGATCTGGTCTGCGCTGCCAGCGTCCGCAACAGCGTCTTTCGTCAAGAGCTCGAAGCGACCAAGAGGCTCATCTATGCAGCATGACCCCCGCAAGCTCATCGAGGACGTCCTGCGGTGCATCGCGGAATTGGAGGTCTTCTGCCAAGGCAAGACCTTTCGTGACTTCCAGGAGGATCGTGGACTACAACTGATCGTCGAGCGAGAACTCGAGATCATCGGCGAGGCCCTGGCCCGATTGCGCAGGGAGCATCCAATCTTGGCCGACCGGATTCCCGATCTCCGCAAAATCGTGGGCCTGCGGAACGTGTTGGCTCACGGCTACGACATCCTCGAACACGAGATCCTGTGGGACATCGTCGCGAACAAGCTTTCCGTGCTGAAGCGCGATATGCAGATGATGGGCTGACCGTTTTTCGTACGGCGTGAGCTCCAAGTTGTGAATGTGTTCAGAAGGGCAAGCATGCTGATTCTTGAGGACTTGACCAAGACGTACCGGACCTGGGCAGGGGAGGTGACGGCACTCGACGGCGTGAGCTTGCGGATTGACCAGGGCGAGTTCCTCGCGGTCTGCGGGCCCAGCGGCAGCGGCAAGACGACGCTGCTGATGATGATTGCCGCCATGCTGCGGCCGAGCCGGGGACTGGTGCGTTTTGACGAGCGGGACCTCTACGCGCTCAGCGTTCCCGACCGGGCCCGGTTCCGGGCCGAAAATATCGGCTTTGTCTTTCAGATGTTCCACCTTGTGCCGTATCTGAACGTGCTGGAGAACGTCCTGATCGCGGCCGGCGCCGTCAAGAAGAACGGACAGAAGATCCGCGCCCGCGACCTCCTGCAGCGGCTCGGTCTGCAGCACCGCCTCGGGCACCGACCGTCCGAGCTGAGCGCCGGGGAGAAGCAGCGGACGGCCATCGCCCGGGCCTTGTTGAACCACCCGAAGCTGATCCTGGCCGATGAGCCCACGGGCAATCTCGACGCGGAGAACGCCCGCGGGGTTCTCCAGCACCTCCAGGGTTTTCAGCGGGAAGGCGGCACGGTCATTGTGGCGACCCACGGTCCTGCGGCCCGGGAGTTCGCCACCCGGACGATCACCCTGCGCGACGGCCGGCTGATCTGAACCTCCTCGTACCGCATTTCGCAGATCCTGAAACTATAGAGTAGAGATTGCTTCGTCGCTGAAGCTCCTCGCAATGACATACGTGGCCGCCCTCTGTCATTGCGAGCGAGGCTCGCCGAGCGCGGCAATCTATCCGTAGAGTCGCGGAACCTGCGAAACGCGGTATCAGTTGGTGTACCCACCGGTGCCGGACTCGTTCACCTCGTAGCCCCACTTCTTGGGGCCTTTCTGGTCGCGGACGTACTGTTGGGCCTCGCGCGGAATGAAGGCGATGCGCTGATTGCCGTACAGGTGCCACTTGCCGATGTACGCGGTTCGATAGCCGGCCTGCCGGTACACTTCCGCGCGCGAAACCGCCTCGTCCCGCAAGCGCACGTCGTTGAAGAACAGGAAAAGGGCAAACGCAACGTCCCGAAGACGGGTGGCAGTGTCAAGGCCGGCAGGCCTTGGCGGTGGTCCTGGGCACAGGCAATCCGCCAGCGCCAAGCTCCGAAGACTCCGCTTGGCGCTGCCACCCACATAGCAAACGACTTTGCGTTTGCCCTGCCCGTCTTCCGGCGGTGGTCCGGGCCGGGAGGTGACGCCCGCGCCGGAACGCCCGTCGCCAAGGTGGTGGGGCACAGGCAATGGCCCTGCCGCGGGGGGACTGATTGACCACCGGGCGCCGCGGCACTACACTACACTGGACAGGGGAGCTATGGTCCGATTTGTTGAGGTTTCATCGTATGGAATTGCCGAGCTTACTGGGAACGAGTTTCGCCTGTGACTGCGGCAGGACACATCACGTGCCGGTCCGCCGGTTCCTCTATCAGGTCGGAGTACTGGGGGCGCTGCCCCAGATCGTTCGGGAAGACGGCGGCGGCTCGGCCTGCACCGTGATCGTCGCCGATACGCGCACCTGGGAGATCGGGGGGCAACAGGTGGCAAACGCTCTGAAAGAGGCGGAGTCACGCGTCGCACGCGTGATCGTTCCCGACCCGCCGCAGCGCGGGCCTGCTGCCCACGCTTCGAGGGCGGGACGTCCGCGAGACGATCACGGACCGGTGTGTGATGACGTGACGGTCCGGGCGCTGGTCGAGCGGTTGCGCGGTGAGCGGCCCGGCCTCGTCGTGGCGGTAGGCAGCGGGGTGATCAACGATCTGTCCAAGTGGGCCGCGTTCCAGTTGGGAGTCCCCTATGTGGTCGTCGCGACGGCGGCCTCGATGAACGGCTATGCCTCCGCCAATGTGGCGCCCACCATCGAGGGCGTCAAGGTGCTCATCGAGGCCCGGGCGCCGACCGCGGTGCTCGCGGAGCCCGCCGTCCTCGAGCAGGCGCCGCACGAGATGACGGCCGCCGGCTTCGGCGATACGATCGCCAAGCACCAGAGCGGCGCCGATTGGGTGATGAATCGCTTCCTGTCGGACGAGTACTACTGCCGGTTCTGTGCGGGCCTCATCACGGACATCGAGCCTTTGTACCTCGATCGCCCGGAGGATATCCGGGACGGCCGCCCCCGGGCCGTGCAGGGGCTCTTCGAGGCCCTCTTCTGGACCGGCATGGCGATGACCCTGGTGGGCACCAGCGTGCCCGCCAGCGGTGGCGAGCATCTGTTCAGCCACACGCTCGACATGATGGCGCAAGTGCAGGGCGAGTCCCACGATCTGCACGGCCGGCAGGTCGGTATCGGCACGCTGCTCTCGGCCGCCCTCTATCAACGGGTGCTCGTGCTGGAGAGCCCGGCGCTGGGTTCCTTGCCGCCTTCCATCGACGAGCATCTGTGGTCCGTGCCGTCGGTGGCAGCCGCGGTGACCGAGCAGTATGAGTCGAAAAAGCAACGGTGGGGGCCGATCCGGCAGAAGATCGCTCAGCGCGATGGCTGGGATCGGCTGCGGGCCACCCTGGCGGCCGAAGTCAAGAGCCCCGAGACGATCCGCACCTGGCTCCGGCGCGCCGGGGCCGCCGCAAGGCCGGCCGATATCGGCTGCTCGCGCGAGCGGGTCAGGTCGGCCATTCTGCACATGCACGAGATCCGCAAGCGTTTCACCATCGTCGATCTGGCCTGGCTGGCGGGTGTTCTGCCCGGCTCGGCGGATGACCTGATCGATCAGTGGTTGGCGTAGGACTACGGGTGGACATGTTCGTTGCAGTCCAGGGACTGCACGGCCGCGAACTCGTCCTCCGTGAACCGGAACAACCTGTGGAGGCCGATCCGCCGGAAGATCGCCATCACCTGTTGCGAGGCCGAGCACAGCACAAGCTGGCGACCCGCGGCGCTGAGCACCCGCTCCAGGACGATCAGATGACAGATCGTCGCCGAAGGCAGAATCTCCACGAGCGCGAAATCCACGATCACGTCGCGATCGAACGCCGGATGGGCCGATCGCGCCACGACCTCAAGGTCGCTGCTCAACTGTGGCTCCGCAGGCAGGGTGATCAGAAGGACATGTTCGGATAGATGTTGCGTTGCCATACCAGGCCCCCCGTTCCAGCCGTCGCCTTGCCCCTGTTCACCGGACATTATCGGAAGCAGATTCCTTGACAAGACGACTGCTAAATATAATGTAACGTCTGCCGGTCAAAATCCAAATCAGCAGGCCCGGAAAATCGCCCCGCCCGCATAATTTCCGGCCGCGAAGTTGAAGACCCGTGCCGATGCCGGTACACTGGACCCGTCCGAAGTGGAATTCTGGGGCGGTGAATCGCGCGGGTAGCCATGCTGAAGTTCGTCACGGATCGAGAGATATATGAAGAGGTGGTCTGTGGGGCGATCCCCCGGGCGAAGCGGCTGCTCTGGCTGGCTACGGCGGATCTCAAGGACCTGCACGTCCACAAGCGGGGCCAGATGGTCCCTTTTCTGGAAATCCTGTCCGACCTGGCGGCGAAACGCGTGGAGATCCGGCTCCTTCACGCGAAAGAGCCGGGCCCGGCGTTCCGGCGCGATTTCGACCGGTATCGCAACCTCTCCCAGGGGCTGGAGCGGATGCTCTGCCCGCGGGTCCACCTCAAGTGCGCGGTCGTGGACGGCGAATTCGCCTATACCGGCAGCGCCAATCTCACCGGGGCGGGCGTCGGGGCCAAGAGCGTGCGCCGGCGCAATTTCGAGTCGGGCCTCGTGACCACGGACCCGGCGCTGATCGGCCCCATCATGGAACAGTTCGACGACATCTGGCGCGGCTCTCATTGCCGGGACTGCGACCGAAAGGAATACTGCGATGAGCATGCAACGATCCTGCCCGCCCGCAACCCCGGCCCTCGCGGCGGATAGCCGGGTGAAATGGTATGGATATCTGGACATCGAGACGACCGGGTTCAGTTGCCGCAGTTGCGAGTTGACGGTCATCGGGGTCGCCGTCGTGCGGGCCGAGCAACAGCGGTTCGGACAGCTCTTCGGCGGCCAGATCAACGCCGACAGCGTCCTGCAACTGCTCGAAGGGGTGGACGAGATCTTCACCTACAACGGCAGCCGGTTCGATCTGCCTTTCATCAAGGGCAGCCTCGGCCTCGATCTGCGCCGGCACTTCGCCCACACGGACCTGATGTACGCGTGCTGGCGCCGGGCGTTGAAGGGCGGCCTCAAGGCGGTCGAGACCCGTCTCGGCATCGAGCGGCGTCTGACCGACATGGACGGCTACATGGCCGTGCGGCTCTGGTGGGACTACGTCAACCACCACGACACCAAGGCCCTGCAGAAGCTGCTCGAATACAACCAAGAGGACGTGATGAACCTCCACGTCCTGCGGCAACGGCTCGGCGTGGAATAGACCTGCAAGACGTACCACCCGACGGCGGGGGGTAGCGGGCCTCGCATCCTATTCCATCACGGCCTTCCCAGGCACTTGAAATCTCCTGTCGCTTAGGGGACAATGTTCCTGCCGCACCTTATCTCGTGAGGCATGGTGCGTCGGGACGGTACGCACGACGCGTTGCGTACGACGAAACGGTGGAGAGTCGGCATGAGTGATGTCACACGGATCTTGAATGCCATCGAGCGGGGGGACGCGAAGGCTACGGACGAGCTGTTGCCCCTGGTCTATGAGGAATTGCGGCTGCTGGCGGCGCAAAAGCTCTCCCGCGAGCCGCCGGGGCAGACCCTCCAGGCCACCGCCCTGGTGCACGAGGCGTATCTGCGCCTGGTGGAAGCCGAGTGCCGCAGTTGGAACAGCCGCAATCATTTCTTCATGGCCGCGGCCGAGGCCATGCGGCGGATCCTGGTGGAAAACGCCCGGCGCAAGAGCAGCCTCAAGGGCGGGGGCGGACGCGCCCGGAGAGCCGAGATGGAGATGGGCGACCTGCCGAGCGATGCGCCCATCGGGCCGGAGGATCTGCTCGCGCTGGATGAAGCCCTGGAACGCCGCGCCGCGGAAGATGAGACGCTTGCCGGCCTGATCAAGCTGCACTGTTTCGCCGGACTGTCCTTGCCCCAGGTGGCCGACCTGCTGGGCGTCTCCGGCCGCACTGCCGAACGCTATTGGTCCTTCGCCCGCGCCTGGTTGCACCGCCAGATTCGCGGCCAGTAGCATGGGCGTCCCGCCCATGCCACGCAACGCCGTGAACTCAGATGGTGGCTATTCTCTCATAAGTCCTTTGGGCACAATGTTTTTCCTTTTGCGTAGCCTCGCGGAACTTGGCCTGGTTCAATTCAAGGTAACAGTTGGAGGTGTTCGGACTGATGAAAAAGAGGGATTCCTCCCGATCAAGAGAGTAGATCAACAAAAAACTCTTGGGTAGGAAAGGAATCCCGATGGTTCAACAG
>Ga0194113_10006439_pt1 | contig 14911 bp, 16 predicted proteins | sample TA2MahC200mmetaG_FD_146193 | JGI IMG/M metagenome (GOLD analysis project Ga0194113, IMG submission 146193) | Freshwater microbial communities from Lake Tanganyika, Tanzania - TA2015017 Mahale Deep Cast 200m | ecosystem: Environmental > Aquatic > Freshwater > Lake | place: Tanzania: Lake... | reverse complement strand
AAGATACCAGGATATTATTATTTGTCAAGATATTTTTTGCGTTTCGCTTAGAAATAATTTGATGAAACGTCTTGGGTTATCTCTACATTCCTGTTAGCTTGTTGTAAAACTGGGGGATGGCAAGGGCTTCCTCTGACAAACCTCTATGAGACCATAGCTTTTTGAGTTCACGAAGGTAAATGTCTGGCAACGGGGTTGAAAAATATTCCATCAACTCATTTCTTACATTACCACTCAGACATTGCAACCAGTTAACAATATGATTTTGAGGGCTTTTTAATTTGGGAAGTTTCAACTGTGCAGTTCTAATACGTGAAAGAATATGAGACCTCACTTTGTCTACAATCTCATAGGGGTCAAAATTTAGTTCAGTCCTCTCCTCGTCCCTTCTGCATCTAATAAGTCTGATAACATTAAGCTTATCTTCTGAAATCCTTTTATTCTTAAGGTCATAATAACACCAATGATGCCTTGAACTATCTTTAAAGGATACAAAAATGCCATGATAACCTGTCCTTTTAAGTCCGCTTCCCATGCCATTAGGAATTCTTTTGATTCTCTCTTCACCGATTTCTTGAAGGTATTTAAGAACTTCTTCCTTTAAAAATTCACCTATCGCAAGTTCGGAGAGATTTTCTAATTCATCAAGGACCTCGGTTTTTCCTTCATAAAGTTGGTGAACATATCCAAATTCTTTAGGATTAGGTGTCTCACCTATGGTTGAGGCATCGAGCCCGATGCTTCGATTGATGGCATCGAGTTTTATGTATAGGCGTTCCATCAGTCTTAATAAGGATTCTAATGCATCCTCAGGGAAAAAATTATAGATATAAACAAAGTCATGTCTGGACTTCAGTCTGTCAATTCTTCCGATTCTTTGAATTAGACGAACGGGATTCCATGGCAGGTCATAATTGATTACTGTATCTGCATCCTGTAAATTTTGTCCCTCGGAAAGGACATCAGTGCTTAAAAGAATTTGTATTTCTTCCTCTGTCCCTGTGATATCTGGATGATCATTAGATTCTGGTGAAAAGGCAATTATCCTCTTCTTTCTGTCTTCGGGCGGTATATCGCTGTCCGTAATACTTATCTTATTATGTAAGAGATTAATATCCTTAAGAAAATCGGTTATCACCTTCTTCTCGTTAATTGGAGCTTCTTTGTCAAACCATTCTTTATTTCCGCCTAATTGTCTGTAAAGGTATCTCATAGTGTCTTTAAAGTACCCAAATATTAGAACCTTTTTGCCCTTAAGTTCGTTCTTAAGTATTTCTCTTAAAGTCTGCAATTTGGCATCATCCAGTGCTGAGATGTCTTTGATTTTATTGTATATCTCATTCAGGATTTTAATATCCTGATTAACCAGTGCCTTTATCTTTTCTGTTTCATAATCCTCTACCTTTATAGAAGGAAGTTCATCAAGGGAGATTGTCTCCTCCTCTGTTAAGTCATCGCTTTCGTTGATTAAATAAAACTTCCTGTATGTTTCTTTGCTCAACAGTTTTCCCCTCTCAAAGACTTCGAGAAATTTTTCCTGAAAGTCAATTAGCCTCTTTATGCTTATTCTGAACGCAGGAATGCTTGATTCAAGCCTTTTGAGTAACATCATCTTCAGGATTGCTATAACTGCCTCGTTTCTTCCAATTGTCATGAGAAATTTCCGGGCCTCATTTTCTTTCCACCCCTTTTCAAGGAGTGTCTCTTTGAGTGTCTCAAAAAGTTCAATCTGTCTGCCTATCATTTCTTTTCTATATGCATCTATGTTATAGCTTGCAAGTGCAAGATTTTCTATTGCCTTAGAGCACTCATCGTATAAACCCTTATATGTCTTCTCAAGATTGTAATGGGCTTCGTATAATTTTCTTTCAGGAAATTTTACAGATTCGCCATCTATCAGAGCTGATGGGTAATATTTTCTTATAAATGGCCTGCTACGCCTGATCGCTATCTCATCAAGCAGGTCATATAGTGTGTCTTTATTTATATCAGCCTTCAAGAAATGCCCCCAGATACTCTGTATGCCGGCTGCCGAGAAGTAATCATCCCTGTCTTTTGTAATAAGTCTGATCTGATTGTAAAGGTCGAAGATACTATTATTAACGGGAGTAGCAGTTATCAAAACAAGCTTTTTGGGCTTACCCTGAATTAATAGAGAAAAGAGATTTTTCCAGCAATTTGTGTTGCTGTTTCTGAAATTGTGGGATTCATCTACCACTATAAGATCGTAATCGGCATACTGTTCAAGTGGCAAAACCCTGCTTATTGTTTCTCTACTTACAATATCTGCCCTTATCCCTGCATCTCTCAATTTTGGCTCCCATAAGAGCCCTTTAAGCTGCGCAGAACATATTATAAGGGCCTTTTGCCTTAGCCTGTAGGCGAAATCATCTAATATTCTCAATGCGAGGTATGTCTTTCCGAGACCTACAGAATCTGATATAAGCACTCCGCCATATCTCTCAAAGATATCGAGGGCTCCTAAATAGCCATCCCTTTGAAAATCAGATAAGATTATAGGACTGGGGATATCGTCCTCAGGGGATACCGAAGCAAATTTGTCTTCAAAATAGCTATAAAGAGTCTTTAAATAAATCTCATAAGGAGAGTATGCCTCTGTAAACCACGTATAGAGGTTTTTTAAATCTTCTTTGTAATTTTCTCCCTCTTGCCATATACGTTCAAAGCCCCTCTTTAACTCCGAAACTGCGCTTTCCTGTTTTTGAACCGTATTCAATTCTGTATTATGTGTAAGACCTGCCTCTGTAAAATTGGATGACCCTACTATTCCTATAGAACCTACAACCGGAATCCCTTCTACAATGTATGTCTTGCCATGATAAAAATGCTTGTTGTAGATTCTGAAGTTTACTTTCTCACTTTCTAACCAGTTGAGGAATTCTTTGATAATACCTTCTGTTTGTGGGCTATCCATATTGGATTCAGCCTCGTGGCGAAGTTCATCAAGAAATACCTCAGGTGCATAGATATCTTTGGGGCTTAGTGCCCTTCCTATGATTATCGAGACCTCAGCAGCATCTTTGAGCTTGTCCTTGAGAAGTTTAAAACCACTTAAATTGAAATAACCTGATGCTATATAGACTTTGCTTTCTGGTCTGATAAGCTCATTGAGGACATTAGAGAGTCTTTTTTCGGGTGAGCTATTGTCAATGATATCAGGTGTCATCCTTGCCAGCCTCTCCTTTCTCCTGATTGTAAAGCTCAATAAGTCCCATGTATTTCTTGACTGAACTAATTATAGCCGATGCTCCTTCAGGTTTACTAAAAAGTTTTGATTTTATGGCTTTTGTTATAGAGTTGTCTTTGATGGGTGGATGGAATTGATAAAGCTTTTTGATAAAATCAGTATATTTCTTCTGGCCTTCTTTCTCAAGCAATACCATATAAAAAGGCAATATAATGTTAAAAAGGATTTCAAGAGACCTTTGCTTTCCGATGCCTTTAAGAGAACTGACCGATTGAGCAATTTTTACTGCCTTTCTTTTATCTAAAAGGCTTGTATAATTTTCCTCTATTCTTTTTTTGAAGATGCTTTCAAGACCCCCAGCTTTACAGGATTCTGCTAAAAAGGCTGATATGTTCTCTATCCTTTTTTCAGGAAAGTTTGATGGCCTTGTACCTTTATAACTCCATACAGACTTATCCATCTTAAGAGAAAAATGAAAATCATTTGGTAATCCTTTTGTATTTTCTGAAAGTCCAGCACGGTAAAGAAGCGCCTTTGCTATCAGGTTCTGATTCTTTAAGATTTTAATCTCAGAGTATGGCATGATTGTAGAAAGCTCTAAGAACTGCACCTTGTTGTTTTTATACCCAAGGGAAAGCATAATTTCACGATACAGTGCCTCATCAGGTTCAGCAATCTTCAAGAGATTAGCCATCCTTGTCTTCTTCCGGGCTAAACACCTTTCGCCACAGTGGTCAATCATAGCAGTATCCGGGATTATTTCATGCCCTATCATCGCTGTTTTCTATAGTCTTTCACAGCAGTCTTCTAAGCAACTATCACCTCAACCGGCAAAGGCTTGTCAATGCCAAGAGTTTTACTAACATAGAGTTTTTCAATCCCGATTGTTTTTCCACTCTTATCCTTTTTAAGGATAAGACCTTCTCCTGCCTCTTCGCAGATTACTTCATCTTCGGGATTGCCGAACCAGATGTCCATCGTATCTGAGTCCTTGTGATAATAAACTATTACTTTGTCCATATTACATCACCCTCCTTTACCTTGTTAATCTTCTTGATATCTTTGCATCGCTTTGGATTTTGTTATTTCTTTAGTTTCTCCTTCATAGCCTTGTTAACAGCTTTTCCATTCAAACCATTTCTTAAGTTCGTTACCGTAGCTATGACTAATTACCTGGTCGTGTTGGAGTCTTCCAACAACTATGCCGGGTGCGATACCAATTTCGGAAGAGAATTTTTGTATAGCTGCCTTACTGCATCTTTCAGATTGTATAAGTTCTCGGTATTTCTTGGGTGGGATTAAAATATCTGTAGCAAATTTGTCAGCCTCATCCTCTTTGGTATTCTTGTCATTGCCTTCGATAAAGACTTCTTTCTTCCCATGCAAGAGTATATGGCCTGCTTCATGGAAAAAGCTGAACCATAATTGATCGTCGCTTTTGTAACGAAGGCTCAGTTGAATAACGGCTTTGTTTGAGTTCATCCACCATGTTGCACCACTTGCTCTTATTCTGGGAAGTTCAGGCACAAATGCGATTGCCACACCGGATTCAGCACATAAACGAGCTATTTCAGGCTGAAAGACCTCAGGAGGTTGAATTGTAAGTTTGCGAATTTCGTAAAGTATACCCCTGAAATTAGACGCATCAAAGGGGTTACACTTTGTCTTTTGAGCGATCAGTTCCCCTATCCTCAACCAAGACGCGACAGCGTAAGGGTCACTTTGAAATACCTTTGATTTACGATATGAAACCTGAGCACCCATCCATCTTTTTTCCCATTGCTCAGGAGAAGCAACACCAAAGAAATTCAATATCTCTTGGAGTTGCTGAATTTTATCTCTAAAACCTTTAATCCATCCATTTTTGACAAATGCACCAACAGGAAGTTTCTCAAGCCAGTTGATCTGTCTTTGTAGCCTTTTTTGTTCGTTAAGGCGGGCAAGGGTTTCCTGATAATTCCTCTCGAGATTGTTCCAGAAACTTGCAGGAACTCCGAGAACCCTCTCCAACTGTAGTGATGTTTCAGGGGTAACCGCAGCCTTCCCCTTGATAATTTCATTAATCGTCTTCTTGGGTCTGCCAGTACGTTCGGCAAGCTCTGCTTGAGACATTCCAATTGTCTCTAATATCTCAAAGAGCGTTTCTCCCGGCGGCACTGCATAATCAGGTAAAAATTGACTTTTTATTTCTTTACTCATGTGTGTCCTCCACACCGACAATTTTGACCATTGTTACTTTTGTCCAGTCAAGACCTCCATCTGGTTTTTTCGGTATCGGATTATCAGCCGGCTCAAAAATCAAGCGATACGGATGGTCAAGGTCTACAGAAAGCAGCCCTTTTCTTTTTCCTTTCAGTTCGTGGCACCGAGCCTGAGGGAGACGCTGTAAAATATCAAGTGTAGCAGCCGCGTTGATTTCGTTAAGTCTTCTTTTCAGAAGTTTTGCTCTCAGTGCGCCGAATCTTTTCACCATAAGATTCTCGTTGTTGAACTCTTTTTCAAGCTTGGCTGTCTTAAATAAGATAACCATATTTCAAACCATTTGTCAAGTTTTTATTAACCCTTTGGGTTAATATTTTCTTTTTATACTTTTGCCTTCTCAAGTCTGTTTTTGACATACTCTTAGAACGGAGATATATGTCATACATGCCCTGATATTGTCATCTGGTTCTTTAGTTCTGCATAATCCATTATTACTACATTTGAGGGATCATGTCCTACCTTTTTCCTTTCAAATGCACCTTTTAAATATTTATAGACACGCATTGCTTCATTATAAAACTCTTCTCTCATAGTAATGACGATGCCCACCTTGCCCAAAAGGGATGCGTTAATAATATTCCCTAACATATGTTTTCCTTTGTTTGAATTCTCAATTTCAATAGCAATTAAACAACGTGGATTTTCATTTAAATGGCTATTGGGAATCGTTAAACGAATAAAGAAAGCTTGGTGTTGGAAAAAAGAATTTTCAATTCTGGCGGTATGCTGTCCCTCTTCTATATTAAATGGGCCGACTGCTATATCAGGTCTTGGAGCATATATATCACCGAATCTCAACCAATCTTGCGCACTTGCATGGGATGGCCATTCTGAACGTACGGTTTCTCTTCCAAATATTTCTGATAGAGCCTCTTTTAGTTCTTTTTGAACTGTTTTGGCAGTCAATCTCTACATACTCCTTGCCTTCTCAAGCCGGTTTTGACGAGTTAGCAGACGGACCAATAGACTTCGTTTCGCTCGGCTTCTGTCAGGCCGAGGATGTCAAAGACAATATCGTCAAGAGCTTTGCGGTCGGGCAGAGGGGCCGGCTTTTGCTCACGGACTGGCCGGGCAGGGTTGATGCCGCATTCTTGAATTATAGAAAAACATTCCCGTTTGCTTAATTCAAGAAATGCCTTGCTAATAGCAGTTGAATTCAGTAAGTCTCGTGGCAATAAGACATATCTCTTTATTTCTCTGATAGGTGTCTGTAGACTTGTACCGCCACCACCCGGATCATTTGCGAAAACCTCTACGAGTAAAGGAATAAGCGTACTATTCAGAAGTCCGCAAAGGGCGATACTATCAATATTGCTTTGCGGATAGACACTATAGAACGTGTGATCAGCAATCAGCTTCCCTTTATTCAGAAGCGTAAAGTATCTCTCTCGTCTCATTTCCATCCAATAAATTGGTGGAATAGGAGGAATTATCACAGAATACCAATATGGCCGATGCCCCTTGCATGACGGACGCTTTGCTGGCACGCTTGCGCCTCCCCTGCCGGGGAAGGCTTTTGATTCACCCCGTTTGATATACTCAAGCATTTTTGTGGTCTTGAGCTCTTTGGGCGATTTATCCGTCGTAATTAGGACAATGTCAGTATCGGCTTCATTTGTTACAAATCCGCTCATTTGATCTGATGAAACAAAAATAGAGTGCATGAATTCCTTTTCGATCCCTATCTTTTTTGCCTCAGATTTCTTTAAGTAAAAAAAGTTGTCAGCACCGGTCTTTATTCCAAATCTTACATCTGCTATCTCACCGATTTTGACAAGCTTTCCCTTACCTTTTTCTAAAATCGTCCAATAAATCTCCGGTGCCCGCAGATATTTTCCACCCCATTTGTTTCCTGAGTAAGGCATATGTAAAGGGTCTTTCTTTACAAGCTCTGCTTGTTCTTCCTCCTCTTCCGGAATTTCAATTCCTTCTAAAAGTAATTCATTCATGTTTTTTGGTGTTATGCGATAATTTTCAGTAACAGTGCGTTCGGTTGTGTTCTCAATTTCAAGAATAGTTTCAGCCCTTAATACTTCTTCAAAAGGTTTTTTGAAGGCAATGAATTTTAATTGAGATGCTTTTCCTGTGTCACCCTGAACTTGTTTCAGGGTCTCATGAGATGCTGAAATAAATTCAGCATGACATGAGGTATCGGGTCTTTTTATAAGAACTATGACTGTGTTAACGTCAGCCTCAAAGGTGCGTCTGGCGATGTTGTCAATCACATAGAGAGGCTCCATCCTCTTTAAGAGAAATTCCTGTAACCCTGCTCCATAGCCCACATCAAGCCATGAATTAGAATTTATGAAACAGAAAGTGCCTTTCGGCTTTAAAAGAGCAATTCCATGGTAGTAGAAATAGACATAAAGGTCGCTCTTTTTATCAATCTTTAAGACATTACCCCAGTGTAGATATGAAGAATTTACGAGTTTTTCTTTATATAATCTCTTCCTCTCTCTCCATTCATCTGGCTGCTTGCCCTGTTCTCTCTCAAGAGGAAATGCTATCTGCTCCTGTCTTACATAGGGAGGATTTCCAAGCACAATATCAAAGCCACTTTTCTCAGCAAAAACCTCTGCAAAATCAATCTCCCAGAGGAAGTAGTCTTTCTTTTTACCCACACCTATCAAGATTTCTTGAAGTCTCTTCTTTTCCACTTCCAGTTTTTCAATATCTGCCTCAAGTTCCTTTGTCTTTTTTCTTCCCGCCTCTTCTTTCTCTTCTTTTGTCTTCAAAAGACCGATCTGTTCTTTAGGTCTGGATTCCAGTTCCTTCTTTCTTGCCTTTATCCTCTCATCAATTCTTCTAATATCATCTTCCAATATATCTCCCAGTAGCTCATGCTCCATATCCTCTATCTCTTTTTCCCACTCATGCCTTGCACTGCTAAAATATTCGGCCTTTTTACTTTTTATTTCTTCAATCTTATTTCTTAGGGGCTCTGGTATGTGTCTGAACTCGCCTCTGAGAGACAATTGTTTCCCACCGATTTCCTCTACAAGGCTATCACCCTGTCTCATCTTAAATGTAAAGCTGGGGAGCAGTGGTTTATTGTATATGTTCAAATACTTCTCATCGGTCTCTATTATCAGAGATAGCCATAATCTGAGTTCCCCTACCATAACTGCCCAGTCTTTAACATCTACTCCGTAGAGATTTTCTGATATGACTTGATTTTTTAACTCAAAAAGATTCCTTTCCTTCTTCTCAACAGCCAAATATAAATTTTTGAATATCTCCACAAGGACATTCATCATTCCCACAAGAAAGGATGCCGAGCCTACTGCGGGGTCAACAATTCTTAATTTATGAAGTGCTACAATAATTTTTCTCAGGTCATTGTCGGAAAGACCTTTCTGGATTCCCGCCTTCGCGGGAATGACAGAAGGGGGGGCGGGAATGACAGAGGAAGAAAGGATTGTCTGGGGCTCAAAAACCAAAGGGAGAAGTTCCGATTTCGATAGGCCAGTTTCTTCAGTAAGATATTCCAAAAGGGATAGCCTGCACATAAAGTCTATTTCAACCCTTGGTGTGTAGAATATCCCTGCTTTGCCCCTTTCCTCTTCTGAAATAAGGGACTCATAAACCTTTCCGAGCATTTCGGGATCAACTGCCACTTCAACCTCTAAAGGTGTATCCTCACGGATAGTGAAGTTGAATCTTTCAAGGAATCCCTTTTTTGAATCAAAAGGGTCAGAATCAAAGAGAAGTTGAAAGATTTCATCAGGTAATTGAAAGCCTATCTTATCGAGGGTATTCTCTATAAACAATCCACCGTTTAAGAAGGGCATTATGACAAAAGACTCTTTTATATCTTTTGGCAGATATGGGTCTTTATGTATATATGCATGTTTGCCCGGTCCCTGAAAGGCATTGAAAAATAGCTTAAAAAGCCATTGAGAGTAGAAGTTACTTTTTTCGGTCTTATGTTTTTTGTAACTTTCTCACAGATTCTTTATATATCTTTTATCCTGAACATAATCCTTCCATTTAAGCCATCCCTTTTTCTGGACAAAGAACAAGAACATAATTCGTGAAAGTAACTGCTGGGCAAAGGAATGCACCTCCTGAGGTGTTGCCTTCTCTTGGGAAGAAAGAATATCTTTTATGCTCTTGAGGGCGAACTTATATGCATTGAAAAATTCCTTTGTGACTCGTTCAACATTGAAAGCATTTTTATGTTTTTTATAGATAATATCTGGATGCTGTTCTAATGGTGTTATCCTGATATTTTCGATAACTTCTTGGTCTGTGTGATAGATGTATTCTCTATCAATGGTTAGAGTTTTCAGCTTGAGTTTAGCCTTACCTACCTCTAAAGCAATGCGCTCAGGGTTTACAAATGCTATCTCTGACCAATCTTTAGTGAATACAAAGAGGTTGTTTATCTGGGGGAACCTAACATTAAAGGACTCAATGATATTGCGATAGTTCGAACGATTAAGAGCGGGAATTTTAGCAAAATAGATTTGAAATTTCTTTTCATAATCAGAAAGGAGATAAAATTCTTCCATAGTTTTCCTTACGCTTTCAGGGAAACCAAAATCAGGAATATACAAAAGCTCTGCCTTTGCTTTGTATCCGAGACCATTCAGAAAGGCTGTAAGATGACTGACTGAATCTATCCCTTTTAACTCTGCCATTCTTAATTAATCTACTTTACAAATGATTATATCAAATGATTATATCAAAACCTATCTTTATTGAGTAATGAAGGATTTGTGAGCAAATGCTTAGAGAATTTTGAGCTGGAAACAATTGTATTACTTGATTGAAACAGCAATCTCCCTTATTAATCTTTGAACCTTCTCCTTTATCTCATCCCTTGCACGCCTGAATTCATTCATTATCTCTTCTTCTGTCCCTGTTGTCCCAACAGGGTCTTTGATCGGCCAATGGATGCGTTTTATTTCAGGTGGTGTCCGGGGACAAAATTCCTCAGCATTTCCACAAAGGGTGACGATAATGTCCATCTGCCTGAGCAGATCTTCGTCAATCACCTTTGATTCCTGATTTGATATATCTATGCCGACTTCCTTCATGACTGCAATTGCCCTTCTATGAACACCGGCAGCCATGAGTCCAGCACTATGGACTTCTATCAGTCCTTTACCGAATTCTTTTGCAAATCCCCCAGCCATCTGGCTCCTGCATGAATTTGCAGTACATAGAAACATAACCTTTTTCTTTTTTATTGGCATTCTATAACCTCCGCATGAGAAGATAAATGAAAATACGGCTCAACAATGAACACAATATAAAGATGCATACCTTTACAGCCAATGTATCTTATGATGATTGACTCAGTGTTCTACAGGATATACATTATACCGAATAGGTTATTATTTTGGTGTAAAAACCTACTCTATACAGTGGCAAGAATAAATAAGCCAAGTACGATAACAAAATTCTGGCTCATTTTATAAGGCCTGAGGTGTTGATGTAGTGATTAACAGTAGTTTTCAACTACAACATGGGCTTTTAGGTTCTCCGGTTATTACAAACCCCTGTTCATCTGAAAAATCTATGGATGCATCTGAAAGTAGGTTATTTGCCTTTCTCTCTAAAAATATCTTTAGTCCATCATTCTCAAGCGTTACATCACCATCGTAAGCACTATTGGCTATGTCCATAGCCAGAGACGGGCCTCAACCACCAGATGATGCAAATATCCTTATCCCATAATCCACATCTCTCTCCTGTTCGAGAAATTCTTTGAATTTCTGCACTGCCTTATCAGTTAACATTACCATGTGTTTCTCCTTCCGTCAGACATTTCCCGCCTTTTATCAACAATACAGGCCTGTCACTGTATTCAACAACATTCCTTGAGACCGAACCCCATAGAATACCTTCTACATAGCCTTTTCCATGGGTACCTATAACAATAAGTGAAACATCTATTACATGAAGGAGGACAATCTCCTCTGTACCGGCCCTCTTGAAGTTTAATACGCAGGAAAGCGCATCAAGGGAAGAAAGCATATCAGGAGAAACCGGCTCAAATCTTATTGGATAAAGTATCTTCTTATACATGGTTATTCCCTTCCTTTAAAAAGTCTATATTCTGTTTTCTTTGCAAACCATACAAGGGCAAGCATTACAGACACTTCAATCAATGGACCTATGACAGTTGCAAGAGCAACTGTTGGATTAAATGCGGTAATCGCTATAGCTATAGCAATCTCAAAATCCCTTCCTGTCGAGTTAAATCCTACTGCTACTGCATCTCTATAATTCAAACCAAATCTCCATCCCACAAGATAGACCACAACAAACATAGTCCAGAAAAATATGGTCATGGGCACCGCCATCTGGATTATTAATAGGGGCCTTTCAAGTATTAAATCTCCCTTCAGGGCAAACATTACGATGAGTGTGAAAAGGAGCCCTATGATTGACATGGTATCAAGATAGAACTTAAGCTTATAAAACCATGTTTCTCCGAATTTCTTAACACCCAAAAACCTTGTAAGCATCCCTGCAAGTAACGGGACCCCTAAATAAAGGAGAACGCTTTCGCCTACAAGCCAGACATCAAACTTTATATCCCCAAGAAGCAGCTTAGCATAAACTGGAATCAGGAGCATCTGTATGATTGAATTAAAAGCAACAAGGATTATCGCAAGGGGGCCATTGCCTGCTGAGAGGTACGTAAAGACAATAACCATTGCTATACATGGCGCAAGTCCATAGAGTACAAGTCCTACATATAAATCCTGTTCGCCGCTGAGAAATATCTTTGCGAGCAAAAGCATAAAGAATGGAGCAATAGCATAGTTGAAAAAAGCCACAATAAGAAGCTGCTTCGGCGAGCGAGTTGCTTTTCCAAGATCCTCAAACTTGATATTTGCCATTGCAGGATACATCATCATGAAAAGGCCAATTACGACGCCAAGCGCGAGGGTGTTCGAGATGCTGAATTCGTAAGTCCCGTGAAAAATTGATTTTATTGCGTCAATTGGTGGTGTGAGTTGAAAATTCGAGATTCCATACCACTTACCAATGACAATACCGATAACCATGCTTACGATTACAAATACAGGCAGTAATTTGAAGTTATGAAGTTTTTCAAGAAGCTTTCTAATCATTCTCAACCCTCAAAGTAAAACAAAAGCCTTTTTTATATTTTTAAAATCCACATTATAAAAGGTTCGTGCCACTAAGCACGAACCCCCGTAGATATGCTCTATTATATGCCTGCAACCTTAATAAAACGTTCAATCGTGGTTTATACGGTGCTTACGTAATCTCAGCAAATAGTTTTTTTAATTCCTCTACGGTAGGAATTTTCCCTGATGTCACAATCTTGCCATCAATAATCACTGCTGGTGTGAACATAACACCGAGCTTTGCGAATTCCTTCACATCAAAGATATGTGAAATGTCAGCACCAAGATTTAATTGCGCACAGGCATCACGGACATTCTTTTCTGTCGCATGGCATCTCGGGCAACCAGGCCCTGCAACTTGTGTCTTCATTGTTTCACCTCCCCTTTAGGTATATCAAGATAAGTTTTATGAAAAATCTTATCTTAAATTTATGTTTGCACTCGATTTTAATTTAATTTTTATTCAGTAATCGCCCCAAAAATCATTCCTGTAATGGTTGCCATAATGACAACTAAACTCACATACACAACCGTCTTTCTTGTCCCAATAACACTTCTAATCACTAACATACTGGGTAAACTTAAAGCTGGACCGGCTAAAAGCAACGCTAACGCTGGGCCTTTTCCCATACCAGCACCTATTAAACCTTGTAAGATTGGCACTTCAGTGAGTGTGGCAAAATACATAAATGCCGCAACAATGGATGAAAAGAAATTTGCAAATAAAGAGTTCCCTCCTACCAACGATGTGACAAAATGAGATGGTATTATCCCCTCATGGTCAACCCTACCAAGCAAAAAACCAGAGGCAAGGACTCCACCTAATAACAAGGGCAATATTTGAAGAGAAAGGACCCATGTTGATTGTGTCCATTCTTTCAGTTCTATCTTTTTAAACCATTTAACAAGCATAAAAGCTAAGCTTACCAGAAAGAAACCCGTAATCCACCATTTATAGTTGTAGATAACTACCCACATCCTGAGGCTGTTATCTCCATCAGAAGGTTTCCCCCAATTGGCAAAAACAAGTATCGCTACCATTGAGAAGAAACAAAAAACTGTTTTGCCCAATGGCCGAGTTTCTTGAACTTCACCTATATTAAAATCGTCTGTTGCATGACGCTCTCTTTCTTCTTTTAAAAAGATCAGATGCATTAAAAGACCTATGACCACACTGAATAAAATAGCACCTATTGCCCTTGCCAGACCTAACTCCCAGCCAGATATTCTTGCGGTAAGTATTATTGCAAGAACATTTATTGCTGGTCCGGAGTAAAGAAAAGCAATTGCCGGGCCAAGTCCAGCACCTCTTTGGCATATTCCCATAAACAAAGGTAAAACGGTACATGAACATACTGCTAAAATTGTCCCTGAAACAGAGGCAACTCCATAAGAAAGAACCTTGTTTGCTTTGGCCCCGAAATATTTCATCACTGAAGCCTTGCTGACAAAAACAGTTATGGCTCCTGCGATAAAAAATGCCGGTACAAGGCAGAGCAAGACATGCTCACGGGCATACCACTTAACTAACGCTAAAGCCTCAAAAATAGCGTTGTTAAACCGGCCGCTTTCAATTGGGAGAAAGTAACACCCTAAAAAGATGCCTACTATTAAAGTAATCTTATATATTGTCTTCATTTTTTCACTCGTACCTGTTTAATCACTTTCTCCCATTCTGGGCTTTTAAGACCTATGACACATTTTCCTTCTTTTCTCAGAGAGAGTCTTATCTTCAATCTATTACAATCTGTTACAAATACATCCTTCGGGATACTCTCCACTGCATGGATAATTTGTCCTTGAAACTCTTCAGTTTTTTCTGTCAGTGAGTATAAAACCCATCTCCCTACCTTATTTTCTTTCACAAGGCCAGAGTTCTTCAGTTCCTTGAGATGCCTTGATGTGTTATAGTGAGATTCTTGAAGTGAATCCATAATTTCGCATACACATAACTCTTTCCCGGCTTGGATAAGTAATCGAATTATCCGTAGCCGTGTTTTATCGGAAAGAGACCTGAAGATATCAATATATTTCTTCATATTCATATATGCACTACTATGCATATAGTAACTTTACACTAATACATATTTCAACATTTTCTTTTTACCGCATTTTTCGAACTTTTTACACCTAACCCATAGAAATTATTAGATTCTTGTTTTTAATGTAGTGGCGAATACATTAAGGATGCACTCTATGATGGTGTATACGTTTTAAGGACAAATAAAGAAGACCTCACATCTCAAGAAATTGTTAATGCCTATAAACAACTTGCCACGGTAGAGATGGCTTTTCGATGTCTGAAGGATACATTGGAGATAAGACCTGT
>Ga0194113_10006431_pt1 | contig 14914 bp, 11 predicted proteins | sample TA2MahC200mmetaG_FD_146193 | JGI IMG/M metagenome (GOLD analysis project Ga0194113, IMG submission 146193) | Freshwater microbial communities from Lake Tanganyika, Tanzania - TA2015017 Mahale Deep Cast 200m | ecosystem: Environmental > Aquatic > Freshwater > Lake | place: Tanzania: Lake... | reverse complement strand
CAGAACTCCACTGGCCATCACCGACGACAACGGACTGACTTCGCACGACGTGGAGAAGGACGCCGTCCTTCTCACCGTCCTGCGCCTGCAAGCGACCGACAAGCCCGACGAGCCGAGAGAATTCCGCTTCCGGTACACCGTCACCGTCAGCGCCGCCGGCCACAAGCCCAAGACGCTCCCCATCGCCGACGCAACCAAGATGAGTCGCCCGATGGTTGTAACGCTGGACAGCGACACCAAGTCCCCTCGCCAAACCCCAGGCCACTGAAAGAGCCAGATGCTCTCAACCCTTGACAGGAAGGCCCAGTGCAGTTTAGGCTATGGGCAGTCCAAGGCGAACTCTTCGGAGACTACGGAGTCGCGACAGTTCAGCCGCCCCGTGAAGCGCAATTGCGGACGGCTCGGGTTCAAGACTTCAACAATTAAACAATTGTTGAAATGTTGAAGACTCGTCTTATCTGCGCTAGGTTCGTTTGTAACAGCTCAGCCGCGCCGTGTAGGGCAATTCGCCGTGGCTAAGTCCCTGCGTCCGTTGGGCTTAGCTACATCCCAAGCCCTGCCTGGCTGGCTGGGTCCTGCGTGACAAATCCGGCTAGATGCGGGGGCGGCTAAAGTGTCACAAGGTTGGAGAACGGGAAAGGCGTCGGGATGCCGATGCTCCTGCGAAACGGCATGTTGACCAACGTCGGGAACTCTGGGCCTTCGTGGCGGCTCGGCCCGGCTGGGGCGCTCATCTGTCTCATGGTTTGCCTGCCCACCGCGGCCGCTATTGCGGCCACGCCCGATGAACTGCTGCGCGATGCCCGTCAGGCGACCGCAGGCGGACGGCAGCGCGACGCCATTCGGCTCTACATGACGATTGTCCGCGACCATCCCGCCTCGCCCGCTTCCGCCACGGCGCTGGACGCGATTGAGGGCCTTGAAGCGTCCGCGAATGAGTGGGATCTGCTCCACGAGTTCTATTCGGACATGCTGCGGGAGCAAGCCCTCGACCGGTACAAGGCGCGCAAGATCGCCAATGGCTTCCTGCGAGCGCACCGCGCCAGGGACCTCGCGCTCGGACACGCCGAGAAGGTTCTGGAGGAGCACGCGGCCTCCGCCTCCGGCCCCAAGCGCGAAGGCATCCAGGACGCGCTCGTCATACTGCGTGGAGCGGCGTGGGCCGCGGTGGAACGGACCAAGACGCAGGCAAAGGCGCACCAGGAGTGGCTGGCCAGCGAAGAACGCGTGCTGCGGGGCGAGCCAGCCCAGCAGAAGGCCCTGCCCTCGGTTGAAGATATGCTCCGCGTATGGCGTGAGAAGCCATTCGTGCCGATTGAGGACACAGAGGCCTTCCGTGGCCAAGTGGAGGGCATGGTCAAGAAGGCCAAAGGGGTCTTGGACGAGAGGCAACGGTCACAACTGGTCAGCGCTATCAGCAACCTCATCCTCATCTATGGGACTGGCGATTTCCAGAGGTATCTCGATTTCATGGCGCGCGGCGCAGGCACACGGCCCAACACGGTCATGGAGGATGCCGCTCGCCAGATGATTCCCAAGTCCACACATCCCGAACTGAAGGGAATGGCCCTTCCCAAGGATTTCGGCGAGTTGGAGAAGGCTCTGTGGCAGAAGTTCTATCCTGTCGCACCCTGGCTCGCAATTGCATTTGAGGGGACGGAGGTCGAGGTCTTTCAGAGCGAGTTGCCCGCATGGCTCAGCCGCCGGATCGCGCAATCGGGTAAGGCCATCTTCGGTTGGGGCATTCGCGCCGGCGGGATGCGAACATACAACGTGACCCTTGAGGCGATGGTCAAAGCCGCGGGCCGTATCACCTACGCGGATGTCGAGTTCGTGGTCAAGCACGCAGAGCCCGACCCGCCGTACCCGCACAGGCTGCTCTTCCGCTGGGACCCGCTAAACCACATCTGGATTCTCGTCGAAAGCGCCAGCTACTACGCGGGCCAGCGCAGATATGAGTTGTTCTTCTGACGGGACGTATCGCGCCTATCGTCAGGCAGGCGGCTAAGCTATGAGACACGCGCTTAAGTACTGTGGTAGTCAAGGATTACGTCACCCGCGCGTCTGGCCCACGCTGTTGGCCGCCCTGTTCCTGGCCTCCGCCTCGGCCACAGGCCTGTGCGGCGAGCGCGAGGAGGCCGACGCGCTCTACAAACAGGGCTTCAAGCTGGAGGACGAGTCCAAGTTCGAGCAAGCCGAAAACGTCTACAGAAAACTCATCGAGACCTTTCCCAAGCAGACCAAGCTGTGCCAGGAGTCGTACTACCGTCTCGGCCAGTGCGCGTACAAGCGGGGCAGCGCCAGCGAAGCGATCGCTCTCTACGACAAGATCGTGGCCCTCTGGCCGAGAGATCACGTCGCGGCTGGACGTGCGCTGTATACGAAGGGCCTCTGCCTCTGGCAGCGCTTTGAACGCGACACGGCCGCAGGTTGCTTCCGTCAAGCCATGATGCAGTATCCGGAGAACATCGTCCACCTGAAGCGTGCACAACTTGCTCTCGTCAAGGTTCTTCTGGAGCAGGAGAAGTTCAGCGAGGCGTTGGCGGAAGCCAAGATCGCGTTCATGGTCTGCGACCCGGATGCCACGCCGCTGAGGGAGACCAGCGAGAACGTGGTCAAGTCGCTCATCGGCGTCCACGGCGGCAAGACGGACGTGGTTCTCCAATGGCTCAAGTTTCAGCGGCACGGGGCAGCGGGCGAGGATGGCAAACCCGGCACAGCCGACGACCTGACAAATCCGCTCGATGCCGTGAAGCCACCTCAAGGCGCTGAACGTGACCAAACGCTTGCCGAGGCGTTGACCCGTCAGCCGAGAACCTACTGGGGTCGGCGGACGAGCGGCTACATCGCGCTTGTCCAAGGCCAGCCGCGTGAAGCGCTTGAGCATTTTCGCGCCGCGTACCCGCTCGCGCCCAACGACAACGAGGGGCTTCCGATGGCGGTCAACGACCTTGTTGTCGCGCTCAAAGCTGTCACGGGTCACACGCTGTTGTCGGAGCCGCTGCTCAACTTCATCCAGTACGGCCCGAACGGCCCGGACAAGCAGCCCGGCACCGCCGACGACCTCTCCAACCCGCTCGAGTCTCTGTAGGATCGTGACAGTTCAGCCGGCCGTTGCGGCCAGGCCGGCAAGACCGGTAGCGCCCCGCGAGGCGGGGCTTGGACCCGGGTGAGCCGAACGGGGGCAGGCAGGATGCCTGCGCTACGCGGGGCGGCGGAACTGCAACCTGCCTGATTTCCCACACCCCGCTGTCTGAGCTCAGACAGTTCTTCCGTCCACCCGCCTTAATTCCCACCGGAGCACGACGTCCTCACGTTCGGCGTAACCCTCAAGCTGCCTGAGACTTAGCGCTGGCTCCCACTCTCTGTCTTGGCTGCTTGGCACGGGGGTTGCCATTGAGGATGAGTGGACTACCGCTAAGGTGAACGAACATGGCTCGAATGAATGACACAAGAGATGACGGACGCTGCAAGCGCTTCTGGAATGTGCATCGGCAAGCCGATGCACTCCAGAGGCCCTCGTCGCGATTGATGGCCGTGGCGCTTGTGCTTCTGACCGCGGCGGGGTGCGCGATGCCGAAGGGACTGCGGCAGGATTACATGAACTTCATGACTAGCGTGACCCAGGAGCTTCAGACGCGAAACGCGCTGCTGGATGAGGCGAAGGCGCGGGAGACGCCGCCGAACGGCGACTTTGAGCAAGAGTTGACGCTCGACCAAGCGGTCGAGGTGGCGTTGCAGAACAATCCCGCCATCCTCGAGGCGCTGAAGCGCGTGGAGGCCTCGGCCGCACGGGTGGTCATCGCGGCGTCGTTTGAGGACCCGGAGCTGCGCATCGCCGCCAACGAGGTCCCCATCCGCAGGGCGCTGGACTTCAACAAGGCGGACTCCATCAGCTTCGGCTTGATGCAGCGACTTCCGTTTTTCGGCAAGCGCAAGCTGCGCGGCGAGACCGCGCTCGCCGAGGCCAAACGCGAGTTGGAGATGTACAAACAATTGGAGCGCGACCTCATCGCCGAGGTCAAAGCCGCGTACCATGAGCGCTTCCTGACCCAGCGCGAGTTGGACATCCTGGTGGAACACGTGAATCTGTTGAGCCGGTTCGTGGCCATAGCGGAAATCAAGTATGCCACCGGCCGCGTGACGCAGCAAGACGTGATTAAGGGGCAGGTCGAGCGCACGAACGTTCAGAAGGACGCGATCAGCGTCGAGCAGCAAGGGCAGTCGGTGAGCGCGATGCTCAATCGGCTCATGAACCGTCCCGTGCGCGCGGCGCTGGCCATGCCGAAAGAATTCCCCCCTGCGCAGTTCGCGTACTCGGACGACGAACTGGAAGCCCTCGCGCTGGAGCGCCGGCCGGAGCTAAAGGCCGCGGCGCAGGCCGTGGAGCGGAGCGAGAAGGCCAAAGCGCTCGCCGAACGGGACGCGAAGTATCCCGACTTCGGCCTCGGCTGGGATTTCATGCAGATGCCCATGAAGCCGGAAGCCTGGGCCGGCTTCTTCTCGTTCAATCTGCCCTGGGTGAACCCGCGGCGAAAGGCCGAAGTGCAGGAGCGGACGAAGGAGCTGGCCGCGGACCAGGCGGCGTATCTGGCTGTAAGGAATAGGGTTATGTTCGAGGTACGCGACGCGGCGCTCAAGACCCGGGCCGCCGAGCGCAAAGTAGCGCTCATTCAGCATGATTTGCTCCCCAGAGCCGAACAAAACATGGAGGCGGCCCGGGTCGGATACGAGAAGGAGCGGGTGGACTTCCTGACCCTCATCGAGGCCCAGCGCGCGTGGCTGGAAGCCCGATTGGACTACTACAAGGCGCTGGTGGAATTTGAAGTGAGTTACGCGCAACTGGAGAAAGCGGTGGGCACGGGCTTGCCGCGCGACAAGGGTTCCCTGCAGAGAAGCGACACGGGGACAAGGAGACAAGAGGACAAGGAGACAGCAGGGGAAAGCGGAAGACGCGCCGACCGCTCGCCCCACCTGTCCCCTAAGACCGAGAGGACTGTCCAATGAGCACAAAATGGGAAAAGATCTGGTTCACCATACGACTGATCAACGTCCGCTTGCGGTTCATCATGATCATGGTCGTCACGGCAATGATCGTGGGCTACTGGGACACGATCATGAACTACTACGACAAGTGGACGCGGCCGGCGCAAGCGCCGGATGTGGTGAAGGGCGAGGAAGTCGAGTTCTACTGCCCCATGCACCCGAACATCGTGCGGGCGGAGATGGGCAACTGCCCTGTGTGCGGCATGCCGCTCTCGAAGCGCAAGAAGGGCACTCAGGTCGCTCTGCCCCCGGGCATCCTGGGCCGAGTCCAGCTTTCTCCCTATCGCGTGCGATTGGCCGGCGTGGCCACGACCCCCGTGACTCACGAGCTGCTCTGGAAGGAAATCCGCACAGTGGGCATCGTCGAGTACGACGAGCGAAGACTCTCCTACATTACCTCTCGAGTGCCGGGCCGGGTGGACAAGCTTTTCGTGTCGTTCACGGGCCAGCCTGTGGCGAAGGGCGAGCGGGTGGCGCTCATTTACAGCCCCGAGCTCGTCTCCACCCAGGATGAGCTGCTCCTGGCCGTCAAGGCGGCTCAAGCCACAAGCCAAAGCCCCATCAAGAACAATCCCAGCGACGGCACACTGGTGGAGGCCGCAAAGCGACGGCTGCGGCTCTGGGACATCACCGAAGAGCAGATCGAAACCATCATCAAGACCGGAAAATCAGAGAAATACATGACCGTTTACTCGCCCGCGGCGGGCATCGTCACCGAGAAGAAGGTGCTCGAAGGCAACTACGTGGAAGAGGGGATGAAGCTCTATACCACGGCTGACCTCTCGGTGGTCTGGATGCAGGCGCGGGTGTATGAGGACGAGATTTCATGGATCAAGCTGGGGCAGGCGGTTGAGATTACGAGCACGGCCTATCCCGACCAGGTCTTCGCGGGCGAGGTGTCGTTCATCGCGTACGTGGTGGACCCGAAGACCCGAACGGTGGATGTGCGCGTGGACATCCAGAACCCCGATTTCAAGCTCAAGCCGGGCATGTATGTCCATGCCACGATTCGCATTCCGGCGGGCAAGGTCGAGGAGGTTGACGAGGCGCAGGCGAAGACGCTGGCGGCCTCTGAGGGCGCTAAGACCATGTACCAGTGTCCTATGCACCCGGAGGTGACTTCAGACAAGCCCGGCAAGTGCTCCAAGTGCGGAATGGAGCTTGAGAACAAGACGGTCCAGGAGAAAGCGGCCGTCGTGTACTGGTGTCCCATGCACCCTGAAGTGACCTCGGACAAGCCGGGCAAGTGCGAGAAGTGCGGCGGCATGGAGTTGATCGCCAAGCCCGTGGTGAGCCGGACCGCGACGAACGTGGGCTATGTGTGCCCGATTCATCCCGACAAACTCGCGGACGCCTCCGGCGAGTGCAAGGTCTGCAAGTCGGCCATGAAGCGGGTCAAGATCGAGAAAGTGCTGGCGGTGCCCGAGTCGGCCATCATTGACACCGGCACGCGCAAGGCAGCGTACATCGAGCGCGAGCCGGGCATGTATGACATGGTCGAGGTCAAGGTGGGCCCGCGCAGCGGGCGCTTCTATCCCGTGTTGGACGGCCTGCAGCCGGGCGATAGGGTCGTGAGCGCGGGCGCGTTCTTGGTGGACGCGGAGAATCGGCTCAGCCCCGGCGCGGCCGCCACCTACTTCGGCGCGAGCGGCGCGCCCACGAGCGATAAGGATGCGGCGAAGCCGTGAGAAAGCCAATGCGAGGACGACGACGAGAGCGACGGATTCGGAGATTTGGAGTGCAGTGGCTTGCCACTGGACGGCGTTGGTGCATCGGCAAGCCGATGCACTCCAGACTTGAGAATGGTTCAGTGTCGCCGAGAGCGGCTACGCGCCATGCGAGGACGAGGACGACGACGAGGACGAGAACGATGGACTTGGAGACGCATACATGATTGAGAAGATCATCGAATACAGCGTGCGCAACCCGCTGATCATCATCCTGCTGACCCTCGCGGTCGTGGCGTGGGGCGGATACTGTGTCATGCGCACGCCCATTGACGCCATCCCCGACCTGTCCGAGAACCAGGTCATCGTGTTCACCGACTGGATGGGCCGCAGCCCGAAGGAAATCGAGGACCAAATCACCTACCCGCTTTCGGTGAACCTGCAAGGCCTGGCGGGCGTGAAAGCCGTGCGCTCCACGTCCGAGTTCAACTTCTCGATGATCAACATCATCTTCGAGGACAAGATTGACTTCTACTTCGCTCGGACGCGGGTGCTGGAGCGGCTCTCGATTGCCAGCACGCTCCTGCCGCCGGGCGTGACACCCTACCTGGCCTACGACGCGACCGCGCTCGGCCAAATCTTCTGGTACACGGTCGAGGGCGAGGGCTATGACCTGGGCGAACTGCGGGCGATTCAGGACTGGTATGTGCGCTATCAGCTCAACTCCGTGCCGGGCGTGTCGCAAGTGTCTAGTGTGGGCGGGTTTGTGCGCGAGTATCAGATTGACGTGGACCCGAACAAGCTGCGCGCGTATGAGATCCCGCTGGGCGCGGTGTTCCAGGCCGTGACGCGCTCCAATTCCAGCGTCGGCGGCAAGGTCTTCATCAAGAACAACGCCGAGTACCTTATCCGCGGCTTTGGCTGGATTCGGGACGTGAAGGACATTGAGAACATCGTGGTGGCGGAGCGGAAGGGCGTGCCGATCTACGCCAAAAACATCGCCAGCGTCCAAGTGGGTCCGGAGTTCCGCCGCAGCGTGCTGGAGAAGAACGGCAGCGAAGCGGTCGGCGGCGTGGTCATGATGCGCTATGGCGAGAACCCGCTGGAGGTCACGAAGCGCATCAAGCAGAAAATCCAGCAGCTCCAGCCCGGCCTGCCGCCAAGCGTGCGCATTGTCCCCTTCTACGACCGAACCCGGCTGATCCACGAGGCCATTGAGACGGTCACCGGCACGCTCAAGGAGGAAATCATCGTCGCCAGCCTGGCGGTGGTGATCATCCTCTACCATGTCCGCAGCGCGTTCGTCATCTGCATCACCCTGCCGCTGGCCGTGCTCATCTCCTTCATCCTGATGTATTACCTCAAGATCCCGTCCAACATCATGTCGCTGTCGGGCATCGCCATCTCGGTGGGCGTGCTGGTGGACGCGGGGATTGTGATGACCGAGAACGCGTTCCACACCCTCAACCTGAAGTTCGGGAAGGAGCGGGTGCGCGGCGATACCCGCGAGATCGTCCTGCCCGCATGTAAGCTCGTGGGACGGCCGCTCTTCTTCTCCGTCATGATCATGGTCATCTCCTTCCTGCCCGTGTTCGCGCTCGGCGGCATGGAAGGCAAGATGTTCCATCCGCTGGCGTTCACCAAGACCTTCGCGCTCGTGGGCGTCTCCATCCTCGCCATCACGCTCTGCCCGGCGATCATCCCGTTCTTCGTCCGAGGCCGGCTGCGCGCGCCCGAGGAGAACTGGATCATGCGCGGGTTCATTCAGATTTACAGGCCGGTAGTCCGGTGGCTGATGAAAGTGCCTTCGGCCTGCCTTTGGTTCATGGGATTCATGTTCATCATCGGCGCTGGATTCACGGGCAGCCGTGGACTCTTCCTGACGATGACCGGCATCGCGCTGTACTTGGGGAGCGTATTCTTCAGACATCTGTGGAGCTGGGCCCTTGCCTTCCTCTTGCTGCTCGCGACAGCCCTCTGGGCCTGGCATTTCCCGAAGATCGGCCGCGAGTTCATGCCCCCGCTCGACGAGGGCAGCGTGCTCGACATGCCCGTGACTGTCCCCCGCGCGTCCGTGACTCAGGCCGGCGATGACCTCAAGGAACGCGACGCGATCATGCGCTTGTTCCCCGAGGTCGAATCGGTCGTGGGCAAGGCGGGCCGCGCGGACACGCCCACCGACCCCTCGCCCCTGGACATGGTCGAGACCATCGTGAACCTCCGTCCCAAAGAGTGGTGGCCCAAGCGCAAGATGGAGTTCAACGATGCGCTCAACCAAGGCAAAGTGACGCTTAAGGCCTTGCAGGCCAAGGGGATCGTGAAGCCCACCCCCAAGCCGGACGAGGCCGACAATCTGGCGAACCAGGCGACGATGGACGCGGTGGTGAAGTTTGACGCGACCATGCGCGAACTGGCGCGGCGTCGGCAGGTCGAGTTCATGCCTGAACTGGGCGAGAAGCTCGTGCGCGGAGCACTCGAGGACCTCGTCGCGTTCCTGCAAGAGAAAGGCGAATTGAAGGCCGCATCTGGAGGCCCGAACTTGTTCGGGACTGGGCCCCAACAAGTTGGGGACTCCGGGTCACCTGCAACCGGGACGGTTGCACCACTCTCCGAGAAGTTGTCGAGCATCTATGGCCAGCGGCTCGCCGACCTGCCCACGCTGGAAGACCTGACGAAGCTCATCAACGAGGCCGTGGCCGGCTTGGCCCAAGCCGGGCTGGTTGAGCAGAAGGCTGACTTGCTGCTGGTCGAGGATCGAGGGCTTCAGAAGTACATTGAGCCTGTCAGAGCCGTTCTGGGCGAGGAGAAGCAGACGCTCTTTGAACGCCTATTCGCCAAGCTGGAGGAACGACGGCACGCGCTCTGGAAGGAGCGGGTGAAGATACTGGACTGGGAGCTGTTTGACCGCGCGCCGGCCAGCCTCCTCTGGCCGTTGCTCGAGGGCCTGCGCGATGGCGCGCGCTCCGCCAACCTTCTCGCCCGCGAGCCGTCCGAGGAGGGATTGAAAGCGTTGCGGGCAGAACTTGAGCCTCCCTTCGCCAAGAGCCTCTTCCTCTGGCGAAAGCTGAAGACGGACATCGTGAAGGAAATGGACTCGGAGCTTCAGTTCCCCGGCTGGGGCAACATCTGGACCCAGCCCATCATCAACCGGGTGGACATGCTGGCCACGGGCGTGCGCACCATGATTGGCGTGAAGGTCTTCGGGGACGACCTGAACAAGATTCAGCAGGTCTCCAACGAGATTGCCGATGCTTTGCGTCCGATTCGCGGCGCGGTGGACGTGTTCCCCGACCAGACTGTAGGCGAGAACTACTTGGAGGTGAACATTGACCGGGAGAAGGCCGCGCGCTACGGGATCAACGTGGGCGACATTCAGGACGTGGTCGAGGTTGCGCTCGGCGGCAAGATGATCACGCTCACGGTGGAAGGCCGTCGGAGGTTCCCGGTGCGTGTGCGCTACGGCCGGGACTTCCGAGAGGATGAGGATGCGATCAAGCGTATCCTCGTGTCCGGCCAGGGGATCGGGATGGCCGGGGCGTCCGAGGGCGGCGGGGAGATGGGCATGGGCAGCGCGCCGACGGTCATGAATGCCGGCGGAAGCCCTATCCAAGTGCCGCTTTCCGAAGTCGCGGAAGTGAAGATCGTCGAAGGCCCGACCATGATACGGAGCGAGAACGGCCTGCTGCGCGCGTACGTGCAGCTCAACGTGCGCGATCGCGACATCGTCGGCTTCGTGGAAGAAGCCCAGCGCGTGGTGGCCGAAAAAGTCAAGTTGCCCTCCGGCATGTTCATCGAATGGTCGGGCCAGTTCGAGCACCAGGTTCGCGCCAAGAAGACCCTCCAGGTCATCTTCCCCATGGTCATCTTGCTCATCTTCGTCATCCTCTATGTGACCTATCACAACCTGATGGACACGCTGATCATGTTCCTGGCGGTGCCGGGCGCGCTCGCGGGCGGCGTGCTGTTTCAGTATCTCTTCGGATTCAACTTCTCGGTGGCCGTGTGGGTGGGCTACATCGCCTGCTTTGGCCTGGCCACGGAGACGGCGATTGTGATGGTCATCTACCTGCGCGAGGCGATTGACAAACGCGGCGGCTTGGAGAACATCAAGTCCGAGGCGGAGATCACGGAAGCAGTCATCGAGGGCGCGGTGCATCGGCTGCGGCCCAAGCTGCTTACCGAGGGCACGACGATCGTGGGCCTTGTGCCGATGTTGTGGGCGAGGGGGACGGGCGCCGAGATCATGCGCCCCATGGCCGCGCCGGTGCTCGGCGGTATTCTCGTGGCTGATGAAGTCATTGACCTCTTCATCCCCGTCATCTTCCACTGGCATCGCGTGCACGTGTGGCGGAAGATGCAGCGGCGGAGGGCGCTGGCCGCGGGCCAGCCAACGGAGGCGCAACATGTCTGAACGCAGAACAAGACTGCGTTGGCAACTGATTTCGTCTCTGGCCCTCGCGATAGGTTTCTTGATGGCCGTGTTCTTGGTCGTGGACTACCGGGTTCAGCACAAGGTGCTGGTGCGCGACTTGAGCGAGCGCATGGGACAGGAGCTCTCGCTGCTGCAACTGGCGCTGAACGCGGAGCGGGACCGCGATGGGCGACGGACCCTGCTTCGGGAATACTGCGCCCGGATGGTGCACCACAACAAGCCGGGCCACCTGATCGCGGCCCTGGACCGCACAGGGACGCCCATTGCGGCCACGCGCGAGGACGCGGCGTCCAACGTGCTGAACAAGGGCGAGGTCGCGGTCCTCGTGGCCGACGGGGCAGGGTTCTACACGGCCGAAAGAGAGCTGGAGGGCCAGCGTGTGCTGGCGGTGGCCATCCCATTCTTCGCGGGCAGCCCGGCCCCAAGCAAGGCCGAAGGCGTGCTGCTCTATGCGGAGCCGCTGGTGGACGTGCATCGGCTGGGGAAGTATCTCCTGACAAGCCGTGCGGCGCTGTTGGCCTGCGCGCTCGCCGCCATCGCGCTTGTGTTGGGACTGGTGGTCAACCGCTATGTGCTTCGTCCCCTCTATGCCTTGCTCGTCCATGCGCACAAGGTCGGCCAGGGCGACTTAAGCCCCATCGCGTTCCCAGATCCCGGCAACGAGATCGGCGAGCTCCAGGAGCGCTTCAACCAGATGGTGGCAAAGCTCGGCGAACACCAGCGCGATCTGCTCGAGGCGCAAAGCTATGTGGCTCATACAGATGCGGCCCTGGAAGCTTACGCCTCCATCATCAAGCCCGTCACGGACGTGATCCTGAACGCCGAGTTCCTCATGGCTAGGCGGTACGGTCTCGATAGCGAGGAGACCAAGGCCATTGAGAGCATTTACAGCGCGGCGACGCGGATCAAGCGCGTCATCAATGAGTTGGCGTTTGAAGACCCCGGCGAAATGGACATCGAGCTTCTCAAGAAGCTGGCCCAAGTGGCTGAAGGAGAAGAGACAGTCGCGCCATGTTGACAGGCTCCCGGGGAGATTAAGAGATGAACATGCTTCTGGTCGCTGAGAATGACACCGCCGAGCCTATGCTACGGGACTTGGCGTCTGCAGGGTTCACCGTGTGCGTGGTCCGTGACGGATGGGACGCCATTGTGAAGCTGCTGGAGCATCCGTTCGACTTGGTGGTGCTTGACATCGCCTGGGCGGACACGACGGGCCTCGGCGCGCTGTCGCGGATGTTGGCGAAAAGGCCAAGCCTGCCGGTGATCATTCACAGGGCCAGTCGAACGTTTCAGGAGCAGTTCTTGACCTGGAGGAAGGACGCGTATGTCGTCAAGTATCCCAGCCTCGGAGAGCTCAAGCTGGCCATCGCCAAAGCGCTGGCCAGCCGGGACGCCGGAAAGGAGGCGTCCCACGAACCGCCCGTGCTCCAAGGCCCTGACTTGAAGGAGGAAAGACCATGCGCATCCCAATGATAATCTTACTCACCCTTGTCGTCGCGTTTACCGCTCCTTGGGCCTCTGCGCAGACGAACGACGGAGCCAAGGCCGCCGAAGGGCTGCGGCTGTGTCAGAAGCACCTGGACGAGTTGTTGGCCAATTGCCCCAAGAAGGGCCCGGAGGATTGCCCGCTGGCCTATGTCTGCCCGGTGGATTCCAAGGATTGCACAGTGTGCCAGGCGCTGAGGAAAAGCAATGCTCCTCGCGCCCGCACCCCCTATGTCCAGCGCGGCGCTCATCACCGTCACCGTCAGCCCCGTCCTGCTTTCGATATTCGGAGACCGAGGCGTTCGTCGTCCGCGTCCCGCGGCCGCAGACTCGGGCGTCCAAATGGACTTTCACGATTCGGAACGCCCAGTTCTGGAGTGCATCCCGACTGGTCGGGATGCCCCGGTTCCGTCCAGAATGGGCCAACGGCGGCCGCAGCGGCAAGCCGCTGCGCTCCAAAGGGATGCGAAAGCGTTCCAAATCGTGAAAAACGGGTATCGTGAATCCTCATGTGGCCGCTCGCGCCGCCGTCCCCGGCGGCGTCCCAACGCCAGCCGAGGACGGCGGGCTGAGCAATCGGGCGGTCAGAAACCCGTTTTCTCGAAGAAAACGGGTTTCTCCGAATCAAACATGAGGATTGCAGATAGCCGAATCGTGAAAACTCATTTAGGCCGTAAGGGGGACCTCAGACCCCGCGCTCTGGCGCACCACAGAAGTGAGATTGGAGGTCGGATATGAGAACGATCCTTATTGTGGACGATGATGCAAAGCAGCGAAGGCTTTACGGCGAAGAGTTGGCGTGCGAAGGATTCACGGTGTGGTCCGCGCTGGACGGATGGGAAGCGATTATGATGCTTCAAGAGCAGCAGTTCGACTTGGTCGTAGTGAATGTTCGGTTGCAGGGCAGCCACGGACTCCACGCCTTGCTATGGATGTTGGAGGAGAGACGGGACTTGCGCGTCATCCTCCATCCGGGCTGTCTGGAGGTCAAGGGCAGTTACCTGAGGTGGAAACCGGATACGTACGTGGTAAAATCCTCTGACCTCAGCGAGATCAAGTGTGCCATTGCTGAGGCGCTTGCTGGCCGGGTCGGGCAGGGCAAGCCGGTCCCCGAACCCGCGCCTAAGCCAAGCCTACAATCTGTGGAAAGGAGGTGAGTGAAAGCGCGAGAAAGAGACGTTGCGTGATACGAGTTTGGACGTCGAGTGTCTGTATTTCAAGTAGGAGGATATACTTATGCAGGTGAGACTGATTGCGCTGCTCGCTGCGGTGGCGTTCGCGTTGAGCGTGTCGTTGGCCTACGCCCAGTCGGACAAGACCAAGAAAGAGGCGACGCCGAAGCTGTGCAAGCAGTACTTGGACGAGGCCATCGCGAAGTGCCCGAAGAAGGGCCAGAAGGATTGCCCGCTGGCGAACGTGAAGCCGGTGGAAAAGCACAGCGATTGCATCAAGTGCAATCCGCCCAAGAAGGAGAAGGACAAGGGCCACGGCGGACATCAGCACTAATCCGGCGCCTGCCGTCTGGCGTTACCTGAACAAGGAGGATAGACCCATGCGAGTCGGACTGATTGCGCTGCTGGTCGCAGCAGCGCTGGCGTTTGGCGTGTCCCTGACGTATGCGCAGGCGGACAAGCCGAAGAAGGAGGAAACGCCCAAGCAGGAAGCGCCGAAGTTGTGCAAGCACTGCCTGGACGAGGCCATCGCGAAGTGCCCCAAGAAGGGCCAGAAGGATTGCCCGCTGGCGAACGTGAAGCCGGTGGAGAAACACAGCGAATGCATCAAGTGCAATCCGCCAAAGAAGGAGAAGGACAAGGGCCACGGCGGCCATCAACACTAATCGGTGGGATCAGCCCCACTGACCGAGGAACGTGACACTGCCAGCACGAACGCTTGGCGTGCGGTGCGCTCAGGGTGATGGAACTCCTTCCCTCCCCCTCACCCCGCGGCCGCACGCCGGCGTCCTCGGTAGGCGTGAAGCCGCATGGGGCATGGCGCATAGCATCCGGATACGTGATGAGCGGATTCCTTGCCCCATGCGCTATGCTCCATGCGCTATGCCGATTGCGAGTACGAGTCCGAGTTCGATGACGAGTACGATTTCGAGAAAGGGAAAGGAGAACCCCCGTGACAAGTCGAGTTGCCTTACTCATGTTGTTAGCCGTTGTGACCGCTTTGTGCTTCGCGCTGAATTCTGCGGCACTCGCGGCCGAGCCGAAGCCCGCGGCGAGCGAAGCGCCCTCGCCGGCCGCGAAGCTGAACGTGTGGAGGTGTCCCATGACGGACA
>Ga0194113_10006429_pt1 | contig 14915 bp, 10 predicted proteins | sample TA2MahC200mmetaG_FD_146193 | JGI IMG/M metagenome (GOLD analysis project Ga0194113, IMG submission 146193) | Freshwater microbial communities from Lake Tanganyika, Tanzania - TA2015017 Mahale Deep Cast 200m | ecosystem: Environmental > Aquatic > Freshwater > Lake | place: Tanzania: Lake... | reverse complement strand
TCACTAAACATTCAACATCAAAATGACATAAATAGCGGCACTTTAAGTAAGCTTTATGCTGATTTAGTTGATGTAAAAATGTTATGGAAGAAAAGCAATTTTATACCTGATGCAAACAGCACACTTCGTTTGACTTACGGATATATTAAAGGTTACAGTCCGGCAGATGCTGTCTATTACAATCCTTTAACAACAATTGAAGGTGTTTTAGAAAAAAATGCAACTGGAAATGAGGATTATGTAATTCCGGATAAATTGAAAGAATTAATTTCTAAAAAAGATTATGGTAAATATGCTGATCAAAAACTTGGCTCTATTCCGGCGGCAATGCTTTACAATATGGATACTACCGGCGGCAATTCCGGCTCGCCTATACTAGATGCTTATGGAAGAATAGTAGGTGTAAATTTTGACCGTGCATACGAAGCAACAATAAATGATTTTGCCTGGAATGAATCTTACAGCCGTTCGATTGGCGTTGATATTCGTTATGTAATGTGGGTCTTGGATAAATTTTCTGGGGCTCAGAATTTACTTAGAGAAATTGGGATTTAAATATTTTCTCGTAGAGATGGGATTAGTCCCGTCTCTACAGTGTTTAAAAATCTACAAAGAAGGCTAAAATGCCTACTAATACTAAAATTATTCCGCTTATAAGTTTATCATGATGTTCTAGAAAATGCCATTTCAATTTTTCAACACCTTTTGATGCAAGAAAAACTAAAAGCACAATTGCAGTCACCGTTACAAAAAAATAAACAATTGAAACTAAACCAATTCCCGCCCAGCCTAATCGACTTGCAGAAAAATAATATACTTCGATTTCTAAACATGGCGAGAAAAACATTGCTAAGTTTAAACTCATTACTATTGAATGCTTTGTTTTTTTCTTTTTGATTATCCCATCGATATCAATGTTGTGATGGTGATGATGTTTATGTTTAATTAAACTGTGCCGATATTCTAGAATAAAATAAAATAGCCCGAGTGCAATTAAAATTACCGGAGCAACATAATGTGTAATATAATGGTATGATTCAGAAAGTTTATAACCAATCAAGCCCACAATAATTCCAATAACTACTGTGCTTATAGTGTGGGAGGCTGCAGTTATAAATGTAACAAATGACAACTCTTTGTTTGTCCATTTTTCTGACTTTCCAATTGCTACAAGAGGCAGCCAGTGACTTGGAATTAATGCATGTACAACACTTAACAAAAAACTGCCAATCAATATTTGAATATATGGGTTCATCTTGATTGGAAATTATTTTTGTTACAAGCATTAATTGGTGATAATAGTTTTAATTCTTTGTTTAGTACGCTTAATTTTAGCGGTAATTTACCAGCGACTTCTCCATCTGTTTCAATTAGACAATTATCGTCAAGTGGCTCAATTTCACACGATTCTACTTCATTATAAATTATTCCTGGATGATCTAAAAATTGTGTTCTGCGGATTTTCGGAACATTCTTGAGATAATCAAATAAGCTCACTTCTCCCGCAATTACAACTGCCATTTTACCATCATCATATTTTGCATGAGGTGCAATTCCCAATCCGCTTCCAAAATAATTTGCATTTGCTAAACATAGAATTAAAATTGCTCCTTCCCATGAAAACTGTGGGGAACTAAATCTAATTCTTTTCTTTTTGTAAGTAATAAAAGAAGTAACCGATGATTTGAAATATGTGAATGTTGGGCCTAATAATTTTTTACTGTTACTTAATTTATTTGTTACTTCCCCTCCCAATCCGGCATCTGCAATATTATTAAAATATCTTGTAGTTGGCTCGCCGTTTATTTTTCTACATTCAATTTTTCCAATGTCAATGTGTGTAAATAAGTTATTAAGAATGTAATTTTTTAATTTAACCGCATGTGAAGATAATTTCATAGTTCGTGCAAAATCATTACCAGATCCGGTTGGAAGAAGTCCTACTATCAATTTTTCTCTTTGATATTTTGGAATTCTCATTACACCATTTACAACTTCATTCATGGTTCCATCGCCGCCGACACTAATAATATAATCTGATCCTTCTTTAATTCCGTTTTCAGCAAGGTTCATTGAATCTGTTCTATAAGAAGAAACTTTTAATGATATTTCAAAATCTCTTTCAAAATTTTCAACAATTCTTTTTTTAATTGAAGAAATATTTCTAAGAGTTCCGTTTATGACAAAAGTAATTTTTTTCATTTTGATTTGGTCAATTGCCAAAATTAAGCAAATGAAGATATCTAAAATTATCCTTTGTCAAAAGTACAAATACTCATTAGATATTTCTTCAAAACTGTAATCATCAACTATAAAATCATTAGTGATTGATGTTGAATTCTCTATAATTCGATTTTTTCACCATTATATTAAAAACCATTTTCAAGAAATATTTCGTAAGAACCTAAATCCAAAAATCCATGCCCTGATAAATTGAATAAGATTTTTTTTGATTCACCAGTTTCCTTGCATTTTATTGCTTGCACTATAGCTTCCTTAATTGCATGCGCACTTTCTGGAGCTGGAACAATTCCTTCGCATTGTGCAAATAAATGTGCTGCCTGAAAAACTTCAGTTTGTTCGTATGCTTTTGCAATAACATGACCTGAATTTACTAAAGCAGAAACAATCGGCGCCGCACCATGATATCTTAGTCCTCCAGCATGGATACTCGGTGGAACAAACTCATGACCGAGTGTGTACATCTTAATTAATGGAGTCATTCCAGCTTCATCGCCAAAATCATAATCATATTTCCCTTTTGTGAGCGAAGGGCAAGATAGTGGTTCTACACCAATTACTTCCAGATTATTTTTATCACCAGTAAGTTTTTCTTTCAAAAATGGAAATGCAATTCCGGCAAAGTTACTGCCGCCTCCGACACAACCAATTACGACATCGGGATAATCATCAGCAATTTCCAATTGTTTCTTCGCTTCTTCTCCAATAATTGTTTGATGCAGCAGAACATGATTTAACACACTGCCCAAACTGTAGTTTGTGTCCTCTCGTTGAGCAGCAATTTCAATTGCTTCACTTATAGCAATACCTAGCGAACCGGGTGAATTAGGATCTTTATCCAAAACCTTTTTACCAGCACTAGTTAAAGTTGAGGGACTTGCATATACTTCAGCACCGAAAAACTTCATAAAAGTTTTTCGATATGGTTTTTGATTGTAACTAACCTTAACCATGAATACTTCACATTCCAAATCAAAATGTTTACATGCCATTGCAAGAGCACTTCCCCACTGACCAGCACCAGTTTCTGTTACTAATTTTTTTATCCCGGCTCTCTTGTTATAGTATGCTTGAGCATAAGATGTATTTGTTTTGTGACTTCCAGTTGGATTAGCTCCCTCATACTTAAAATATATTTTAGCGGGTGTATCCAATTTTTTCTCTAGATTCTCCGCACGAATTAATGGTGTTGGTCTGCTCAATTTATAGAGCTCCAATACTTCATCAGGGATTTCAATGTATTGTTCAGAACTTACTTCTTGTTTAATTAACTCTTTCGGGAAAATAGCGGACAAGTCTTGAGTACCAATCGGTTGTTTTGTTCCGGGGTGCAAAGGCGGATCTAAGGGTTTTGGAAGATCAGGAAGAATATTATAATAATGAGTTGGTATTTGGGACTGATCAAGAAAAATAATTTTACTGCTTGACATATGAACCTCCATTTAATTGATGGATTATTAAAACGAAATAGCCGTTAATGAGGGTTCACGACTTTAAAATAAACAAGCCGTGAACGGGTATTCCACCATCCACGGCTTTTCTAAAAAAATTATAGCATCAGGACAGCAGAGAAGAACTTCTCCACCACCAACCTAATTGCGCTATATTAATTTTAGTTTTCACTTCGGGGACAAATATAAAAGGTCTTTTAAGGTTTGTCAAATTTTATTTCATAAATAATTATTGAGCCTTTTAAAAAAATCTAAAATGTCATTTCGAATCCGTCAACTGACTGATGAGAAATCTTATCGGAATCAAAGATTTTTCCCTTCTAGACTCGCCTTGATCGGTAAGACCGGTAGTAGAAATGACAAACGATATTTTTCTGATGTCTCTATTCATAATAGTCACTATTTTAATGTTGAGAATAAAATGCTTTCAGATGACCAATAAAAGTTTAATAATAGCCCACAGAGGGGAATCCTTTGAAGCACCGGAAAATACTTTGGCTGCAATAAATTTAGCATGGAAAAGAAATGCTGAAGCTGTTGAAGTTGATATTCAATTATCCAAAGACAAACAAATCGTTGTGATTCATGATACAAATACAAAAAGAACTGGAGGATTTAGCAAAAAGGTTTCCGCTCAATCGTTACATGAATTAAAAGATTTAGACTTTGGAAAATTCAAAGGAAAAAAATGGATTAGTGAAAAAATTCCAACTTTAGAAGAAGTGCTATCCTCTGTTCCAAGTAATAAAAAAATAATACTTGATATTAAATGCGGTTTAGACATTATTCCTTCCCTTAAAAAGGATATAGATAATTCCGGATTGGACATTGATCAAATTGAACTTGTTGGGTTCAAATTTAAAACAATGGTTACAATTAAAAAAACTTTCCCAGAAAACATTGTCTTGTGGTGTCATAATTTAGATTACAATATTATTCGAAAAATAGTCAAACCCAATATTAATTTATTGATAAAGCGAGCATTTGATAACAGCTTAAACGGCATTGACGTTTGGGATAGCAATTTGATTAGTAAATCAATTGTAGAGAGCATCAAAAATCTTGGATTGAAAATTTACGTTTGGACTGTCAATGATTTAGAACGTGCAAAAAGATTAATTGAACTTGGAGTTGATGGAATAAACAGCGACAAACCATCTTGGTTAACAAATAATTTATTTAATACAATTTAGTATTAATGAAAAGAATAATTGTTGGTATTCATGGATTAGGAAATAAACCGCGTAAAGAGTTGGCAGAAAAGTGGTGGAAGAAATCAATTATTGATGGATTACGAATTCATAATAATTATTTCCTAAAACCAAAATTTGATTTAATCTACTGGGCAGATATTTTACATCCCGCCCCGTTAGACTTTAATATTAATGACAAGACAAATCCAAATTATTTAGATGAACCATACAAGCCTTATCAATTTAATTCAAAAAATAAACCAAATCTTAATAGAAAGAAAATTCTTGACCAACTCGAAAAAATTACAGACAAAATATTTTTGAAAAACGATCTTTCATTGAATATTCCGATTATCTCAGAATATGTTATTCATAAGTACTTTGAAGATTTAGAGAATTATTATAAAAAAGAGAATATAAAGGACTTTATTCGAAATAGAGCAGCGAAAACCTTAACGAAAAATCGAAAGAAAAAAATATTTTTTATTGGTCACTCAATGGGTTCAATAATTGCTTATGATGTGCTTGTCCTTAATTTAGCCCAAGTTGAAGTTGATACCTTTGCAACCATCGGCTCACCACTTGGAATTCCAATTGTGCAAAGTAAAATTGCCAAAGAAATAAAAGCAGATTTTCCTCACACAGTAAAATTAACAACACCTTCAGCTGTTACTAAACACTGGTTTAATTTTTCTGACCTTCAAGATAAAGTTGCTGTTAATTATAATTTGGCTGATGATTATGATCCAAACGATAAAGGAATAGCTGCAACAGATTTTATTGTAGAAAATGATTACTCATATAACAACATTAAAAATCCTCATAAATCTTACGGATATTTGAGAACACCTGAGTTTAGCAATGTTGTTTATGGGTTTATGATGGAAGATAGAACAAAAATGATGAAATGGATATTAGGAATAATTAATGAAACGTTTAAAATTTTATATATGAGAATAAAAAAGCCTCAATACGATTAGTAAAGAGGCTTTTTTTAGTGAGCGCGGGTGGGATCGAACCACCGACCCTATGCTTAAAAGGCATATGCTCTACCCCTGAGCTACGCGCCCAACCTCAAAATTTGAGCCGTAAATATACGGCATCCCTTTAAAAAATCCAAACTAGCTGATTTTTAGCTTTTATTGTATTTATATGTTGAATATTTCTTTAATCGAAGTATAAAAAGGTTTTATCACAATTTTTTTTTATTTTTCAAAAAAACAAATGCGATATACTTGATGAAAGACTCTAAAATTTTAATTGCAGATGACGACGAAACACTATGTTATTTACTAAAAGAAGAGCTTGTTAATGAAGGATATTTTGTTACTACTGTTTATGACGGAAAAGATGCAATAGAAAGTTTAAAAAAAAATAACTATGATATTTTGCTTCTTGATTTAGAAATGAGAGAAGTACATGGTGAAAAAGTATTAAATTTTGTAAATGAAAATCACCCCTCTACACAAATAATTGTACTCACTGCCAAATCTGATATGCGCACCGCAATTGATTGCATAAAACATGGCGCATACGATTTCATAACTAAACCTTATGAATTTGGTCAGCTTTGTGTTACAATTGAAAGAGCTTTGGAACACAGAAATCTAATCATCAAAAACAAAATCCTTTCAGCCAAGTTAGACAAATCATTTGACAGCGCTATTATAGGGGAAAGTGAAAGTATAAAAAACATTCTTTCACTCGCTCAAAAAGCGGCAAAGTCAAATTCCAATATTCTTCTTGAGGGTGAAACCGGAACGGGAAAAGAATTATTTGCTGAATTTATTCACAAACAATCTGCTAAATCAAACAAACCATTTGTAGCAATTAATTGTGCATCGCTGCCGGATCAATTGATTGAAAGTGAATTGTTTGGCTATGAAAAAGGAGCGTTTACTGATGCAAAATCTTCAAAGCAAGGTTTAGTTGAAATTGCAAACGGAGGAACTTTATTTCTAGATGAAATAGGTGAATTAAGTCTTTCTCTTCAACCAAAACTTTTAAGATTTCTTGAAAATGGAGAGTTTAGAAGAATTGGGGGAATAAGCAATCTTTCCTCGTCAGTACGAGTTATTGGAGCAACTAACAAAAATTTAACAGAAGAAGCGGAATTGAAAAAGTTTCGCCGAGATCTTTTGTTCAGATTAAATGTTATTACACTTACAATACCCCCATTACGGGAAAGAAAAGGTGATATTTTACTTCTTGCAGAATATTTTCTTCAAAAAAAATCTCCAATTAGATCTGGTATTAAAATATCTGATGAAGCCAAAAAGGAACTTCTCAGATATAATTTCCCCGGAAATGTTAGAGAACTTGAGCACATTGTGGAACGAGCAATTATCTTTTCTGACGGAAATGTAATTCAATCTAAAGATTTGAACATTCCAAATGAAGATTTTGATTTTTCAAATTTCGTGAAGGACGACGGAACTTTAATTTCATTGGAAGAAGTTGAATCACTTCATATTAAGAGAGCATTGGATTACAACAATTGGAACAGAGAAAGTACAGCAAGAATACTTGGAATTAGTCAAAAAACTCTTTATTCAAAAATCATTAAGTATAATCTAAAATAGAATGCTTTTAAATGACAAATCGGGTTCACTTAATCATCTTGCCCACGATTTAAACAATCTTCTTACCAGAATTTTAAACAGTGTAGAACTCCTTAAAAAAAAGATCCCTAATTATGAGGAAGTTTCTTCAATAATTAGCAGTATTGAAAATGGTACATTTATGACTGCCGAAATAATTGAAGATATATTGACAGAAGCAAATCAAAAAGTTTTTAGAAAAAAAAGAATTAACTTAAACACACTTGTAACGGATTTAATAAATACTCTAGGAATGCCGAGTAAAGGGAATATTTCAGTAAAACTAAACCTTGAACCCAAATTACAATTCGTTGAAGGACGCTATTCTGATTTTTATAGAATAATTATGAATTTACTGATTAATGCATTTGAAGCAATTGATAACAAAGGAAATATTTTAATAACAACTGCTAATCATATTCCAGGAAAAAAAGACTTAAAAGATCCGGGATTTTTTCAACACGGTTCATTTATTGAATTTAAAATTGCTGATGACGGAGTAGGAATCGAACCTTCTATGCTTAATTTTATTTTTGACGAAAACTTCACAACAAAAAACAAAAATAAAAACTCCGGGATTGGACTTAGCATTGTTAAACAATTAATAGACGATCAGAATGGATTAATAAAAGTAACAAGTGAAGTAAATAAAGGAACAGAGTTTAAAGTTATATTACCTTCTATATCACTTCCCGAAGAAAAGTCTGGAAATACAAAAAAAACCATTTTGATAGCTGAAGATGAAAATATCTTAAGAGAACTACTTTCTGAGTTATTAACTTCTTATGACTTTAAAGTCATTTCTGCTTCGAATGGTGTTGAAGTACTAAACGAAATACTAAAAGGAAAAAAACCAGATCTTTTTCTGATAGATCAAAAAATGCCTGAAATGGATGGGATTATTTGTATAAAAAAATTACGAGAAAAAAAAATTACTACCCCAATTATTCTTGCATCTGGCTCTCAAAATGAGGATTATAATTCTTATGAATTAAATAAAACCATAAATAAAATAATTACTAAACCTTTTAACTTCGAGGAAATTCTTTCGGTAATAAAAGAACTTATTTATTAAGACCAGCTCCATCGGATTGAAGATCTACAATATTCAGATTATTCACATATGGTGTAATGATAGGCTTCTTAATCGCGCCCATTTTTTCTAACACTTTAATAATATCTTTAGCAGCATTTTCAATAAACTCAACTCGCTTAATTATAACATCGGAAGAATATTTTTCTTTGCCAAGTTCTCTTCTTATAGCTGCAGTTGAAAGATTAATTAAGGTAAGAGGCTGTTTAATTTCGTGGTTTGCTGTTACAACTGTTGCGGCAAAAGTTTTGATTTTCTCTATTTCCAAAAGAAATTTATTTGTCTCACTAAAACGCAAAGCAGAATTAATCCTGGCAATTAATTCTGTTTTATTGAAAGGTTTTTTTATATAGTCGAATGCGCCAGATTGAAGCCCGTCTTTAAGATTTTCCGCTTCAGTTAAAGCGGTTAGTAATATTATAGGAATTAATTTAGTTTCATCATTATTAGAAAGCTTTTTGCAAACTTCAAGTCCTGATACTCCTGGCATCATTATATCAAGTAAAATTAAATCAGGTTTTTCCTCAATAGCTTTTTGTATGCCCATGCCTCCTTCGTAAGCTTTAATTACTTCAAAGCCTTCATGTTCCAACCGGTCTTGAAGTAGGAATACATTATCGGGATAATCATCAATAACAAGAATTTTTTTCACTTTATTTGCTCATTTCAGGTTTAGCATGTTTTTCGATTTTGGTAATTAATGTAGATGAAGTTACTGGCTTAGTGATCAAGTCATTAAAACCATTTTTGGTAATAATAGTTTTATTATCAAGCATTGCATAAGCAGTTAACGCAATAACCGGAAGATTTGCAAATTTACTATTGCTCCTTATTCTTTTGATAGTTTCAAAGCCATCCATCTGAGGCATCATAATATCCAGTAAAATTAGATCGGGTGTAACATGATTTAGCATTAGCAAACACTCAACTCCATTATGTGCAAAGATTGTATGAAATTCATTTTCGTTTACTATTTCGCCGATTGTATAAAGTGTGTCATTGTCGTCGTCAACAATTAAAATGGTTGGTTTATTGGGTTTCTTTATCTCAAATATAGATGGATCAATTTTCAAGTCTGAATTTTCTTCAATTAAATTATTTTTCGACAATGATAGACTATCATCGATGTTTAATCTCTCCTTCAGAACTTTTAAAATATCAAGCGGATGATTTTTGCTTTCCATTGTAAAATGATGTAACGCCTGATTTAATTTTGATGACTGTGCTATGGTTTTAGTCTCATCAAGCAAAAGAATTGTAAAAACATTTTGAGTCAGCTTCCTTTTCTGTAATTCATAGTGAAACTTGAAGATATCGGAGTAGAAATCAACCAGATCAAAAATCACTACTTGTAAAAATTCTTTTTGTAATTTTTTAAATATCGCATCTGGGTCATTTGAATAATAAATTGAATCATTTCTTTTTTCTTTTAACGAAATCTCGGTATGTTCTTTTTTTGTAGTTATAAAAAATATCTTATCCACCTTAGATTTAACATGTAACTCAATATTATCAATAATCTCATTCAACTTTTTAGAAGTAATCGGTTTCAATAAAAACTCATGAATTGTCGGCAGCCACCCAACTTTCTTATCCTCGAAGATATTTATCAGAATAATAGAGGTACTTGAATATTTAATATTCTTCTTTAAGGAGATAATCATTTCCCATAAGTTTCCACTTTTCAAATCGGGCGAAAGAATAATTAAATCATAGGGTTTATTATTCGCTTCAGCCAAAAATTCAGAGGTTGAATCAGCAGCTAGACAACTATAATGATAAGATTTTAAATAATCGCCAATGAGTTTAACTGTTTCTTCACTTTGGCACGCAATCAAAGCAGATTTTGCATCTTCACCCAAATCATCTTCATTTAATTCTTCAGTCTTACTAATTACTTCCAGCTCAATAATGTCTAACAAGATATTATTTAATGTAAATCTAAAAGTTGAGCCAAAACCGAGTTCACTCATAACGGAAATAGAACCGCCTAATAATTCAACATACTTTCTGCAAATAGTTAAACCAAGTCCGGCACCGGGTGCTTTCTGCCACTGTGCATTATCAATTTGCTGAAATTCTGAAAAAATATTTTCTAGATTTTCTTTAGCTATGCCGACACCAGTATCTGAGACAATAAACTTAACAGAATCATTTTCGAGTAATTCAATCGAAAGTTTAACTTCACCTCGTTCAGTAAACTTAATTGCATTTATAATAAGATTAGTAATTATTTGTTCAAGTTTTATTTTATCTGTATTAACTAATAAATTTTTCCCTTTGGGAATGTTTAAAAAGAATTTCAATTTTTTCTCTTCTGCCAAATGAGTAAGATTTGGAACAATCTCATCAATCATGTCATTCAAAAAGAAACTCTCTTTCCTAACTTCAATTTTATCAGATTCAAGCCTAGAGAATTCCAATATATTTGTAATAAGAGTTAAAAGTTTTTTCCCATTTCTATATACTACATTTAACCGGTCAACCAATTTGGGCTTTTTCCCTTTCTCCTTTATTAATAATTCGGTCAATCCAAGTATCGAAATTAAAGGAGTTCTAAGTTCATGAGACATGCTTGCTAGAAACTGAGACTTAACTTTTGTTAATTCAATTGCTTTTACTGTTTGTATTTCTAATTCATCAGCCTTTTCTTTTAACTTCTTGTGAAGCTCCATCAATTCTTTATTCTGTGCGATAATTTGTTTGTTTTGCTTTTCATATTCTTCATTTAATTTCTTCAATTCGGATACATAATTTTCTAGCTGCTGCAAAGATTTGGAATTAACGAGTCCAACAGCTAATTGTTCATGAATATTATCCAAATATGTTTTTACATTACTTGTCGGGGCTTTTTCTGATGCCAATTCAAGAAGTGCAATAACTTCTTTATTATAAAGTATTGGGTAGATAATTATGTATTTAACTTTAATTGTAGTAAGCCAAGTTTTTACTTCTGGATAATTGTCCTGAAAAACGAATTCTACTGCATCCTTTTTCTGAATTGCATTATAATACAGCTCGCTTAGATGAATTGGTTTTGCTGAATTACTGATAACACCATATGAAGTAATTAACTCAAGTGAATTCTTTTCAACTAAATGCAGTGCACCAAATGAAAGATTAGCAGATCTAATAATTTTTGATAAAGCTGCATCTGACACTTCAACTAGCGTGGGATTTTGATTTATCAGTTTTAAAAACTCTGTAAACTCTTTTTCAATTTGTTCTCTTTTCTTTAAGTCATTAATCATAGTATTAAATGAGATGCCAAGTGATCCTAATTCGTCCTTTGCAACTATTGGAATTTGGTGTTCAAAATTTCCCTTTTTGGTTAATTCTGCTCCTTCCCTTAAATAACTAATCTGCTTTCTTAACTTTGTTGTAAAGAACAATACAAAAAGCACCGTCACCGCTCCGCCGGCTACGCCAATCAATATCATAACAATTCTTAATGTATTTCTAAAGTCTGCGCCCTCTTCAAATGAATTGAATACAACAAATTCTATTTTTCCGCCAGGAGTAACAATATGTTTTGGTGAATACATTGCTGCAAGAAAATCATAATTATTAGAAGCTTCTATAAATAGATCAAAATTATTTTTCAGCTTTAGATTATTTACTGCATTTGTCAAATTTGCAAAATACATCTGATTATTTTTTGAATCTGATACATCTATTGGAATACTATTGATTGTATATGCTATTTCAGCATGAATATTTTTTGCTATATTATTTAAAATAGAAGGGGTTAGTAATCTGCCATAATAGACTATTTTATTGTTTGGCAATTGAGAATAAAATAAAATTATGTTAGGATTATCGCGGAACAATTGCTTAAATGACTGTGATTTTAAATTCAAATAAGACTGCTGTTTGATTTTGAATTCACTCATATTTATTAATGAGTCATTAACAAGTGTGCATAAAAAATCGATATGAGTTGAATCTAAATTTATTGTCTTGAAATCTATGTTAATCAAAGATTTTAGTTTAGCAAAATCATCTATCGGTTCATCTAATAATTGCTCAAATTCAAAAACAAAATCGTTTGTGGAATTAAGAACAGCTTGGGATTGATATTTGGTTAATAAAGTTTCAGAAAGTGAATAATATATTAAAGTTGAGGCAACTGATGTGACGAGTAATATTACAAGTGTAATTAGAACTAAGCGATAATTCAAGGTCATGGGTTTTACGCATCGTTATATTTTTACGTATTTATTCTATATTAAACAAATATGCAAATGAAATTATAAATTTACTTTTCTTCTTCTTCGTTCTTCTTTGAGCTTGATTTATATTTTTCTAATTCTTCGTAAATTTTTTCACGTTCTTTTTTAAGAATATTTTCTTCTTTTTGACGTGAAATTCTTTCTTTAAGTGTAGGTAGTATTTCGGCCTTAACTAATATGATTATTTCTTTCTTTGTCATTTCTTTTTGGTCATACCCAGTTAAATATCGAATACCTAAAACCCACCATGGTAAATCTTTCAAGATAGGAATTCCGCGCCGAGTTGTAGTTTCTTCATAAACAATTAATCCGCCTATAGCAGTTTCTTCGCCGTTAAGAAGCATAACATTGGTTGTAGCAAGAGTCTTTCGTATTTCAGTACTTAGCTGCCCTGGGAATGCAGTACTTCTTTCAACTTTTAATTGCATTAAGATATAATCTATTCCTTCTTCATTATATATATGGGGAGTAACTTCTATTATTGTACCGGTTGGATAAAACTTATCAATTAAATTTCCGGCAAAATCCCTTTCCTTTATCGAAATATCTGATCCAACTTGAGTTGTTCCTTTAATTTTATTTCTGACTGTAACAGTTGGACGCGCAATAACCTCTCCCATATTTTCTGATTCAAAAAACCGAAATAGCGAAGTTGCATTGCCTACGAATTTCCCCATTTCAAATTCTGATTCGCTGGAAAGGTCTAAGGTTGGGGGCTTTTGAATCATTTGCTGCTGCTGAGTAGTTGCTGCGGCTCCTTCAGCAAGTTCTTGTTCTTCTTGCAATGTGATGAACTTGCCGCCAATTGATAGTCCGCTTCTAGAAAAAATCATTTCCCAGTTAATTCCTCTTTCACGCATTTCACCAAGATTTGCTTCAAATAAAACTGCACTAATTTTTACTTCTCTTTCTTCAACTGAAGCGTAAACATCTTTATCTAATTCTTGCTTCGCAATTTCATCTTTTCTTTTAACTATTATTGTTGATTCAGTTTCTTGCATTATAAAATTGTTATACTGAACAATAATAATCAAAGCTCTTTTGTAAGGAATTTTATCAAGCTCAACACCAATAGGAGTAGAACTTGAAATAGTTGAAACGATGTTTTTACCGCTTATCTTCTCGCTAACTTTGCTGAGTACTTGGATTGCTTGGTCAAAGGATATAGTTTCTGAAAGTGTTACTAACTCATCTGGATTAACATAACCTTGCATTTTTTGTTTAAGTTCAACTTGAGCATTTATTGCGAGAGTTAATATCATCAGCCAAATTGTAATTAGTCTTTTCATTTTATATACTCTATTTTTTTCTATCAAGTTTGAGTGTTACATTTTCAACTACGCCGCCTTTATTAAGAACAAAATTCACTTCGTTAGCTTGATAATTAATATTGGTCAAATAGCCTAAATAAACTTTATCGCCTTCCCATAGCAAATAGGTGTTTCCATTTACATCAGATAAAAAGGCGCCGTCTGGTATAAGTGCTAAAAGTGATGCTGATTGAACATCAAGCAATCCTTCTTTATTTGGAGGTATTTCATTTCTAATAAGCGGATAGAAAATATCATAAACTGGATTAGGCTCAAGTTTATTTTCTACAAAATTCTTTACATAAAAACGATCATCACTAGAACTATAAATTGCTACCCTCATGCGAAATGTTACAAGGTAATGAGCAATGCCGTCTGCATCAACTTTAATATTGTTGGATAATTCGACACGTGAAATCTTTTTCAATAATTTACTCTCTTCAATTGCATATACTAATCTGTTAAGATCTTCAAATTCTGCGACACCATTCAGTAGAAAATGGTAAATATTAAAATTAGTTCCAGTTTCTGTTTCTTCATACTCAATATTAACATATGAATGGGGTGAAAAAGAAAAGCTTACATTATTAATGAAATCAAAGAAATCAGATTGAGGTAAATCAAATGGAATATTATATTTTCTATTGGCCAGTATTGAATCAAGCTGGGCAACTTTAGCAGATAACATAATTAATTGCTCGGTTAATACATCTGTATCAAGGCTGTATAACCTCAACTCTTTTATTTTTTGTTCTCTATCATCAACCTTCCCTTTTAGGAGAACGTAGTTGAAGA